>Ga0164313_10000760_pt1 | contig 26981 bp, 19 predicted proteins | sample GuaBasSedimGuay4_FD_113735 | JGI IMG/M metagenome (GOLD analysis project Ga0164313, IMG submission 113735) | Subseafloor sediment microbial communities from Guaymas Basin, Gulf of California, Mexico - Guay4, Core 4569-4, 0-3 cm | ecosystem: Environmental > Aquatic > Marine > Hydrothermal vents... | reverse complement strand
TCGTCGCTTCCCATCCAGTGTCTATTCCCTGGCCGGCTTTACTTTTGTCTTCGTGAGCCTTTTTTTCTTTCTTTTCTTTCTTGTTTTTTGATTTATCATCCTGACTATAGGCAGAACTACCTAATAAAAAAGCGCCAATTAACAGGGCGAAAGCAATAATTTTGAATCGTTTCATAGCTTAAAAATTTATCTTGCAAAGATCGTATTTATTTTTAAATGGTAAAATACCTTAAACATCTTCCAATATTATGGAAAGTGCAAACTACTTTATTCCTTGATTATTTTTTGAGTATTTAATAACAAGTGTTTGCAGGGGTTTTATTTTTCTGGTTGACGGCTCAGTTGACGGACACGTTAAAAATTCTGAATTAAGAATGTGAAAATTACCTTTCAATCTAAATTTTCTAATAAACTAGTTTAGATGATATCCTGCCGGAAGTGCCAGAGACATTCAAGAGTAAAATACCTTTGGAAATGGATTCTAAATTAAATTGAATAGAATTATTTCCAGTAACAACGCTGACATTTGCTGTAAGAATGAGTTTACCGCTGATGCCAATCAATCTGAATTGTAGCTCTTCGGGTTGCCTGGAATAAATATTCAAATGGAGGATTCCCTGATTTATTGATTGATTTTGAATAGAAAAATTATCGGAATTTTGCTCACCAATGCTGCTTTCACCTACATCAATCCTTATCCATGCAGTGTCTGACAGCTGCGTATTTTCAATATTGTAAATCCGGTAGTTCAGGCTGTCTTTTCCGGTATAACCTTCTTCAGATTTGTAGGTTATCTCACCCTGAACTATATCTGCCTCTCCATGAAATGGCATCTGCACTAACTCTGTGGAAATAGTAACATCTTCAGGAATGAAGTCATTATCAATATAATTGATGGTCAACCATTTGTTCGTCTGTGCAACGGTATCATCATCAACTGCCACCGGTGTTATTAAATCATTAAAGCGTTGCGAAAATTCCTGATGAAACTGATTTGCAAGGTTCGCATTATAAATGATTAGCGTATTCTCATCGTTGATTGATTCGGCAGAGGCCGACCAGTTATGTGATCCGGTAATCACTACAGGATTTGCAGCACCTTCCTGGAAATCCATCAATGCATATTTGTGATGAAATACAGGGCCATCCGGCCATTGGCTGCCATTGGAATTGACATAATCCCGCACATATACACCATTATCCTTCAAGTATTGATACTCGCTACCTGTGTATTCCACATAATCGATAATTCCCTGGATATTCAGCCCATTTTGTTGTGCATCAACAATGGCGTTACCCAAAGAATTTTCAGTAAAAACCATAATGCCAAATTCAAGCCTACTTTCAGTGTGATCGATAGCAGATTTAATTTTTGTAGTAGTTTTATCGGAAGGCGAAAAATAGGCTTCCATCAGAATACTGTCGATCAGGAATTTGTGCGGTGTATTGTCAGTTTTTTCAGCACCGAATTTGGCATTAACTTCATTATACATTGGGCCTTCACTTCCCCACATCTCTTCAAATTCAAGCATAAATCCCTTAGCCATGCTTTTATCCTGAATGCAGATCATATTGTTATAATCCCAGCCTAAATTATTTTCGGTATGATTTAATGAGCCTGTAATTACCCATGCATTCATTTCCGAATCAGCATCGATAATGATGAATTTGTTGTGCATGATGCCGTTTTCATTTCCATAAAGTACCGGTATGTTTTCGTTCAGATTTTCAAGTGCTGGATTTGTTCCGATATCATCTGTAATGTATCTTATTTGCACACCGCTATCATAAGCGGCATTAATGGCTGCTACAATCTCGTCCGATTCCTGCTCGTACATGGTAATATCGATGGTTTGTTGTGCCATGTTGAAATAATGAATAACTGTGTCAGTAATATTAGACGTCCATACAGCCATTTCTTCACTAGCTACCGAGTGATCCACATTGTGATTAAAGTAAAGTTTGACTACCCCCGATGAATTTGAAACCGTGGCATAAGGCCTTGTAAAATCCGGTGTTGTATCAGGACCGACAACTGAAAATGCACGCAAATAATAGATACTGGATGGAGACAGTAAATCAAGAAGTTGAATTTCATGCTCGATGGTATTTCCGGTAAGTGTGATGTGACCTTCTCCAAGTTCAGGTGTTGTGCCCCAAAATAATTCAGTGGTTGCTTCCACATTCGTTTCCCATGTGAGGGTAACCGAAGTTTTATCGGGATTGATTTGCTTTGGAGCACTTACAAAATACAGATTTTCCATGATGACGATATCACTGTTATCCCTGGGTTCGATCTTATAATTTTCAAATGAATATTGAAGCGGACCTGTAACGGTGTAGTTCAATCCCACATCAGGTGAATAAACTAAACCCATGTCATCCACTCTACATGGGCCAGTGCCATCGTCCAGTTCCCATTCGCCGTAACCAAGGTTATCATTGGTGCAAATCGAATTTTCTACTTTTACCAGTACACCTTCATAAGCCTCATCGTTAATATCCCAGGTATTCAGTACCGAGGCTGCTGGTAGCGGATTTCCTGATGATAATATAGTATATGAGCTTATATTCTTGAGTTCCGTTAAATCATGATACTCATCAACTATGCCAGTCAGTTCAATTTCATCACCCACATTAACGTCAGCGGAAGAATATACATACACACCATTCCATTCACCCTCTCCATCCTGAATAAAATAGCTTCCGTTGAAAATGCCTGTGACAATCCCATGTGTTTTGACTGTTTCTCCATCATAGGGCGAATGTTCTTGTTGGCCCTGGATTTGGTAAATGGTAACTTCAGTTTGCGCAAATGAAAAGATGCTGAGCAAAACAAGTGATAAGGTAATCGTTAGTTTTTTCATGATTTAATAATTCTTCAGTAAAGATAGTGCATCTTGTACAATTATGATGTGATAAGATTAGCTCCTTGAGGATTTGTTAAAAAATTTTCTGGAGAGAATTTTATGAAGCTAATAAGACAGTTCTGTTACATCTGTTGATGATAATTCTAAAATCACAACTGAAATTCAAAATTAGCTAGCCAAGGAACAGAATGAATTGAACGGAGTTATCATAGGAATTATCAATTAATTCTTCTTGATCATTCGAACTGTTTCAATTCCTGCAAGAGTAATGCGGGCTGTAGGTCATCAAACCAAAACGACCTAGTTTAGGATAAAGTTAAGTCATATTTCTGATTTAGTTAAAAATCGATAGATTCCTTATACTCTTACCTTACAATCAGCTTTTTCACTACAACACTGCTCACTGACTGTATTTCAACAAAATACAGGCCTGCTTCGGGATGGTTCAGGTCCAGTTTGAGTGTGCTTTGCAGTTGATGCAATTCTTTGTTGTATAATATCCTGCCACTTATATCGTAAACCTTAACGATTGATGCTGTTTGCAGCATAGCTGAACTTATGTAAATAATACCATCAGATGGGTTTGGATAAATTTTTAGTTCATCATTCCCTGCAATCTCATTGATATCAATTACGGTTGTTGTTGCCGGGAAAATTATGTTGTCGAGCCATGCACAATCGCTGCCGCTGGAGGTATTCATGTCTTTTCCATATGTCCATGTTACAATGTGGTGTCCTTCGGATACAGGATAGCTCACGAATTCCCAGCTGGATTCGCCGGCCCATTCGCCCATTATTGTACCATCTATAAAGAAACGCAAAAAATCATAACCGGATTCTGAGGAAACTTTGTAGTAAAATGAAATCTCACCATCTCCCATAGTTTCAAGTGTGATGAACAGATCCGAAGTCTGGTTATCGGGAATATTTCCTGACCGGGCACAATACAGACCTTCATAGGGGGCTTCATCGGTTACAAACCAGGGCGCATTTCCGCCACTGTTCCAGTCAAAGGCCGTCAAATCTCCGGTTTCGAAATCTTCCATTGTAATTCCAATTGTCAGGAAATAGGAAGTATTGAAAATATAAGCTCCTGTTGTTGTTTCCAATTGTAATTCAAGTGGTGTACCAGTTGGTGCAAATTCATCAATAATAGCAGTAAAAATCATCTCTTTGGTTTCACCTATGTTCAGGTCGCCAATTTCAAAATTATTGTTGCTAAAAGAAATATATGGGTTTTCGCAGCTTAAGTTTGCTAATGCATTAAAGCTGTTGCTATGGCCATCATTAGAAACCTCAATAACAAAACTCACAGTCTCGCCAGGATCGGGTATTCCGTTATCATTACCAGAATGATCATCAACTATGATGTCACCCGCATTCAGCTCAGGTGCATTGGCAATTAGTTGAAATCCGGAAAGCCATGATTGATCACCATCTGTAATATTCATTGTAAAATCCAGTATGGTTTGGTCAGGAATATCATCAGCTACATTGAAGGCAAATGCCTGACTTCTCATAACAATTTCTCCCGCATCAATATCTCCATAATTTTCATTGTCATCAGTAAGGCTGATCCAGGTATTGTCAATAGATAAGATGGCATCAACACCAACGGCGGTAACTACACCCACATTTTCCAGAGACACATCGAGCATAATAGCTTCTCCATAATCAATCATTCCGTTGCTATTCCCATTTTGATCATCAACCTGGTTCTGTGCATAAACAACATAGGCGTTTTCTGAAGGGATAAATATGATTTCATTTGTATCGGGTAAACAATTATATCCGCTAACAATCAAAAGGGCTTCTCCTACTTCGGTAACGGGTGGGTCAAATACCATGACTGCAAGCCCGATTTCATCCGTAAGTTTTGCAGAGCGCAGTTCCCCGTCTTTCAAAATGGCACAATTATAGTTTTCCAATGGTTGGCCACCTGAAGTAACTGTTACTTCAATGGAAGGCGTTCCTATTGCAATGGTATTGGGATAATTAACTTCAATATCCATTGGTTCGTCACTCCACACACTCATAGCCGGATCGCCAAGAACGTTAATATCATAAAAGTTCCATCTCAGCGCACCTTCTTCGTGTTGTCCTTCAGCTTCTACCCACGGGGCCGTCTGAATCTTACTTTCCATAAAGGCTTTTCCTATTTGGGCGATCTGTTCGTAAAACATAGCATCAAGCATTTCGCGGTGTAAGTGGGCTGCAGGGCCTTCGGTCTGACCTTCGTTGAACCAACCATAACGTGAATTTCCCACAACGGCAACGGCAAAATTCTGGATGTTGACCATTCGTTCAAGGATGCAGTCGTTATAATCGAATGCACCGCATGTACAGCCATGGGTTTGCATAATTGTAAAGTTATGGTCGATGCCGTTGGCACCATAAAAATTGGCATCGGTAATATCGCTGTTCGACAAATGTGCTACATAAGTCTCGTTGGCATGACCCACGTGGTGGACAAACTGTTTTCCCTGGTTAATCTTATTTATCAGATCACTACCAGTCCATGATGCGTCATACTCATACATGGTTTCAATGTCGTATTCTTCAGGAATCCCTATTGTTGTATAGCCATTATCGTCATGTTCTCCAATCAACAGGTCAAGATAGTCTTTGCCCCATGTGTCAGGACCGGAATAGAGATGTTCACCTGCCAGTAAGGGTTTTTGAAACTCACCTAATACGGGTGAATTTTGATAGGATATGGTTTTGTTAAGCAGATTTGAAAGTTCGGTAGAATTGCTGAATGGAAAACGGGCAACAGCAATATCAGGCAACAAATCATCTTCTTCGGGTTCGCCCCACTTGTTGTCGCCGTCATCATTCCAGTTTCCGTCAAGTGCAGAATAATATAAGTCGGCAGGTATATTATCTGATTCGTAACCGCTCCCCGAAACCACATAACAGTAAAAACCACGATAAGGTATATGTTCCACATCACCTCCCAGCAAGACGTACTCAATTTCCGATTCCTGGTATTCCTGGATAATAAAGTTCCTTATTTTCTCAGGCAAGTCCTGTCCTTCAATATTTTGCTGGATATATTCCTTAGTGATGACTTTTGAAGTAATTCCCCTGTATAAGTACATTTCTTTAAGGGCGTCAAAATCATTTTCAAATTGTTGAGGAGTAAGAATAAGAAGTTCATAAAGGTCATCCGATCTTATAGATTTAGCAGGATATGAATCGATAGCTTCAGGATTTTGTGCAAGTAATTTTAGCTTTTTCTTAACATCCTGCTTTGAACTCAAATTTCTTAAAGCAACAGAAGCCTGTTGCCCGGGTACGGTAGTTATCCTTATGGTTACTTTAGAGAAATAAGAGATTTTTCCCTCAGCAGGATTATACTGTACTGGTGTAAAAGTTGAGAATCCAAATCCATAGCCATTCATAAAATGCGTTGAAAGTTCGCTGTATTGAGAAATTGGATATGTATCAGTTGAATTATAGATTTTTTCATTTTTATAAAACCTTGCTTTTGAAGTTTCTGATAAAGGCCTGGATGGCTGATAGGGCCACAAATTATAATTCCCTTTTAATTCGACTGTTTCTTCACCAATAAATTCAATATCTACTGCCACATGACCCGGTGGCAGCAATAAACTAACAGAACTGTAAGGCAGAGCCGGATCACCGGCTTTTGCAGTAAGCATATCATCCTTAAATGATACTTGTTGACAGCCATTGTACTGGCTTATTACCGGATTTGAAAAATAATAGGTTTTTTCAATAGTTTCCGCTTGTGTTGTAAGTAAAAGCGATAACAACAATAAAAGAACAGTAACTCGTTGCATAATTTTTTGATTTTGAAACGTCAAAGATATTTAAAATAGGACAGTAGAAGAAGTAATAAAGTTGCATTTAAACCACTATGTATATTGATATTGAAAAATTAAAAAAGGTGATGAGGTAGTTAAAAAGCTTGCCATGTTTTTTCATACGGTAAAAGCAAAAACATATGCGACAAACTATTTCATAAATATGCACTCATCACCTATTAGATGGTTCTGATCCCAACAGGATATCAATTTATAATGTTAAAACATTCGTGTCTTTAAATTGGATGAAACTTTTTAATTCGAATAACATATGATTTGCAGTTAAGTAATTTCCGGCAAATCTATATTTTGTAATTCAATTGAAATATAACATTTGATGTCATAGAAAAGCGTTTATAAAAAAGATAAATGGTGCTTTTAGGAATTATAAAGCACGATGGGGCAGTAATTATTAACTCATCCTACCAAAAAGAAACATATCAAAATTACCTTCAAGGAATACGGGTTTGAGTATAGTGGTGTCTTCTATTGTTTCTTCCCAAACCATTTTCAACCCCATTTCCCTTAGAATTTCAACTTTATTCTCACGATAAGTTGTCCCAGCAAAAACATAATCCTTAAACTTCTTCTTTTTAAAATATCCCAATAAGCGATTCATTATATAATAAGCATTTTCCAGGGTGTCTGCGTACATGGAATAGTAGTAAAATACCATAGGCTTATGTAAGAAGTTGCTCGTAAGGTCAGTTAAAGAAAGAGAATCTTCCTTCATTTCCTGTTCACGTATCTTTATGTATGCCTCATATTTTATTGGAAGAACAGTAATGTGACCTGCGTAAAACCCTGACTGGTCGTGTAATACAAGATTTAGTTCGGGTAGTATTTTCGCAGCCTCTTTGATCAATTCAGGTTTTATTGGTTTTAGGTTTTTGTTTACTTCCTGGATATCTTCCACGAATTCAACATCTCTATCCTTTGAAAGGAAATGGATCCTGTCCGATTCAACTGCTAAGTCTTCTTTATACCAGGAAGCACTTGCTTTTTGCATTAAGGCCGATAAAGAATAGGTGCGTAATTCCGGGTTGTAAAATACAGAAAGAGGATTGTCAGTGTTCAGATTGCGAATAACCTGATAAGGAATGAACATTTTTTCTACTAAATCCTTTTCCTTTTCAGGTTTAATTAAGGTTTCATTCTTTTCCCACCTGATTATTGTTCTCGTATCTACATCCAGCAATGAGGCAAGATCAAGCTGCGACATTTTGTTAAGAGTACGGTAATCAATCAGAAGTTCACCCAGGCTATCATATTTCTTCATAGGATAAAATGACGTTATAGGGCTTAAAATTAAAAAAAATGCATTAGGTGACATGGCATGTCACTAATTATTCCTTTCGATGGATATAGTTTTGCCTTAGAAATTAAGAACTAAAAATTTAAGCAACAAACAAGTATATATGATTTATCATAAAATCTTTATCCTGGAGCAGGAATTACAGACGCACTTAAAGGATGGCAGAAAGAAGGAGAAAGCTTTAAATAATATTAAGGTATTGTTGAGGAAGGTGGATAATAATGTTGAAGTAGTTCCTGCTAAGGATATTAAAAAACTAAGCCTGCTTTTGTCTTTTTTAAAAGAAAAGCCGTTGAGCAGGTATGAGAAGATTATGCTTAAGGAGATTATAAGTACATAATTAAAATGAAATATAAACCTTATTACCAAACTAAAGAGCTCATAAAAGCTGTTAAATCAGGTGAACTCATTCTTGAAGAGCGCAAATGTACTAAGTGTAATGGTACTGGTAAATACACTGACCCAAAAGATAGAAGCAAGTATCAATGTTTCACTTGTAGAGGAACAGGTTCAGTTAATTGTCCGCCACACACAGTTGGAACATCAGGCCCACATTCAATGAGATTAGACGGATAATCAGATATTTTATTTTTCCAATCATTGCCCAATTCCGATAAAACTGGCCACCTAAATTTTATTTAAAAAGAACCTTTTTACCTCAGCATTCTATTTTAACTTTAAACAACCTCCTTTATTTTTTCTTTACTTACCCGTTGGAATTATATTTAACGATTTCTTAACCTGAAATATAAAAAACTATGTTATGTTTGCCGACAGAAAACAAAGATGAGATACATCTTTGCGGAAATAAAGCGGTGATGGCCAAGTGAAAGCTCATTGTCGCGGCGAAGTGTTCCAAAAAGGATACTTCATAATGGCTGGAATTTTCCGGCTTTTTTTATGCCGTTTGGTATTATACCAACTATCACTCTAAATACCCGATATAAATCGTTTCTTTTTCTCTTTCTTTTTGTTAGAAAATCTTTCCAGAACTATGGCTATGCAAAGATTTTCTGTCTCAACAAAGAAAAAAATAATTCAATTTAGTTATCGGTAATTTAGAATCATAATTGGTATTACTTATGAAAACGATGAATGTATTTTGGTTTTAACCCTTTTGTTGTTTAAAAGCATAACGATGAATTCATATAAAGAACTTCGAAAAATCCCCGACTTATAAAAAACATTCATCATCTTTAACTGTATAGAATTATACCTGATAACCGCATTTAAATCTTCAAAAGAATAATTCTTATCTAAAATGGTTTTGGCAGCAACTTCGCCTGATACCAGCGACTGATAAATCCCTTCACCGGTCAATCCCGAAGCGAAACCACCAGCTTCGCCAACCAGATAAATATTATCGAATTTAAATCCACGATAATCATAGCTGATAGGTGCTGAATGATAAATGGCATTTTCAACATTTATTCCTTTTTCCTTTAGCCAGGTTTGGAAATTATCTTTCAGTTTTTTTACCGACATAAGCTTAGGATCGCAAACACAACCTACTGCAAAACTTTCTTTATGAGGAAAAATCCAGGCATACCACGATTTGAAGTATTTTGAATGTAAATGAATTTCAAGCCGTGGATCAGTAATAGGATCAGGAACTGTATATTGAATGCCTATGAGATGCTTTTCTTGTGGAATTTTTAAATATTTCCTCACAACGGAATTATATCCATCAGCACCAACAAGATATTGATACGCGATTTTTTCTTCACCATTAACAACAACATATTCAGAATGTATTTCTGTTACCCTGGCTTGCGTTCTTATTTCGACATGCGTTGTTTCCAATTGCTCTTTTTGCCATTTACCAAGGTCTTTCCGGTTCAATGTAAATACAAAAGCTTCTGAAGCATTGGTCATACTGTTTCGCTTAGCTGAAATCACCGCTGTTTTTGTGATTTTATGTTCAATAATGCTATCCGGAATATCAAGTATTGCGAGGTCTTTTCGGGTAATACCTCCGCCACAAACTTTATCGCCAAATACAGCTCCTTTTTCCAATAACAGAACTGATAAAGAAGACTTGCGGAGTATTTCAGCACATCTTAAACCCGCTGGCCCTCCTCCAACTATAATTACATCGTATTTATTCATTTTTGATTTTTAACAAAACATTAAACCTTCCGGTTTGATTAATAATATACTGAAATGTATCAAATTATGGAGGTTAATTATTGGGCAATAAAAGTATGGAATTTATGTGAATGATGATTATTCGAACAATTTTAAACTGTAATATAGATGGAATTCTATGTGCCATTTTGTACAAGGACAAGTTCGATAATGAACAGTTTTGAATTGCAAAAACAATTCAAATATTATGTAATAACATAAGATACAGCATCTAATAATCAGTGGCATAAATTTAGTTAAGAGAAGTTAACTATTTTCTTTTACATGGTCGGGGCGGTATTAAATAATCCGGTTGATGCTATATAAGTATGAGTAAAATTCATTCAATATATAAATCAAAATTCATTATTAATTAAATTTTTAAAAGAAATACCTATGAAAAAGTATTTATTTACTTTACTAATTTCCTTACTGATTGCGACTGTTTCAGTTGCGCAGGAAGGTATGTGGTTGCTGAACCAGATCGATGACCTTGATCTTAAAGAGAAAGGTCTGCAGATCGAAACAAGCGAGATTTATAATCCGGTGAAACCATCGCTGTATAATGCAATTCTCCAATTGGGAGGAGGAACGGCATCCTTTGTTTCATCAGAAGGATTAATTATTACGAACCATCACGTGGCTTTCGGTGCACTACAACGCGTTTCCAGCGCCGAAAGTGATTATCTTACAAATGGATTTCTGGCAAGAGAACGTATAGATGAAATCCAGGCACCCGGTTATGAAGCCCGGCTTTTAATGGAAATGAAAGATGTTACAGCTGATGTTTTAAAAGCAGCTAAAGGGATTACAGATCCCACTGAAAGAGACAGAGCAATCAACGAAAAAATTGCTAAAATTGCTGAGTCTCTTGAAAAGAAGAAAGATGATGTTGATGCCAGAATAGCAGAAATGTATAATGGCAAGCAATATATTCAGTTTGTTTATAAGGTATTTAAAGATATCCGTATTGTTTATGCACCTCCCGGCTCAATTGGAAAGTATGGTGGCGATATTGATAACTGGATGTGGCCCCGGCATACAGGTGATTTTTCATTCCTGCGTGTTTATGCTTCACCTGAAGGTAACGGAGCAGAATACAGTGATGACAATGTTCCTTACAAACCAAAAATATGGCTTAGAGTTGCACAAGATGATCTAAAAAACAATGACCTCACTTTCATTATGGGATATCCTGGAGCTACAACCAGGTACCGAACATCTAATTCAGCAGCATGGAACTTAAAATATAACTATCCTTTCTCCATTGATAACTTTAGTGAGATCATTGAAATTATGGACGAATTAACCGAAAATGATCCTGCAGGTAAAATTAAAGTAGCAGGATTACGCGCAGGTTTAGCAAATGCACAAAAGAACTTCCAGGGAAAAGTAGACGGTATGACCAATACAAATTATGTCCGGAAAAAGCTTGATTTTGAGGAAGAATTCTTGAACTGGGTAAATAGTAATCCTGATACTAAAGATAGATATGGCAAGATATTGGATGATATTAAAGCACAGTATGCAATCATTCTTAAAACAAAGGACAGGGACAATCTTATGGGATACCTTCAGGGTTTATCAGGCACACAGCTTGGTGTAGCTGACCAGGCTTATACGGTTGCAAAAGAGATGGAGAAATCCAAGAAAGAAAGACAACCGGGGTTTGATGAAAGTACTGTTCAACGAGCTATTGACGGACTTCAGTATCAATATATGGGTTATTTTGAGCCTGTAGACAAAGCCATGTTGGTACGTATTCTCAAAATGGTTAATGAACTGCCAGCTGATCAAAGAATTGGTGGAGTAGAGTATATCTTTGACGATAAATCAATGTCAATTGAAGCATTTGTTGAAAATGCCTATAATAATTCGAAACTAAACGATTTGGAATATGCTAAATCCTTATTCTTAATGTCGTCAAAAGAATTGGAAGCTTTAAATGATCCTTTCATTAAAATTATTGAGAATATTTATCCTTTGTCAGAAGAAAATCAGGAAATGTATGTTTCTTTTGCAGCTAATGTGACAGATCTTAGAAAACAATATATTGATGCACTTTATGAGTGGAAAGGCTCAACATTATATCCTGATGCAAACAGTACCATGCGGTTTACCTCTGGTCCTGTTAAAGGATATACACCAACCGATGCCGTTTGGTATAAGCCATTTACTTCATTAAATGGGGTACTTCAAAAGGATACCGGTGTTGAACCATTCGATGCACCAAAAAAATTGGTAAAACTGGCCATAAAGAAAGACTATGGACAATGGGAAGATCCGGAACTTAAAGATGTACCTGTAGCATTTTTGCATCAGTGTGATATTACCGGAGGTAACAGCGGGAGCCCGGTTATGAATGCCAAAGGAGAAATAATAGGCGTGGCATTTGATGGCAATTACGAAGCCATGATCAGCGACTGGCAATATGATTATCAATTACAGAGAACTATTTCAGTTGATATTCGTTATGTATTGTTCGTAACAGAAAAGTTTGCAAACGCAGGTTTTATCCTTGATGAAATGGGCGTAACTCGCTAAATAGAAACTTGAATGACATTAAAAAAGCCCTGATGAAGGGCTTTTTTATTTTTCTGAATAGATTTTTTTATTTTTCTTCCTGACCTAAATGTTGGTTCAGGAATTTCTCCATAGCCCGATAAAAATCGAACCTGTTCTCTTCATTTCTGAACCCATGGCCTTCATTATCCTTAACAAGATATTCAACGATAACACCTCTTTCTTTCATAGCTGCAACCATCTGATCTGATTCATCTACGTTTACCCTTGGGTCATTTCGTCCCTGCACTACAAATAAAGGTGCAGTTATTTTTTCTGCTTGATAAACTGGTGAAACCTCTCTCAACAGCAAACTATCAGTTTCAGGACTGCCGACCATTTCGTACATCATATCGAGCAACGGTTTCCAGTAAGGAGGAATAGTTTTTAAAAAGGTAAACATATTGGATACGCCAACATAATCAACACCGGCAGCATATAACTCGGGTTCTTTAACAAGTCCCATTAAAGTAGCATAACCCCCATAACTTCCACCGTAAATGGCAATTCTGTCCGGATCAGCAATTCCTTCGTTTATGAGCCACAGTGTTCCATCGGTAATGTCGTCCTGCATCTCAAGCCCCCATTTTTTAAATGAACTTTCCCAAAATGCTTTTCCATATCCGGTAGATCCTCTGAAATTCATTTGAAGAATCGCATAACCCCGATTAGCAAGAAACTGAATCTCAGGATTGAATCCCCAGCCATCTCTTGCCCATGGCCCACCATGAGGATTAACCACGACCGGAAGTTTTTTTGCAGTTTCCTTTAAGTAACCTTTGGGTAAGGTTAAATAACCATTTATAGTTAAACCGTCACGAGACTGATACTGGATAGGAAATACATTAGCCATTTCATTTTCGTCAATCCACGGGCTTACATCTGTAATCTTCTCAAGTATGTCGGTATTCTTATCATAAATATAATAGGCACCCAATGATTTATCGCTATAGGTACGAATGATGAATACATCTTCAGCTTTATTCAGGCCTGTTATAGCTATTTCATAGTCGCCCAGGTCTTTGTTAATGCGCTCGTAAAGTTTTTTGGTGTCATCATCAAAGAAATACATTTCACGTTTCCATGAAGTAAATGATGCTGAAGTCAGCTTCTTGTCTTTTTTAGAATAGTTAACTCCTTGAACGTCATAGTCAGGATTTTCATAAAGCATCTCTACTTCTTCGCCGTTGGCAATATCAAATACAACAACTGCACTTTTATCTCTTCCTAAATTAGAAGTGGCAATTACATTTTCGTTGTCAAAATCAAAGAATCTTGGTGAGAGCTCATCTCTAAAACTCGTTGTCAGAACATCATTCCATTCGTCCTGTTCGGTTTCACGGTACATAATTGTTACGTTCACACCATCAGTTATCGCAAAGGCAACTCTTAATTTACCTTCATGGTCGAACATCCATCCCTGAATATTACCCGGGTTTTCAGCCAGCATTTCCATTTCGCCTGTTTTTATATTGAGGCGATAAGGATCAAATACCTGTGGATTCCGTTTGTTTAAACCGATAATTACTTCTTCTTCAATATCGGGCAGATCGTCAATAATTTGAGTTCTTACATCTTCAAAATCAGTGAAGCAAACTACATCCGAGCCATCAATAGTTGCTCCGTAAAGTTTGTAGTTTTCATTACCACCATCATCTTTCAGATATAGGATCTGTTCATTATTTGGCCAAAAGTAACCCGCAATGTCACGATCTGTTTCACTGGTAATTCTTATAGCCTCGTCTTTCCCACGTTCCTGGATAAATACATTTAACCTGGATTCGTAAGGTGCCAGGTATGAGTAATACATTCCATTTGGAGAAATCTTGTAAGCTGTCTTCTCAGGATTTTTAAAGAAATCCTCTAATGGAATTTGTTTGGCTTTTTCTGGTTTCTTTTCCATGTTACAACTGCTCATCAATATTGCAAATGCAATAATAAAGAATGCTAAGATTGATAAATTGATTTTTTTCATAAATTAAATTTTAGTTTATGGTTGCAATTAATTCGATTAAAGCAGTAAAGATAATTATTCTGACCGATGTTGATTCTAATAAACGATAAAGTCTACGAATCAATACCATCTTTATTTTATTTTCAAATTTAAGTATTTAAGTGCTTAAATAAATTATAATTTTACTGTCTTATTTAAATTTAAATCAAACATGTCAAAGGTTATTAATTTTTCCGATGCAGCTTCGATAGGTATTCATAGTTTAATTGTAATATCGAAATCTGAAAATCCTATAAATGCGATCAAATTATCAGAAAAAATTGGATATTCGAAACATCATATTGGAAAAGTCATGCAAAGGCTGGTGAAAGATGGTTTTTTGAAATCGTATCGTGGCCCAACCGGTGGATTTGAAATGAAAAAAAAACCTCAGGATATACGTATCTATGATATATACAGATCCCTTGAAGGAGAAGTCGATATGGGTGAATGTCCTCATGATGTTCATATTTGCCCGGTTGATAAATGTATTCGAAATGAATTGATTGTAAAATTATCACAAGAATTCGTTACATACCTTCAATCGCGGACCTTACAAGATTATATCTAATTATTTTGATTCAAAAATTATACCGGATTCACTTTATTAGCCACTCTTATAAACAGTATTAATATTAGCTGTTATTATTAGTTTTTCCTTCTCTTTATTAAGATTATTTCTAAATGTACATTCTATGATTTTTGTCATAAAATGCTCACGGTAAATAGTTTTATTTTTGAATTTAAGTATTACATAGCTTAAATTCTTCTTTATTAAAACCAAATTGATTATGAGAAAATTTCTATTTTCCCTTTTGTTTATTGGGATTTTAGTTGCAACAGCAGGTGATATTCTTGCTCAGTCAGTAAAAATATCTGCCGAAGTCAGGCCACGTTATGAATACCGTCATGGTTTCTGGACCCTTTTTCCAGATGATGCAAAAGCAGCTAACTTTATTTCACAACGTACGCGCCTGAACGGATTTTTTGCCAATAATACATTCAAGGCTTATTTGAGTCTCCAGGATGTAAGAGTTTGGGGAGATGTAAACCAACTCAACAGGGGTGATGCTTATGGCCTTTCGGTACACGAAGCCTGGGCACAGATCAAATTTGCTAAAGTATTTCATTTGAAAGTGGGGCGGCAGGAAATTATTTACGATGACCATCGAATTTTTGGTAGCGTAGCCTGGGCACAGCAGGCACGCAGCCACGATGCGGCAGTTTTTAAATTCTTTTTTGGAGATAACAATAAGCTCGATTTCGGTTTTGCATACAATGCCATGCAGGAATCACGGTACAAGGTGAATTACACGAACAAAAATTATAAAACCATTCAGTGGCTGCATTATCATGGAGATTATGGTAAATCGGGTTTAAGTGTTTTGTTCCTCAACAATGGATTGCCTTACGATGCTAATGATGATCCTGAAAAGTATGAAGAAAAAATAGCTTTTAGCCAGACTATTGGCGCAAGGTATTCCTTTAAAGGGAAAAAAATAAAATTCAATGTTGCCGTTTATGATCAGTTAGGTAAAAATGGCAAAAACCACGATTTATCTGCATTCTATGCTGCAGCCGATATATCTTTTCATCTGGTTAAAGGTTTTTCTTTCGGATTAGGAGGTGAATATCTCTCAGGAACGGCCACAAAAGATAAGGGAGTAAGTGGTAAAAAAGATAAATCTTTTACCCCTTTCTATGGAACAAACCATAAATTTAATGGATGGATGGATTATTTCTATGTTGGCAATCATGGAGGGAATGTAGGGCTGATAGATATCTATCTGCCCTTAAAATTCACAGTTGACAAATGGCTTTTTGCTTTGATCCCACATTACTTTATGTCAGCAGCAACAGTTAGCGATGCAACTAAAGATTATAGCAGTGGACTTGGTACTGAACTTGACCTTGTAGTAAAATATACTTTATCAAAAAGTGTAAATATCCAGGGTGGTTATTCACAAATGTTTGCAACCGAAACTATGCAGGTTGTAAAATATCCTGATAATCCAACTGGGGATTTCAACAAAAACACCAACAACTGGGCCTGGATCATGTTAACATTTAAGCCTACTTTTTTTAGTAAAGAATAAACCAAAATAACAATTATATGGATAGAAGAGATGCATTAAAAAACATGTTGGCTTTTATTCCGCTAGGAGGTGCATTTGCTGGAATAACAGCAATGGGTTTCCGCTTTATTACTCCAAAAAAGCGCGATGTAACCCGGCGGATATTCACCATGCACCTGGATGAAATGCCCATCAATGCCTCCCGCAAGATCACCGATTTGCGTGGAAAAGACCTCGTCCTTGTACGTACCGGTGAACGGGAAGTCAAAGCCATGTCCACTGTTTGTACGCATTTAGGATGTACAGTATACTGGCAAAAAGATAACCAGGAGTTTTACTGCCCCTGTCATGCCGGAAGGTTTGATAAAAACGGGAATGTGGTTGCCGGTCCGCCACCTGCACCTTTGCAGACCTACCATACAGAGATTGAGGACGACAACGTTTTTATTTACTTTAAAGATGCGGAGGGTTAATTATGGGACTAGGAACTTGGCTTAAACGATCATTCCCTGTTGATCAGGATGCCCTGATCGAACTGACCGCAGAACCCATCCCAAATCACCTGAAAAGATGGTGGTGGGCATTGGGTGGTACACCTTTATATATGTTCACTGTTCAGGTGATAACCGGTATTATGCTCGTTTTTTATTATGTGCCCGATACCACTCAAGCCTATGACAGTATTGCATACATAACTTATACTGCCGATTATGGCTGGCTGATCAGAAGCATTCACCGTTGGTCTTCTAACATTATGATCGCTTCTTTGATTTTGCATATGATGCGGGTATTTTTTACAAAGTCATACCAGGCACCAAGAGACATCAACTGGATGTTTGGCGTTGTTTTGTTCCTGCTTACCCTGATGTTTGGATTTACAGGTTATTCACTTGTTTACGAACAAATGTCGTACTGGGCAATGCAGGTTGGAACGGGTATCGCCGGCGCCACACCTTTTATAGGTGGATGGATAGCAGACTTTATGCGGGGCGGAAGTGAGATTGGTCAGAACACATTGACGAGGTTCTACCTTTTTCATATTGTTCTATTACCACTACTACTTGCTATGGCAGTCGGTGTCCATGTTTACCTCATCAGGGCACATGGTGTGACAGAATTAAAATTCAAAGGTGACGAAAACCTGGAAAAGAAAACTTTCCCACTATGGCCCGACCATGTGTTTACAGAACTTATTATGGTGTCTATCATTATGATACTATTATTGACACTCTCACTACTATTCCCGGTGCAGCTTGGCGACCCGGCTAATCCGAACGTAACACCATTACACATTAAACCCGAATGGTACTTCTTCGCCGTATTCCGCTGGTTGAAAATTACAAACCTGCTGGTTGGGGTAATGGGGCCGATGGTCTTTCTTGGCATTCTGTTCTTCTGGCCTTTTATTGATAAATTCTTCGATAGAGTTTTACCAGGCAAAGAAGTTGGATTCTGGATCGGTGTTCTTGGAATGCTCACAATTACTGTATTCACTGTCTGGGAAACCTTCGGACATTAATTAATTTAAAGAAAAAATAAATAACTTAAAACTTATATAAAATGGCAACAAGTTTAAATACAAAAAGAACGATTATCGGCGTGTTGAGCGTGGTGTTTATCGTAATATTACTAATGGCACTCTGGAAAGAAGTGCAGCATGCGATGCCTGATTACAAAGCTTCTCCTATTGTTGATGAAGGAACGCGGCATTGCATTAGCTGTCACGGAGAACAAGGTGTTGGAAAAGTAATTGTTGAACAATGGAAAGACAGCAAACATGCTGAAGTTGGTGTTGGCTGCCTCGAATGTCATCAGGCCAAAGAAGGGGACATTGATGGTTACGAACATGAAGGACAGTTTATTGCAACAATTGTTACACCAAATGATTGCGCTGAATGTCATGCTGAAGAGGCTGAACAGTTTACAACCAGCCACCATGCCGATGCAGGGATGATCATGGGATCATTGGATAATGTGCTGGCAGAAGTAGTTGAAGGACATACCGCTTTTATGGATGGATCAAATCCTGCAGCGGCCTCTGGATGCTGGCAATGTCACGGATCGAGGGTTCAGATTCAAAAAGATGAAAATGGAGATCCAAAATACAATGACATGGGTATTCTGCTTCTCGATCCCAAAACATGGCCAAACACAGGTGTGGGACGGATCAATCTTGATGGATCAAAAGGATCATGTTCAGCTTGTCACAACAGGCACCATTTTTCGATCGCCCAGGTTCGTCAGCCTGAAAATTGCGGCAAATGCCATATGGGGCCTGACCATCCTCAGTTGGAAATTTATAACGAATCGAAACACGGGATTAATTTCCGCGCTCACCGCGAAGAAATGAATCTTGGTGCACAGCCCTGGATTGTTGGTCAGGATTATTCTGCGGCACCAACCTGTGCAACTTGTCACATGAGTGCAACACCTGATCAGCCTGTTACACACGATGTCGGCGATAGGATAAGCTGGACATTGCGGCCAAAAGTTTCTGAGAAAATTGATGCTGCCGAACTGGCTAAATATGAAGCTCAGGGAAAACCATTGCCTGAAGATTTCCTTACATGGGAACAAAGAAGAAAAGGCATGCAGAATGTGTGTTACCAATGTCATACCAAAATTTATGTGAAGAATTTCTACACCCAATATGACAACATGGTTAATTTATACAATGATAAGTTTGGCAAACCGGCTCTTGCGTTGATGAAAGCCCTGAAAAAAGAAGGATTGATAACACCTATTCCTTTTGATGATAAAATTGAATGGACTTATTTCTTCTTGTGGCACCACGAAGGCCGTCGTGCAAGAATGGGTGCCTCAATGATGGGGCCTGATTATACACAATGGCATGGTAATTTTGAGGTTGCCGAGAGGTTCTATATGGAAATGATTCCTGAAATTGAAGAACTGATTGATGAAGGCAAAAAACATGGTAAAACTGCTCAGGCCAATAAAGTACAAGCTTTGCTGGATGACATTCTGAACAGTGAAATGCACAAGTGGTTTCTTGGTAAATCCAGTCCTGAAGAAGTAGCTAAGAGAAAAGCCGCATCAGCAGAATTCCGCAAAAGGTATTCTGAATAATATCACACCTTAATTAATGCAAAATGGATTGGATAATTCCAGTCCATTTTTACAATTATTATTAACACACTTCTTTTCCAATAAGAAATAATATCATGGGTATAAACAGAAGAGATTTCGTAAAAACCACTGCCGTTGCAGCAGCAGCTACAGCAATTGGACTATCATTGCCAAAGAAGATGATGGCAGCCACAGCCCCCAAATCAGAAGGTGGTTGGCGCTGGGACAAAGCCGTTTGCCGTTTTTGCGGTACCGGTTGTGGAATTATGGTAGCCACCAAAAATGAAAAAATTGTTGCTGTAAAAGGCGATCCCGCGGCTCCGGTTAACCGTGGCCTGAATTGCATCAAAGGCTATTTCAATGCCAAAATTATGTACGGAGCCGACCGCCTGAAACAGCCATTGATGCGGCTTGGTGCCAATGGAAAGTTCAGCAAAAATGGCAAGTTTAAACCCGTTTCGTGGAAAGTTGCTTACGATGAAATGGAAAAGCAAATGCGGAAAAGCCTGAATGAATTAGGGCCAACCGGAATTGCTGTTTTTGGTTCCGGACAATACACAGTTCAGGAAGGATATGCGATGGCGAAACTGATGAAAGCCGGTTTCCGTTCGAATAACCTTGATCCCAATGCACGACACTGTATGGCTTCGGCAGTTGGTGCATTCATCCAAACCTTTGGAATTGACGAACCCGCAGGCTGCTACGATGACATCGAATTAACCGATACTGTTGTAACCTGGGGCGCAAATATGGCCGAAATGCATCCTATACTTTGGTCGAGGGTTACCGACAGGAAATTATCAGATCCAAAAAAGGTTAAAATTATTAACCTGTCAACCTACACTAACCGCTGCTCCGACCTTGCTGATGTTGATATTATCTTTAAACCAAATACCGACCTTGCCATCTGGAATTACATCGCCCGCGAAATAGTTCATAACAATCCGGAGTCGATGGATCAGGAATTTATTGATAAATATATGCAATTTACAACCGGATTTGTAGAGACCGGCTATGGCATGCGCACACCCGATCACCCGAAATTTACTGATTTAGAAAGGCAGACCGTTAAAAAAGAAGTGGCCAAGAAAATTTCTAAAGAAGAAGCCGTTACGCTTGCCTATCTGGGTTACAAAGAAGGTGACACAATGGAGATGAAACACCGTAAAACCCCCAAAGGCCATTGGGCAATTTCTTTTGAGGAATTTAAAAAAGGACTCGAACCCTACACCCTTAATTTTGTGGCCGGTTTGGCAAAAGGCGACCCTGATGAAGACCTCGCTTCTTTCAAAGTGAAGCTGAAATTACTTGGCAGTCTCTACATGGAGAAAAACAGAAAAGTTGTCTCCTTCTGGACCATGGGCATGAACCAGCACACACGCGGAGTTTGGGTAAACGAACAGGCGTATATGGTTCACTTTCTTCTTGGAAAACAGGCCAAACCGGGAAACGGTGCTTTCAGCCTGACCGGACAGCCATCCGCTTGCGGAACAGCCCGCGAAGTTGGGACATTTTCACACAGGCTTCCTGCCGATATGGTAGTTGCCAATGCGAAACATCGGGAAGTGTCTGAAAAGCTTTGGAAAATTCCTGACAAAACATTGAATCCCAAACCCGGTTCCCACATCATGAAGATATTACGCGACCTGGAAGATGGGACAATAAAATTTGCCTGGGTGAATGTTTGTAATCCGTTTATGTGCAGTGCCAATGCCAATCACTGGCTGAAGACGGCCCGTAAAATGGATAATTTCATCGTTGTATCCGACAGCTATCCGGGCGTTTCAGCAAAAGTTGCCGACCTGGTATTGCCCGTTGCCATGATTTACGAAAAATGGGGGGCTTATGGCAATGCCGAAAGAAGGACACAACATTGGAAACAACAGGTAGTACCTGTTGGCCATTCCATGCCCGATCTCTGGCAATATATTGAAATTGCCAAACGATTTAAGCTGAAAGATGTTTGGGGAGCACAGAAAATTCCGGGACTCGAAGGTGGTTTGCCCGATGTGCTGGCTGAAGCAAAGAAAATGGGATATAGTCCCGAGGACACTTTGTTCGACGTACTGTTTGCCAATGAAGAAGCAAAATCTTACACATGGCCTGATCCAATTGGTGAAGGGTTTACAAATACTGAAGTAGAAGGCGACGGACGTGAAATAATAGGCACAAATGGTGAAGAATGGAAAGGTTACGGCTTCTTTATTCATAAATATTTGTGGGAAGAATACAGAGCATTCGGTGAAGGCAAAGCGCACGATTATGCCGATTTCGATACCTACCATAAAGTACGCGGATTGAAATGGCCGGTTGTTGATGGCAAAGAAACCCAATGGCGCTTCAATTCAAAATATGACCCCTATGCGCGTAAAGCCGATGTGGGCGAATTTGCTTTCTATGGTAAAGCATTGAAAAAGATTGGAAAAGGAAATCTGCAGGGAATTGATAAATCTGCTGGAAAGATTGACCTGACCAACAAAGCCAAAATATTCTTCAGGCCTTATATGGATCCACCCGAAATGCCTGACAAAGATTATCCACTTTGGTTATGCACTGGGCGTGTGCTGGAGCACTGGCACAGTGGAACAATGACCATGAGGGTTCCCGAACTATACAGGGCTGTTCCTGAAGCACTTTGCTATATGCATCCAGACGATGCAGTAAAGTACAAGATTTCGCAAGGTGATTTGATCTGGATTGATTCGAGACGTGGCAAAGTAAAAGCGCACGTCGAAACACGTGGAAGGAATCGCATGCCAAAAGGTTCGGTTTATGTTCCCTGGTTCGATGAAAAAGTGCTGATCAATAAGGTTTGCCTGGATGCTACCGATCCTATTTCAAAACAAACCGACTTTAAAAAATGTGCTGTTAAAATAAGTAAGGCGTAACCGAATTGATTGAATGGCTGATGAACAACATATGAATTCGAGGCGTGATGCGCTTAAAACGATGTTTCGTGGAGCGGGATTATTGGGTTTGGGTGGTGCAGTATGGGGAACAACAGCTGTTAAACTTAAAGCTTCGGATGTTGTACTCAGGCCGCCAGGTGCCATTAATGAAAAAAACTTTATAAAAGCATGCATACGTTGCGGAATTTGTGTAGAAGCCTGTCCGTATGAAACATTGAAATTGGCTACCATTGACGATCATACTGCTATTGGAACACCATATTTCAAACCACGCGATATTCCTTGTTATATGTGCCCGGATGTACCTTGCTTACCCGTTTGTCCGAGCGGTGCTCTGGATGTAAAAACTATAGCAAAACAAGTTAATGAACTGCTAACAGATACACCGGATATTAACCGCGCACAAATGGGCGTTGCTGTTATTGATCAGGAAGCTTGCCTGGCCTTTTGGGGTATTCAATGCGATGCTTGTTACAGGGCATGTCCCTTACTTGGTGAGGCTATTACTTTGGAGTATACACGCAATGAAAGGACTGGTAAATATGCTTTTCTGAAACCGGTTGTTCATCGCGATATTTGCACTGGTTGTGGATTGTGCGAACATGCCTGTGTTACTGAAAAAGCAGCAATTTTTGTTCTGCCGCATAAAATAGCGACTGGTAAAGTTGGTGCACACTACATTAAGGGATGGGACAAAGCTGATGAAAAGCGCTTGAAAAACTTGAAGGAGAATAATATAAAAGAATCTTCTCCGGAAGATGAATTGAATGACTGGGAATACCTGCTTGAGGATGACTAATATTATTAAGAGAAACAGGTACTTAATATTGAGAAGAACCACGCAATTAGGTCTGCTCATTTTATTCGGTGGAGCTAACTGGTGGGGATGGAAGTTCTTAATGGGAAATTACAGTTCAGCCTATGTGCTGGAATCATTTTACCTGGCAGACCCACATGCGGTTTTGCAAACATTTGCAGCAGGGTTTGTCATGAGTGCCGATGCAATTATCGGTGGAGTTATCGTTCTTGTTTTTTATGCTTTGATTGCCGGAAGGAGCTTTTGCAGTTGGGTTTGCCCCATAAATATGGTAACTGATCTGGCTACCTGGATGCGGAAAAAGTGGAAGCTTACAAAAAAAGAAAGCTTTTTTACATTCAGCCGAAAAACCCGTTTTTGGGTACTGGGATTAGGAATTCTGTTATCGCCAATTGTTGGTGTTGCAGCATTTGAAGTCATCAATCCGATTACCATATTACACCGGGGAATCATCTTTGGCTTTGGCATGGGATGGGCAGTGATTGTTGCTCTCTTCCTGTTTGACCTGCTCCTTGTTGAATACGGTTGGTGTGGCCACCTTTGCCCATTGGGAGCTTTTTACTCAGGAGTAAGCCGATTTTCGCTGATCAAAGTAAAACATGATGTTGAAAAATGTACTATGTGTATGAAATGCTTTGGTGTTTGCCATGAAGAACAGGTGCTGCATATTGTTGGAAAGAAGTCAGGGTTTATTAAAGATGAATGCAGCAATTGTGGGCGTTGCATTGAAATTTGTGATGATAATTCTTTAAAATTTTCAATCTATAATTATAAAATATAGGAGGGTGCAATAATGAATAAACTAATGATTTGTGCAATGATCTTCACTTTGTTGCTTGCCGGATGTAGCAGTAACAATAATGCAAATTACATCGCCGATGAGGATATCGACATGTCAGATGAATTAATAATGGGTGACGAATCGGTATTAACCGATATGCCCGAGTATTCTAAGGTACGTGGGGGTGAAAGCGAAATGTTTGACCGCTCTTTTGAAAATGCACCGCCATTAATACCACATCGGGTAGGTGGATTCCTTCCAATTAAAATTGACGACAATAAATGTCTGCGTTGCCACATGCCGGATAAAGCACCGGAATTTAAAGCAATACCATTACCCGAAACGCATTTTACCAGCTACCGTCCTATAGTGGTTGAAAAGGATGGCAAATATCTTGTGGATGCCGAGGAAGGTGAGGTAATTGAAAAAGATCTTGGTCATTTTAACGGAGCCATGTTCAATTGCTCGCAATGCCATGTGCCCCAGGCTGAAGTTACTGTTGACATACCCAACACTTTCGACCCCGATTACCGTAAAAGCAGTAATAAATCGCAGTCGAACCTGAAAGATAATATGGGGGAGGGTGTAAGGTAGATCTCACATTTTGATACCTTTGCAAAACAGGAAAAAACTGTCTTTCTGAACGGGGTGAAGAATCTTAATACACAATATATCAGGAGAATAAAACTCTTCGCTAAGGCTCAGAAAAACAAAGCCTGGTATTTTACAAAGGTCTCAAAAGCTGTTTTCAGTATTTTCTTTTGTCTTTCATTTATTAATTTCTTTGCCCAGGAAGTTCATCCCAATTTCAAAATTAAAACGGCAGGAGCCATTACGGATTTTATTATTATAGGATCATCAATCAAGCTATCAACTGATGCCGGTACTATCGAGACTTATGATGTCAAAACCGGAAAACAGACGGATTTTGTGCAGTTGCGCTCAATGAAAGATTTCATGGGTGATGATGTCCCGACTAAAATCTATTCTATTGATGAAGTTTCTGATAAATTGCTTGTTGTTACACAGGGTATTCATGGTTTTCGAAATGTAGCCATCATTGAAAATGGAAAGCAGGAAGAAATTTTCAATGCGGAAAGGGATAAAATGATGATTAAAAAAGCCAGGTGGGTAAACAACAATACTATTTTGCTGGGTCTAATGAGCAACGACCTCATCTTATTTGATGTCGGACAAAAACAAATTATTTGTGAATTAAGTATCAGCCCTTACACTTTCTCGGATTTTTCATTAACAGCTGATAAACAAAATGTATTCACTGCTGATGAGAGTGGAATCGTTCATAAAATCGATGTAAATAATTGTGAGGTCAAGCAAGAATACACAAGTGTTAATGTGGATAATATTTACCAGATTGTATGTAAAAACGGGATCGTCATCACTGCCGGTCAGGATCGCAGGGTTGGTGTTTACAATACAATCACAGGCGACAATTATTTTTTACAAAAGGATTTCCTGGTTTATTCAGTCGGGTTGAATGCTGATGGGTCACTTGGTGCTTATTCTGCAACAGAAGATAGTGACATTTCAATTTTTATAACATTAAACAAGCAAGAAACCTGTGTTTTAAAGGGTCACGAAAGTATGGTTACAAAAATGGCATTTTTCGACGATCATACTTTTATTTCGGCAGGAGATGATCAATTCCTGATAATATGGGAAATTGAATAACAATCTTCAGACGACTTGATAGTATTGTTTTTAATTATCTTGCAAACAAAAATTATAACATGAACCTTAGCAGTATAGTTGTTTTAACAACACCCGAATATCTTGAAGAAGTTATAGATGCAATAAAATCTTCGCCGGATTGCGAATACCACCTTCACGATGAAAAAGGACGGATCATTGTAACCATTGAGGGAAAAGACACCGAGGAAGAAATCAACAAGCTTAAAAAGCTACAGGCAACTTCCCATATAATCTCTGCTGAAATGGCTTTCGCATACAGCGAAGACGAACTGGAAAAAGAACGGGAAAAGTTGGAAAAGACGGAAGATAACATCCCAGAATGGCTGAATGATCCTGATGCAAAAATGCGCGATATTAATTATGGTGGTGATTTGAAAGGGAGGTTCTAACTTTCGTTTGTCGTATTATTCGCTTCCCCAATTTAATAGCCTTCGCTCTCCTTCAAGGCCCCGTATCTCTTTCACATCTTGCGTAACTTCCAGTGTGCCGCGGTAATTTCCTTGTTCATCTCGGACGGCAAAATACTGGATATATACAAACTGGTCTTTAAACGGAATCCAGAATGACGCCACATCCTGCTTGCCTTTTTTAAAAGCATCCAGAATTTTCTCCACCATCCATACACTTTCGGGCGGATGGCAGTTATGCACTGTTCTTCCAATAACAGCATTTGTACGGGTAAAGGTTCTTTTTTTAGGTGTCGAAAAATAACGAACCGTATCAGTTTCATCCACAAATGTCATGTCCACCGGAAGATGATTGAAGATGAGTTCAATCTGCTCAGGTGACAAACTTCCGGTGGCAAAGCGGACCTTAGAAACCTGCTCACCTGCTTTTTCCCGAACTGTCGTTTTCTTCTTGGGTGAAACGGGTGCCTGAATGAACGACCAGCCGATTTCAGC
>Ga0164313_10000759_pt1 | contig 26983 bp, 35 predicted proteins | sample GuaBasSedimGuay4_FD_113735 | JGI IMG/M metagenome (GOLD analysis project Ga0164313, IMG submission 113735) | Subseafloor sediment microbial communities from Guaymas Basin, Gulf of California, Mexico - Guay4, Core 4569-4, 0-3 cm | ecosystem: Environmental > Aquatic > Marine > Hydrothermal vents... | reverse complement strand
ATGGTAATTATTATTATTACTATTATTTTTGGTTTTTTAGTAATTCATATTATTCTAATGGTCAACCAGCATCAACTTATTTAACTGAAATCCAAGGATATATGAATGACCAATATATAACTAGTAGTCAATATATGTTAGTTACAAGGCAAGAACAATATTTCATGTGGATGAGATCTGAGACTTTGACTAGTGTTACGTTTAACGTAAATAAAATGAGCGTTTATTAAAAAATGTCAGAAGAATTAAAAGATAAAGAAATACAAGTAGGAGATAAAGTTATAGGTGGTAATACACTAATCAAGTTTAATATAAAAACATTAGCTTGGATTTTCGGGGCTTTATATATTGTATTAGGCTATCTTTATTTGGATTTAAGATCTGAATTAAAAGCTTCTGTTGAAATATCAAATGAAGAAAAAACTGAATTTCTTGAAGACGTGGAAGATGAATGGGATACTAAATTAGATAAAGTTTTAGATATTACCACCATAATTCGTTTAGATCAAGCATTGATGAAAGGCGATATAAAAGTAATTTTAGATAGAAATCAAAGAAATAGTGCTGAACAGCCTAATACTAATATAAATGTAGCACCCACTATTCCTCCACATGCACATCCAGAAGATTCAGTAAATTAAAAATGATGTTACATTAACGTGTAAAAAATTCCATATTTTTTGAAGATATATATTTATATGAGTTAGAGATAACGTTTACAATTTTTGTGCATATTATAAAATGTAACAAATGATGTTACACCTAAAAAAAATTAAATTAAAAAGAAAAACAATTATGAAAAAAAGAAATGGTGGTTATGTTCCAACTAATTTGGATCAATTTATCAACGAGAGCCAAACTATTAATCTTAAAAGAGGATATAGAGGAAAGCCTGGCGTGAATGTAGGAGCAAAAGCTCCACTAAGAGACAGAATATTACAATATGTCGCGGAAAGTAAAAGCGTTTCAAGAAAAAAACTAAGATCTTTTATAGCAGGATTAAATGAAGGTTCAAAGAGACCTATGTCATCTGCTACTATGTGGTTAAAAAGAAATCAAAAATTCTTTGTATCTGAAAGCAGAAATGGAGAAGACATTTTAAAACTTTCTACTATAGGAAAAAGATTAACATCTAGATTAAATGTTATTTCTGAAGCTAGAGAAGATGATCATGATTTTGTAGATACTAAAAAAGGTTACGCAAGACCTGGGATTAATGATTCAGCTCAAGATGATGCAGAAGTTAATGAAATAGGCGATAGAGATATTGAATATGGCGAAGATCAAGGAGAATATGAAAACGAAGATCACTGGTCAGAAGTACATGAATCTACAACTAAAAAAGGTCGTATTGCTAGATTACAAGAAGTATTAGAATCTATTGAAGGAGATGTTTTAAATGAAGATGAAGATGAAGACTTAGATTCTTCTGATGAATTATCTTTTGATGATCTTGATTTAGGTGATGAAGAAGAAGGTGATGATGAATTTGATGCTGATGCAGAAGAAGATCTTGATGACGCAGGTCTTGAAGATGATGATTTAGGTGGAGATACTGAAAAAGTTGAAATCTCAGAATTTATTATCACTGTTGATGATGCAGCTGAAGCAATTGCAGAATTAGAAGCTCTTGGTGTTACTGCTGAAGCGGTTGAAGATGAAGCTGGAGATGAATTTGAAGACGAAGAATTAGATATAGACGCTGAAGGTGAATTTGACGCTGAATTAGAAGGCGAAGATGATGAATTTGATCTTGAAGGAGATTTAGATGGCGGTGGAGAATTTGAAGACGAAGAATTAGCCGGAGATGATCTTGAATTAGAAGAAGGTGCTGAAATTGGATCTACTCTTTCTGAAGATGGCGAAACAGATGATTTAGCAGCTAGATTAGATGCTCTTGAAGATAAAGTTGAAGCTATTGAATTAGGTGAAGAAGGCGAAGGTGTTGAAGACTTAGAAGGCGGAATGGATCTTGAAGGCGAAGACGATTTCGAAATGGATGGTGATTTATCTTTAGAAGATGAAGGTGCGGATCTTGAAGATGAAGAAGAAACCGTTGAAATGGGTTCTCAAGAAATACGCGTAAGTGCTGAAGATTTCCCTGGTCTTAAGGGTTGGTTAGAAGATAAAGGCGTTGACGTAGATGATGTACTTGGTGGAGAAGTCGAAGTCGAAGGAGAAGGAGATACTGATGACCTTGAAGTAGCTGATGAAGATGATTCAGATTTAGAATCAGGCGATCTTGGTGACGATGATTCAGATGATGATTCAGATGATGATTCAGATGATGATTCAGATGATGTTAATGAATCAGCCAAAATTTTTCCGGATAATGTTAAAGATTTAACTGCTAAACAAAAGAGTGCGGCTAAACTAAATATTGCAGCAACTAAGAAAGACTGCAAAAATCGTGGTAAAATCTGTACACAGAAAATGATAGAAGCTGCAGCTGCTGCATCTATTGGTACTAAGTGTGCTAAAATATTATATGGCGCTAAAAAATAATTTAGTTTTATATAATGATATAGAAAAGGGCTCTAGAATTAGAGCCCTTTTTTGTTGTTTAATTGATGATATATAACTTAGAAAATAACAATTTTTAGATGACTCACGAAAAGATTAGACCTTGTCCATTTTGTAATTACGATGAAGGTTGGGTACAAGATAGATATGAAGATAATAAACCAACATTTTATGTTCAATGTAAAGTTTGTGGATCTAGAGGACCAGTTGGTAAAAATCATGATATGGCTCGTGATCTTTGGAATGGCCAGTTATCTAAGATTGATATGGCAGAAGATATTGATACTTATTTAGGTGAAGAAGCTATGGGCGGTGTGTCAGCTCCTATGGCTACTCTTAATAATACTCCTGGTATTGGTAATGCAGTACCAGCAGCAACAGCAGCAACAACAGGGGCTCAATTCACTAGTGATGCAGTAAAAGGTAGTGGGGATAAATTTGATAATAGCACTGCAGATAAAAAGAAAAAGAAGAAAAAAAAATCATCAAATATTAAAATTCAAACATTTGACGATTTTATTAGTACTCAAAAATAATTATTATTCATATGGGTAGTGCAGACGTATTTTTAGAAGGATTTACAGTTTTTCAATTATTAATAATATTCGTTTTTGGCGGTGGTTTTATTGCTTTGCTTGGAGTATTATGGAGAATTAGTAAAAGAGATTCAGTAATTGATTCAACGATTCAAATATTAGAACAATTAGCTATTAAAGTTAATAAATTAGAACTTAAAATAGATAATGATGATGATGATATTAGCAATAACTTCAAAAGTTCTCAAGAACGTATAGTAGATATAGAAAAAGAATTAATAGAAATTAAAACTAATCAAAAAAATCTTCTATATTCTATAGACTCTCAAAATTATCAAATCTTAGATCTTATTGATAGATTAGAAAAAAATCATGAGAGCTTTATTCAAACTCAGATTAAAGTGAATGATAAATTAGAATTAGCTATTAATGCAATAAAAGATAGTTTAGTTAATCTCTCAAAAAATTAAAACTTCATTCAATTTACGACATATAAAAATTAAATAAAATAATTAAAATATGTCAAAAATTAAGTTTCTAAAAATTAGAGATGTTAAATCTCCAGTTAGAGCCAATAAAGAAGATGCGGGTATAGATTTCTTTGTACCCACATTTAATGCAGATTTTGTTGAACAATTAATAGATAAAAACCCGCAATTATTTGAGGATTCATCCAATCATAATGATAATGGAATGATTTATGCAGGCGTTTGCGGAACAAGTTCTTCAATATCAATTAATAGCGGTAATACTACAACAGTTAATTATAACACAATTGATGATGCGACTAAAGATGATGAGGAATTAATAGGATTTGATCCTGAAAAAGGACCGTATTTTCTTTTATTACCACATAATAGAGTGATGATACCTTCAGGCATTAAGTCTAGAATGGCATCACCAGATAGAGCATTAATTGCTGCTAATAAAAGTGGCGTAGCTACAAAACTTGGATTTGTATATGGAGCACAAGTAGTTGATTCTACATATCAAGGTGAAATTCATATTAGCATAATTAATACATCAACAAAAATAGTTAAAGTATTTCAAGGTCAAAAACTAATTCAGTTTATTGAAACCCCAATATATCAATCTGATATTGATATAACTGAAGGTGATAGCGTTAAAGATGCTATTAAATTTTATAAAGGTGGATTCTCAAGTGATAGAGGAGAAGGAGGATTTGGATCAAGTGACGAGAAATAATGGGTTATTTATTACCTAAACCAATACCAACGACTAAAGATAAAATGCTTTTAGTTATGTATATTAACATAGGCACTAATTCTGAAGCTAACACAGCTCAATATATTAAACGCTTGAGAAATTCAGAAGATATTGTATCTCTGAAAAAAACATATCAAGTATTAATTATGCCTGTGAAAAATCAAGACACAAAGGTTGAAGTTTTTAGTCGAGAAAAAATAGAACAGTCCGAAATCAATTTGGAACTGAACAAATTACACGAATTACAAGAATTAATAAAATGAAATTAAAAATCTATATAGCTTCTCCATATACTAATGGTAATCAAGCTACAAATGTAAGACGACAAATGGATGTCGCAGATATTTTATTAGATCAAGGTCATACCCCTTTTATTCCATTATTAACTCATTTTTTACACTTAGTTCATCAAAGATCAGAGAAATCATGGTTAGAATGGGATTTAGCATGGTTAAAAACATGTGATGCCTTAATTCGTATTGTACCATATGATAAAAATGGTGAAGAAATATTAAGTGGAGGCGCTGATTTAGAAGAACAAACTGCAATGGAAGAAGGTATTCCAGTTTACAGATTTAATACTGCTGAAGAAGTTTTAAACTTTGAACCAGATTTAAAATCAAGTTAAATTGAGTTAAAATATAAACTCCATATTACAAATTACATATAACAATAAATGACAACTTATGATTTTAAATATAGAACAACGCAAAGGCAACTTAATAATTTCATATATTGATAAAAAAGGAGAAGTAGCTTATATGAAGCTAAATATTCCAGATAATCAACAATATCTTTATTTGGAATCTCAATATCAAAATTCGGCTACCCCTAATGTTCAATCTTGGAATAATAAAAAGGTACGTAAATCACCCACAGATTTTTTAACTAAATATAGAATACAAGAATTTTTTATGGACGCAGGAGAGGATCTTGTTGCGCCATTATTCGAACATAATATGCCACAAGTTTATTCTTGTGATATTGAAGTTGATGTTACTGATGATGGATTTCCAGAGGCTGGTCCAGCTAATAATAGAATTAATACTATTGCATGGAGTCATTTTCCAGATGTTACTGTATTTGGATTAAAACAATTATCAGAAAGAGAATTAAATGAAATTCAAGAGAAATTAGATAAACACTTAAAGCCACTTGGTAAATCATATAAATTTTTATATAAAGTATATGAAAATGAAGCAGTGATGTTACATGATTTTCTTTATAATTATATGCGTCATGCACCATTAACAACTGGATGGAACTTTTGGAATTATGATTGGCAATATATTTACAATAGATGTAATAGATTAAATATCGATATATCTTGGATGAGCCCAACCAAACAATGGTATAAGCATAGAAGTATGGAAAGAGGCAAAAAGATAGAATTGATGCTTCCACAGCATAAGCTTATTGTTGATTATATGGAAGTTTATAAGAAATGGGATAGAACAATTGATATAAAAGAAAATGATTCTTTAGATTTTGTATCTAGTGCAGCATTAGGAATCTCTAAAGTAAAATATCCTGGATCATTCCAAGATTTATATACTAAAGATTTTGATCAATATGTATTTTATAATGCAATTGATACAATTTTAGTTGAAGAGATTCATAATAAACTTAAGACGATGGAAACATTCTTAGGTCTTAGTAATATCACGAGAGTTGAGGCTATGAAAGCTTTTTCTCCTATTAATATGTTGGAGGCTACTCTAACACGATATGCATATAAACGTAAATGGGTATTTCCTAAAGTTAAAAGAGACTTTGTTAGAGGAAATTATGAAGGAGCTTTTGTTTATGATCCTACGTCAAATCTTTATGAATGGGTTGTATCATTTGATTTTGCTTCTCTATATCCATCTATTATGAGACAATTCGAGATTTCAGTAGAAAATTTCATAATTAAAGATAAAAACTATAAGACTAGTGCAAATCAAATTAAATGTTCTAGCGGCGCTGTATTTGACGCTACTAATGAACCACTTTTATCTGAAATTTTAACAAATTATTATAATCAGAGAAAAGATGAAAAGCGTATTTCTCAACAAGCTGCAATAGAAGCAGATGAATTGAAAAAAATCTTGAAAAAAAGACAAAAAAATATTTCAGAAAGTATGGCGTAGGTACACTTTAACAAATTAATTTTTGTTAAGACTATATAAATATTCCACATTTATTTTTTACCTAAAATAATAACTAAAATAATTCACAATTATAGATATGACTCAAACATATTCTGAATCCCAATTACACAAATCAGCCCTCGAATATTTCAATAATGATGAACTTGCTGCAAAAGTATGGATGAACAAATACGCTCTTAAAATTAATGGAGAATACGTAGAAATAAGTCCAGATGATACTATAAAAAGAGTAGCAACTGAAATTAAAAGAGCTGAAGATCAATTTCCAAATCCTCTATCATATGATGAGATTTATAAAAATTTAAAGAATTTTAAGAATTTTATATTTGCTGGCTCAATACTTTTCGGATCTGGTAATCCCAATGCAGTTTCTTTAGGAAATTGCTTTTTTATTGATAATGAAGCTGATTCTTATGGTGGCATTTTTAATTTAGATGAATCCATTGCGCAATTAATGAAAAGACGAGGAGGCGTCGGTATAACATTAGAACATCTTCGTCCAAAATACGCATCAGTAAATAATTCAGCACAAAGTTCTACAGGGGCTGTTTCTTTTATGAATCGTTATTCTAATACAACTAGAGAAGTTGCTCAAGATGGAAGACGCGGCGCTTTAATGATTTCATTACACGTTCAACATCCAGATATAGAAGATTTTATAAATGCTAAAGATGATTTAACTCAAATAACTGGAGCTAACGTATCTGTTAAAATGACAGATGAATTTATGGAAGCTGCTAAAAATGATCAAGATTTTTATCTTGCATGGCCCATCCAAAAGGGACAACCAACTATAGATGAACAAATACCTTATAATAAAACTAGAATTCAATCAGATGGTTCATACGTAAAACGAGTTAAAGCTCGTGATATATGGGAAGGTATTATAAAAATGGCGCATAAGAATGCAGAACCAGGTGTATTATTCTGGGATAACATTATAAAAGAATCACCAGCAGATATGTATGCTGACGATGGTTTTGAAACGAGAGGAACAAATCCTTGTATTACCGGTGATACATTAATTGCTGTTGCCGATGGAAGAAATGCAGTTTCTATAAAACAATTAGTTGAAGAGGGTAGAGATGTACCTGTTTATTCTACTAATCCTAATTCGGGTCAAAAACAAATAAAATGGGCACGTAATCCAAGATTAACTAAATCAAAAACTAAAGTTTGGAAATTAACATTAGATGATGGAAGTCATCTAATTGCAACGCCTGATCATAGTGTATTAACTAAAGACTTAAATTATGTAGAATTAAAAGATTTGAGAGTTGGAGATTCTATAACACCATTTTATTCCTTTGATTCTAATAATTATAGACAAATTTCTGGCGTAGGGGCTAAAATGATCGGGGGCAATTACCGTAATAGACGCCAATATAGAACTATATATGAATTTTATAATGGCAGTGCACCAGATTCTAAAATTTATGCTATACATCATAAAGATTGCAATAATAAAAATGATGCATATGATAATTTGATGGAAATGACACATGAAGATCATAGAGAATTTCATGCGAAAAATATGAGAGGAGATTTAAATCCATATCATAAAATGACTGCAGAATGGAAAAGAAATTTTGCTTCACATAAAGGAGAATCAAATGGTAAATATAGTGGGTTTACAAATAATGAAATATTAACTGAAGCAAAAAAAATATTTAAAGCAAAAGGGAAATTTACTAGGAAATTATGGTATGCATATGCTGAACAAACTGGTATGCCTAAAAATATAGGAAATGACTTTAGATTTAAATCTTTTACAAATTTTAAACATCAAGTTTGTGAAAATCATAAAGTTAAATCAATTGAATTTTATGGATACGAAGATGTGTTTAATATAACAGTTGATGACAACCATAATTATGACATAATAACAAAATATGAAGATGATAATTATGTTGTCTCTTCTGGCATAACTATTCGCAATTGTGGTGAAGTGCCTTTAAGCTCACATGATTCATGTCGTTTAGGTTCAATTAACATTGCTGCATTTATTGATAAACCATATACATCTAAAGCTAGAGTTAAATGGGCAGAATTAGCTCGGATGACTAGAATGGCTCAAAGATTTATGGATGATGTTATAACTTTAGAAGAAGAAAAAATTAATAAAATTCTTAAAAAACTTAAGAAAGATCCTGAAGCAAAAAATATAAAAAGAACTGAAATAGAATTATGGGCAGAAGTATTACGAGTACTTCAAAACGGTCGTAGAACTGGTTTAGGGATGCTCGGCTTAGGCGATGCATTAGCGTCTTTAGGAATTACATATGGTAGTAAAAAAGCTACTAAGGTTGCAGAAGAGATAGCTAAAGTGATGGCAATTAATTCATATAGAGAAAGTGTAAATCTTGCAAAAGAAAGAGGCGCATTTTTATTATGGGATGCTGACAAAGAAGCAGGTAATCCATTTATTATGAGAGTTATTTCTAATAACTTTGATAATAAAGAATATGAGCAATATCTAAATACTGGTCGTAGAAATATTGCTAATTTATCTATTGCTCCAACTGGTTCATTAGCTATTGAAGCTCAAACAACTTCCAGTATGGAACCAGTATTTAAATGTTTCTTTTATAGGGTTCGTAAAGTTAATGCTAATGAAGAAAATGTTAAAGTTGATTATGTTGATGATAACGGAGATTCATGGGAAGAATATTATGTATTACATGCACCATTTGAAAGATGGTGCAAAAATGAAAAAGAGATAGATCCTCAACTATTAAATGAAAAAGAATTAAATGAGTTAGTTGCACAATCCCCATGGGCTGGAAGTGAGTCCCATAATATTGATTATAAAGAGAAAGTAAATATGCAAGGTGCTATTCAGAAATGGGTAGATCATGCAATTTCAGTAACTCATAATTTACCTGAAGATATTTCTGTGGAAGCAGTTAATGACATTTATTTCCAAGCATGGAAAGCTGGTTGTAAAGGATGTACTATTTATAGAGAAGGTTCTAGATCTGGAGTTTTATCAACTAAAAAGAAAAGTAATGAGGAAGATTTCTTAGAAACAACATCGCCTAAAAGACCTAAAGAATTGCCAGCAGATTATTATTCAGCAACAGCGCAAGGTAAAAAGTTTGCAGTTATTGTAGGACTATATAAAAATAAGCCATATGAATTTTTTGCATTTGAAAATCCTCCTAGTGATAAAAATACTAGAGGTAAAATAATTAAAATTAGAAAAGGGCATTATAAATTTATTAATGGTGATTTCGAAATCGATAATTTAGAATTAGCATCTAATAGAATCGAGGAACGATCATTAACATTAACGATATCAGCTATGTTAAGACACGGAGTTAAGGTTGATTATATTAATAAAATAGTTCAGAAAGTAGATGAAAATATTTCATCATTCTCTTCAGTAGTTCGAAGATATTTATCTAGATATGCTGATGCTTATGAAATTGATGGAGAGGCATGTCCAGAATGTGGTGATAAACTCATAACTGAATCAGGATGTGTGCAATGTATATCTTGTGGTTATTCGAGATGTTAATATTAATATGTTCATCCCTCACAAAGACTGATTATTAATCAGTCTTTTTTTATGAGATATATAAAATAAAATATTTACATGTCTAAAAATTTCTATCCGCGACTTTTTGAGTTTGAAGAAGATATGGATTCATATCAAGCTCTTAATACTGGGCACTCTTATTTAATATCAAAAGCATTAGACGATTTTAATAATTATATAGATAATTATTCCACAACTAACAGAAATTTTAATTTAATACTTGAAGATAATTATATTAAATTAAAATTTAATTCAGGTTGGGTTAATAACCCGCCTGATGGCACAATTTTTGCTAATGCAGAATTAGTGCCAGGCACAATAGATGTTATATATGATTTTGTTGATGCAATAAGAAACATGTATCAATGGCGAATAGACAAAAATTATATATTTCCGAGTATATTAAAAAATAAAAAATTATATTGGACATTTAACTCAGAAACCGATTTTTTAGATTATGCTTTAAAACAAAATAAAATCCCGGATCAATTCATAGATAAAGCTATAGAAATATTTAATAAAAATGTAAACAAATACATAACTCCAGATAATTTTTTAGTGTTAGATTTAAGTGAAAAAAGAGCTCGCGAAATATTAATTCAAAAACCAGCATATATGCTTGGAAAAAATTATTCTGAATTTGATTTTATTGTTGATTCATCATGGTCAAATCAAGTATTAACAGAATATTTGAAAACTGCAATTGTTAGAAAAAATTGGTTAGCATATAATTTAAATATAGAAACATTATATAAAAAATTCCCTGATACAGCAATAAAGTATATGCAAAAATTTAAATCTGATGGCTCATTAGTCATATATGTTAAAAATAATATACCTGAACTTTTCGTTGCAGCATTTGGAGCAAAATCTAAAATGGATTCATTTGCTAATAGATCAGATCAATTTAGACAGAAAAATCTTAAGCAAGCACTTAAATTATTAACAGATCATGGATTTATTATACAATCAACTGATAGACAAAAGAAAAATGGTACTATAAAGGCGTATTTACCATCTATAAATCCAAGCCATCGTGGTCGAACTTATATGATATATAAGATAGGCACACTTAAATTATCCATTCATAGTAGTAGCATTTATAAAAACGTAATGGCAACTTATACTGACTTAGTTCATAGGTTAATTAAGTATCTTGATAATTAAATATATAAATAAATTAAAGTACTTAAATATGTTTTATCCAACAATACAAGATTTTTTTGCAGAGTTATCTAAAATAGATATTCCTGTTAATATCATATATCCGGATCCTAACGATAAATTATCTGTTATAGAAGAAAGTTTTTATCCAAGTCTTGATAATTTTATTTATGAATCTGAACAAATTATTGCTGGCAAAACTTTAATAGAAGATTGTGATGTAGTTATATCACCAGATGGTACAGAAATTGATATAGCGGCATTAAATAAAGTTATGACAAAAGCTAATGTTACTATCATTGGTCAAGCTCCATTATTTGGACCTTATGTTAATGAATTTACGCCAATTTATACTTTTGAAATTAAAACGATGGCAACTGATGGGGTTAGATTATTTGTTAATCCTCAATTTGCTCAAGGTTTAACATTCTCCCAAAGAATTTTCGTTTTAATACACGAAATCATGCATTGTGTGATGAATCATATGGATAGAATGAAAGGTCGTAATGCAACCTTAGTTATGACAGGGAAAGATGCAAATGGTAATCCAACATCACAAAATGTATCTTTATTTAATGTTGCTGCAGATTATGAAATAAATGCTCTTATAGTAGATACTCTTTCAAAGCATTTTTCTCCAGAAACCGTAAAATCCATTCATGGATTATATGATGTTAAATATCTTAATATGCCAGTTGAAACCATATACGATATGATTTATGATGAAACACCAACACTTGACATGCCTCCTCAACCAGGGGACGGTGAACCAGATCCAAAACAACCACCAGGTGGCGGACCACCACCCCCACCTCAACCTCCGGGACCATTAGCTGTTGGTGATGAAGTTAGAATAAAATCAACAGGCGGTGTTGGTCGTATCGTTTCAACTAATCCTGATGGCACATTTGAAGTCACTCCAATAGATGTGAATGAGAGTTATGGTGAAGGTGATCGTTCAGGCGTATATAATGATAAAATTAATACGTATAAACGTGAAGAATTAATTCCAATTTTACCAGGTAGACCACCAGAAGGTGGAGATGGAGGTGGAGGCACAGGTCCAGAAGTTGAATACAAATTACCCCCAAAAGAAAATAAAGACGATAAAGGAGAAGATAAAAAAGGTAAAGGCGACGGAAAAGCTAAAGGATTCAAAGATGGTAAAGAAGTTGAATTAAGCGGCGGTAAAACTATAGTCACTGTCGACGCAGATCCTGGAAATACTGGTATTTTAATTTCTAAAGAAAGAGGAAAACAAATTGCGCGTAATGCTGGACATGGTGCAATAGATGATGAAGATTCTGAAAGAAAATGGAGTAATAACGCTCGAAAATTAATGGACGACATCGATGCCATCGATGCAAAGTCAGGAGGTACATCAGTTGGTGGAATGCTTAAAGCAGCTCTTAAAAGAATGTTTAAGGGAGACGTTAATTGGAAAGAAGAATTTGCTAACTTTGTAGCTACTGCATTATCTAGTAATAAAAAATGGCAATTAGGTAATAGACGTCATATGAGAGCTGGCCAAAAAATATTAAGATACGGCGCTAAAAAACAACGTGACGCTATAAATAATGTTGTAGTGTTAGTTGATGTATCAGGGTCTATGAACAGAGATTGGCAAACAAGAATACTAAACGAAATTAACCAAATTGTGTTTTCTAAAAAGGTTAAAGAGATTACCGTTATATTTTTTGATGGCAATGTTCATCTTCCCTCTATTCAAAAAATAAAAGGTGGTAATCAACCTTGGATTCCAAAAAATGGGGAAGTACCAGGAGGCGGAGGTACTGTATTTCAGCATCCATTAGATTATGTTGAAAAATTTCTAAAGAATCCAAGTCTAGTTGTATTTGCGACAGATGGATTTAATCATGATAATTCAACTCTAAAGGTTCCAACATTTTCTAATAAATTTATATGGTTATTATATGGTAGCATGGAAATGAAAGAAATGCGAGAAAGATTTCCGTGGGGTAAAATTTTAAAGATTGCCGATGAAGATGATATTAAATAAATAAAAAAATAAAAAAATGAATACAATGAAAAATAAAATAGTTTCAGAATCAGCGCATGATTCATATGCAAATCATATTAATGAAGGAATTTTGCAGGGAATCAAAAGCAAAATGCTCAGTTTAATCAAAAAAATTGGAGATCATTTTAGTATTATATTTAATGGGCAACCAATCGGTGGAGTTTCTCTTCCTACAAATATAGGATTATTTGCTAAGCAAAATAGAATTAATACTAAAGCAATTTCATTTATACCAGATGATGTAGATAAAAATTTAGAACCTGGATTAAATGGTAATTTACAAACATCTTTAAGTAAACGATCAGGCGATCATGAAGAGAAAATAGATGCATTAGTTTTATATCCATATAGTTTATTAGGAGAAAATAATGAAGATAATAAGAATTTAGTTCGTGAATCATTAAATAATAAATTAAACGAAGTAGTTAAAGATATTGATGAAAAATTTGATTTAATTGATTTAAAATGGGATGAAGAAATATCTAATGTCACAACAGTAAAATCAACTGAGTTACATAAAGAAATAAATATTACAATTTCCCAAATCCGTAAAGGAAACACTGCGTATAAATCATTAATGATTTGGGGAGCACCTGGTATAGGTAAAACTCAAATCGTAAATCAAGTTGTAAATGCTGGAACTGATTGGGGACGAGTTATTGATGTACAAACAAGTAAAATGGCTCCAGAAGATTGGATGCTTCCAACTATCCAAGATCCTAATATTCATATAGAATATGATGATGGAAAGGTTCCGGGTACTAGAAAAGATAGAGATGCTTCTGAAGAAGCTGGCAGAGGAAGAGGCGCTATGCCCCCAATGCCATTACGAAATGTAGATATTCCTAAATTCTGGTTACCAGTTTGGTTACCAACAACAAATCCAAAGGATCCAGAAGTAGATAAAAGAAGAAATGATGCTGCGAATGAAGGTAATGGCGGAGTATTATTTTTAGATGAATTATCAAGAGCCGATCCTATGGTTATGAATACATGTCTTAAACTTGTAGAAGAAAGAGTTATGGGTGAATACAAATTAGGATCTTTATGGACAATAATTGCTGCATCTAACAGAACACAAGATGAAGCAGAAGGAGTTACTGGTGTAGGTAATGCATTAGCAGGAAGATTTAATCATGTTAATTTTGTACCAACCTTTGAAGAATGGAAAGAATGGGCAATTAAATCTGGAAAAATAGATATGAAAATTTTATCATTTTTAGAATTTAATGATCCCAACAAATGGTTTTACCGTGCCCTTAAAAATCCTGATAAAATGATTGCTTCACCAACGCCAAGAACTTGGGAAGCCTGCTCAATGAATTTAGCTGCGCAAACACAATATGCAGAAGAAAACGGAATAGCATTAACTAAAAGGGATATTCATATAGCTGTTGCAGAGGCTGTAGGCGTTGAAGCTGCTGATGTAGTAGCACAATTCTTATTATTATTGATGAAATATACTACTCAAGATATAAAAAATATTTTAACACATCCAGAAAAAGCGAAGATACCTACAAGAGGTGATAAAGGTACAGGTCTTGATTTAGCTGAAGCTGGAGCTCTTATGGGAATTATCGCGTCTTATACAAAAATGGATTATGATGAGAAAAAACAATTGCCACCTAAATTGTGGGAAGGATTTGCCAAATATCTTGTTAAACTAGATAATGGCGCATTTGCAACGCAAGCATTTAAATTAATGATTGCTGCTCATCCATACATAAATGATTCTGTTGATGGTACTATAAAAGATGCTAATGGAAAAGTTTTAACTAAATATCATGTAGGTGGTGAAATATTTATGGACAAATATGGAAGCATAACATCTTCTTCAAGAAAATAATGGACAAATTTAAAATTAAACAAATATTAACTGAAGTATTGTATGATAGCAGATTATGTGAATCTGCTAATCAACAGTCTATGGTTGATTTTTTTTATGATAAACTACTTTTAGAGAAGTTATTAGTTGGGGAGCCTGTAGGGGTTCCCGAATTAAGAAAGATTTTAAGAAATAAAATACTTAATTTTGAATTTATTAAATTAGATGGGGAAGTTCGTAAGGCTAAAGGCACTACGATGATGAAATATATTCCAACACCAGATCATCCAAAAGGAATAAGACCATCTTCTAAAAAAGTCGCAACATTTTTTGATTTAGAAAAGAAAGCGTGGAGAAGTGTTTCTCAAAGATCTAAAGAAATAGTACTTAAATATGCATTCTCTGAAAAAGGAGAACCAAAAAAACCTGTTTTTATTGTAAGAGATAAAGAAGATCCAGATGAAGATCCAGATGATGATAATGTATCAAAAACTGAAGAACCAGATTTTTCAGAACCAACATCAACTGGCGATAAAGATACTGATTTTGATTATGTTAGTCCTGACGCTGAAGGATCAGATGACGAATTTGACTTTGATATAGATCCATCTGATGAATTTGATAATGAAGAAGAATTTGATTTTGAAGATGATGATTTTGATTGGGACGATGATGAAGATGAAGAGGAAGAGGACCCATTCTATGATAATTCTAATGATCCTGACATTGAAAAGATTAGAGCTGTTAGTAAACCAAAGCTTAAGCCAATTAGCAAACCTCAGGTTGATCCAGTTGAAGTTGAACAAAAACACGCTAGATATGGTTGGAAAATAAAAGATGCTCATAAAATAGATACTAAACCTAAAGTTGAACCAATTGTTAGATCATCAATAACGAATGTTAAACCAGTAGAAACTCCGGAAGCTATGAGAGATGAAACCGTGTTACTTCCTAGACAAATAAATACTGAACACCCATTTGTTCAACCATCTTTTCCAACTAAAGAACCACCTTTAGAAATAGAATCAGAAGAAGACGAATTTTAAGATTTAATCTTACAATTATCATTGTGATAACGTGTTAAATTAGATCTATTCATCTCTTTTCCACAATGAATACATTTGTATTTAATTTTCATTCTATCAATAACATCTTGAGATCTTTTAAGACCTCTATTAGCTGCGCTTATTTTAAGTTTAGATTCCTCTTTCCAAACTCTTAAAGAATTAGCGTATCCTATTTTTTCTTTAGTTACTGTAGAATGATGTGTTCCTATCTTATTTTGTCTGTGTTTTTCTTTAGTTTCCTCAGTAACAGGATTCCTTGTCTCCCAAGCCTTTTTCATTAATTCTTTAGTTTTTTCAGAATGTGGAATTCCTTTATTTGAAGGAGACATACCCATACGTGATTTACTAATTTTTTCTCTAGTTTCTTTAGATAATATTTTACCTTTATGAGTTTTTGATGATTTATCTCTCCATTTTTGTTTGTCTTCTTCAGATAAGAGGGAATATGTGTCGAAACCCCCTTCACCTCCATACGTTAAATTATAACCATTTGGACTCATAGAGTTTAATTTTTTTATCCAATATCCTTCTCTTGATACCCAATTATCTTTGGTACATTCTTCTAAAATTGTTCTTTTAAAATTTTCTCTGCCATATTTTTTTATAGCTGCACTTATTATATTTCCGCTACCTAAATATGTATCATTTTCAATATTATTAGAAGCATGTTTACCAACATATTGTTTATTGTTTAATTGATTTGAGGTTAAATAAATATAAATTTTTTTCATGAAAACATTTTTAGGTTTAGATTATATAAGATATATATTAAAATAAATAATTTAAATAAAGACAAACGGTGGCGATCTTACAATATAGCAATGGAATTATCGAAGACTTCAAAGCTGAAGGCTTAACTTTTACAGATAATGAACTTCTTGATATTTTAGCAGGATATGATGATATAAGAACTCTACGATTAATAGAGGTTCCAAATACTTGGTGCATATGGGGTCATAGTGATGATTCAGATCCAATAGAATTTAATAGAATAGCAACAGGCATTGTAGGAGAAGATATTAACTCGCCAATGGTAATGATTCATGACGGTGAGCTAGATCCAGCTTGGAATTTAAATGATCCAATTATTCTCAATTCATATGAAGACTTTAAAAATGATGTCTTATTATTTATTGATGATATAGCTAAAGATGTATTAACTACTGAAAAAACTCCTCTTGATGGAGAATCGTCAGATAATTTAATGTTTTTAACTACATTAGGTCCAACTAAAGATAAAAAAGTTTTGTTTGAATTTAATCAGCATAAACAAAGCAAAGATTTTTTTAAACCAAATAATTTTAGTCAATTTTCAGACAAAGTTCAAGATTATTGGAATCAATTTTTTATTGAAAATCTAGAGATGGATGATAATACTTGTGTTATCTATGCAGATTTAAAAATGATTGTGATAGTAGAAGATAAAAATGTAATTCATTTAATGAAAACTTTTATTGATTATTTTGAGAGTGTTGAAAATTACGAATTGTGTACATCTATAAACAATTATATTAAGGCATGGAAAAAGTATATTAAGAAAAATAAGAAAGTCAAAGAGCCTAAACAAATACCTGAAAAAACTAAGAATCAAGATATAGACAAAAAAGATGAAAAAGATGAAAAATCATAATATCTTATTTCATCAAATACAAATTGATAGTGCTGGTAAACGTATAGTTGAAATATCTCCAGATTATTTTGGTCTAGAAACAAAACATTTATCAATAGATGTTGAGGGTTCATTACATTGGGACACCCCAAATCCTTTAGATTTAAAGGGTAGATTACGTAATACTAATTTATATTTTAAAGATTCTAATATTGGAGTTGGTAGAAGTCCAAACTTTAATGCTAAATTTGATCTGGAAGCAAATGTCGATCAATTAGAAACCATTATTCATATAGGAGATGGGTCATATGGATTTTCAATGGGTAATGGGACTTCAAAAGGTTTTATACCAGAAATAATTGGTATGGGCGCTGATGAAAATGATGCAGGTCTCTATTTCATGGGAAAAACTAAAAGTGATGTTAGTTCTAACATTCCATTAGTTATTGTTGGCGGATTATCACCTAAAGGGAATCGACCAATACTTGGTATAACATCTAGTAAATATGATGAATATGAATTTCTAGTAGATCAACAAGGCATGGTTCATGTAAATGATATTAAGATAAATGGATCTATTACATTTAAAGAGACTCTCCAAATTATACAAGATCAACAACAAACTATTAACGAACTAGTTGATAGAGTTAATGAAATTTCCAAAAATATTTCCTAGATAGTTTCATTTCACAATAATTAGTTTTATATTTGTATTATGAGATTAAAAAGATCTGCATTATATAAATGGATGTATAACAAAAAGGGAATTTGGAGAGATGCATATCAATTATTTACTATGTTTGTCCGACAACCGTTTTACATTTTTACTAATAGAAAGCATATCTCAGAAAAAATGATAACTGAACATTTTAAATGGTAATATGAGCGTTTTAAATCAAATAAAGAAGACTTTTAAAATAGGTCAAATAAAAGAATATTATGAAACGTATTGGGTGTTTGATATACACGATACGATACTTAAAGCTAATTATGATTTAAATAGAGCACCCACAGAAGAAGATTTTTTTCCTTTTGCAAAGGAAACATTACAAATATTATCAAAATTAGATAATATAGTTATGATTATGTGGACTAGTTCATATCCAAGAGAAATTAAAGAAATACAAAAATTATTTAAAGAACATGATATTAAATTTAATTATATTGGTGATAACCCTGAGATATCGTCTAATAAAGGTAATTTCGGATATTATGAGGATAAGTTCTATTTTAATGTAATGTTTGAAGATAAAGCTGGATTTGATATTGCTGAATGGGAGAATATTTATGCTTATCTGTTGCGATGGAAAGAAAGAGGAGAAAAACCAGACCCTAAGTGGTCTACTAAATATTAACATAAAACAAAATAATATGGGATTTAGAGTAGGAGATGACTATAGAACAAGCCCACTATCATTAAAACCTGGTGGTGTAGTAGTTTGTGTGAAAGAAGCAAATGGAAGAGTTTGTGAATATGATAAGGTTAAAAACCCAATGGCATATATGAAAGCTATTAAAAAAGAAAATGAAAACATAACAAGCTGGTGGTTTAAAGATACTCCTGGCAAAACATATAACGTTTAAAACAAACAAACATGGGATTAGAATTATTAAAATTTGGAGATAAAGAAATATATTTATCATTGGCTGGAAAAGCTACTGAAAAATTATTAGAGTCTGGGGTTTGTACAAGATCTAAGATTACATCTACTTCAATGCTCAAAAAATTAAGAGAAGGCGAAGTATTAGTACCATATTCTGATGGGTATAAATTTCAAAAAATCAAAACACTAAAATCTAAGGGCGAATGTGTTAGAATGGATGGAGCATCAATACCGTTACTATACGTGAAAGATATATGCGCTTATATAAAAACAGGTAAGAAACAAAAACATGTTTCATTAGTTGAACGTGGACAAAAAACCACCATAACATTTTTGAAAGATTTTGCCGAGATTAAAAAGGGGGCAACAATTACTAAAATATACAATAATACAATCACAACACAATTTGGAGTATTAGATGTAACATCATTGATAAAACATGGATACGTAACAAAAACACGTGAGCCATATAGTTTTGGTCATATTAAAATAAAATCTTCAAGAACAAGCTATGGTTATGGCTCGTATGATATGACTTACGATATAGAAGTTTCAGATTCTACAGTTCAGATTGGTTGTAAAAGTTTTGAAGTTAAAAAAATGATTCAACTAGGGAACGCCCTAGACATATATTTAGATGAAGAATAAAAATAAAAATACACCAAGCGTTATACGTGAATTATTTACCAACGCTTTTTTCCAATATTATTTAAAAAAGATGAGTATTACAGAATTTGTGATACGACTTTTAAGAATTGATATTGTTAGTAACGGACAAAGCAAAGAAAATATAGAACTTTTAAATATTATACGTAATTATAATCGTGGGATTAAAGAGAATTGTATATGCCCAGCTACTGAAAATAAGCAACTATCATTAAAAGAATTTTTAACTCAAAGAAAACGTGAAAAACAAAAATATAAAAAACAAGAGTAGGTATTTAAGCTTATTATTGCGCCATTCCCCCGAAAAGGCAAATCTAAAATTAGATGAATATGGATGGTGTTTTGTTAAAGATTTGCTAAAAGCAATAGATATGTCTAAAGAAGATTTAGACTATATTGTATTAGAAAATGATAAACAGCGATTTCGATATGATAAAAATCAATTAAGAATAAAGGCTAGTCAGGGGCATTCGCTTAAAGTTAAAGATGATTTTAAGCGAATGACACCCCCTGAAATATTATATCATGGAACCTCTAAATCAAGTCAAAAACAGATTTTAAAAAGTGGCGGTTTAAAGAAAATGCGGAGGAATCATGTACATTTAAGTAGTGATATATCTGTAGCAACTCAAGTAGGGATGCGTTATGCTAAATATCAGAATAACTTAGTCATATTTAGAATTCCTGCATTACAAATGCATAATATGGGTTATGAGTTTTATTTAAGTGAAAATAATGTATGGCTAACAGAAGCTGTACCAAAACAATTTTTGCAATAATTTTTTATATTTAAAAAATAGTATTATATTTGTTCTATGTCTTTAAGAAAATTAAAAATATTAGGAGAGGATTTAAAATCTAATGAATGGATGCAATCTCTCATACAAAAGAGTTCTAACATTTATATGGTAGGAGGAATTGTTAGAGATGCATTTTTAAATAAATCGTCCAAAGATATAGATTTAGTAATAGAAGGAATGAAAGTTTCAGATATTATGTCAACACTTAAACCATTCGGAAAAGTGTTAGAAGAAGGTAAATCATTTAAGGTTGTAATATTTAAACCTAAAGGATTTAAAGGAGAGCCATTTGACATAGCAATCCCTCGTAAAGATATAAAGGTTGGATCAGGTCATAAAGGATTTGAATCAATTGAAGCAAAAAATATATTAGAAGATTTAGAACGTAGAGATTTTACAATAAACTCTATGGCATTTAATATAAATGATAATAGTCTTGTAGATCCATTTAATGGAATCAATGATTTAAAACGTAGATTATTAAAAGCTACTAATGATATAGCATTTACTGAAGATCCTTTAAGAATATTAAGAGGCATTCAATTTGCATCTAGATTTGAGTTTGATATAGAACCAAATACACTAAATATGATGCGCGATAATGCAGCTGATATATCTGAGATAGCTCATGAAAGAATATTAGATGAACTCCAGAAAATAGTTAAAAAGGATGGAGATACTAACATAGCATTTAAATTAATAAATGATAGTGGTTTAGCTCAAGAAATCTTTGGTCAAGAATTAATAGGATTTGATGGATTAGAACAATTAGATCCTTTATCATTTTTCTACGTATTAGGAATAGCTGGAGGTAAAATCCCATCTGATTTCTATAATGATTTCTTAAAGGGAGATACAAAAACATTTGAAGCCCTTAAAAGATTAGATATTTTATTAGATGTTGAAGCATTGCATTCTGCACCTCCATCATCTTTAAAATTAAGATTAGCAGTATTTAATGCAATCCAAAAATCACCTTCTATAGAATTTGCTAAAATATTACCATACTCTATAGAACATATAATAGGATTAATGAATAACGGTATTATACCAAAATCAACAAAAGATCTAAAAATATCTGGTAATGATATCCAAGAGATATTTCATGTAATAGGCCCTAGCATTGGAAAGGCTTTAGACTTTATTAGAGATAAAGCATTATTAGGTCGATTTGATTGGACTAGCAGAAAAGCATCTTTAAAATTTGTAAAAGAAGAAATAATAAATTAATAAAAAATGGAAAACGAAAAATTAAATGAACAAGCTGGGATTAAGCTCAGCTCAAAGGATTGGCATTATCGATACATGAATTGGTTTTGGACTGATAGTTTAGCTCCAAATAAAAATAACATGTTTAATTTATGCCCCTATTTTTGGATGTTAGCAGCAACGTTATTAGCGTCGCCATTTGTATTACCATTCAGAGCTTTTTGGAATGTTATATACAGAGTTTCAGAATTAATTGATAAGTATATAGCTGAGCCTATATTAAATTCATCTGTTGGTCATTGGTTTGATAATTTAACAGATACTGAAATGTATATGATAACTGATACTGATTATCATTCTTCTAAACGCTTGAAATATATGCGTAGATCTTTAACAAATATGGGAGTAAGTATTAAAGATGATGAGGGATTTTATTTAGATGAATATGATATTGTTAAATTATTTTCTATGCGATGGTTCCTTAAAAAACAAATATTATCTGATGCATCAAATAATAATAATTGGGAAGATGATGAGTCGTATCAAAAATGGGTAAATAAAATACGTAAAGAAAGAAATGCTCTTAAAGCTGCAAAATACGAAAAGAAAGAGAAATTCGAGAAATCTTTAGATAATTTTAGAAATAGTGTTGGTGATTCAGCAACTGGGGTACGTGATTATATTTTATCATTAAGCTCTATCATATTATGGACAAAACGAGTTGTTGGACTAATTATAACTATAGTTTTAAGTGGCGTATCATTTATTGGAATTACATTTGCAAGTAAAGGAATATTAGCTATAGTTGCAAATACTAGTTTGAATCAAGTTTTAGTTGTATCAATATTTGTTTTAGCAATGGCGATACTATTAGGTATTATAAATGGTATAGTTAAATTATTAGAATTATCAAATAAATATGGATGGAAAGATTATTGGTGGGGACAATTATTCATGTATACTATAGGCTACCCTGCGTATTACATTGGATATTTACCTGGAAAAATCGTGCTATACTATTTTGTTTGGGAATTAATACTAAAAAATCTATACTATGGATTTAAAGCTATTGTAATTGGATTAAAAAATGGATTTATTGAATTTGGTGGTATCTTTGGTCAATATTTTGGATCTACTAAAGGAGATTATTGTCCTGGTATTGAGTGGGATGAAGACGAATCAGATATAGCTCATGGAGATGAACTATAAACTTAAAAATAAATTGCCAACAAATAAACTAGAACAATGATTACATTTACATTAATTGCCGGGTTTCTTTTAGCACTATGCTATATTTTATTTAAGCAAGAAACATTTGGTCGCAAAAGATTAACGTCTATAATGATTATAGGAATAGGTACCTTAGTATTATATACTGTTGCAAGTGGTTTAATATCTAAAAAATATCCATTGAAGCGAGTTATATATGCAACCCATGTATTAAATGGAGTTAGTAGTCCTTTTGAAGATACTAGGATTAATGCTTCTATAGGGTTTAACAGAGAAACACGAGATATTTATATTGAATCAGACGAATATTTTAGTTCTGATGAAATAACTATTAAATTTTTAAGTGTTCATGACACAATTCCTAGAGTTATTGTTACTCAATATGAACGAGATATAGATTCATATTTATGGATAGCAGATTGGGGAATACCGTATATGAATAGAATGTATACAGCGTATATCCCTAATGATAAGAATAATATTGCAATTGTATCATTTATATTTAGCACCTTAAATCAAACAGAAGATGAAGAGACTATTTAATGTATTTTGGAAAAAAGAACTCAAATTTTGGAATAGAATTATGGGAATTAAAGAAACTACGAATTATGTTATCTTTTTCTTTATATCTTTAATTTTAGGAATATTACATTATGCCTTTGCTGGTATGCATTTCCTATTTGAAATTACAATGTTGATCTTTAGTAGACCCACATTTGAATTGAACATGAATAAATTAGAAAAACAATTAGCTTTATGAAATTATCTGAATATAAATTTCCGGAACCCTCTATGGTATTAAATACAACTCCAGAATTATTAGAGGAAGCTAAAAAAAGAAATCCAAAAGAAGGTATACAAAAATTCAGTGAACTATTTTTTAATGGTGGAGAAATTGAATTACAAGAGGACGTTAAGGGCTCATGGAAAGAAAAAGCATATTTATATGCTAAAGCTCTAATGAGCTCCTGGGAGCCAAAACACGAACATAAAGAATTAGTAGTTGGTATGATATTTGAAGAAACTCTAGTTCTTAAAAAAAACAATTTATTAAAAAAAATTAAAAAAATATTATGAGACCAGAAACAAAACAATTAAGAACATTTAGTTTTGCATTATTATTTGCAGGATTATGTTCATTCATCTTTGCATTGATAGTAACATTAGATCCAATTGGAAATGCATATGCATTTGTATTCACTGGATTATTATTCGGATTAGGAACTGCTGGTATGGTGGGCGTATTAAAAAGAGTAAGAGAGCGTAAAGCTGACGAAGAAATGACTTTAAATCCTCCACAAGGAACCAAATGAATAAGAGAAAATTGCGCAATTTTGCATTAACATCATTATGCTTTGGCTTATTGACCTTAGCATTAGGGATAATAGTGCAGCCCACGCAATTTTCTATATTAATAGGTTCAGGAATTTTATTAGGAATAGGGATTAAATCCATTAAAAAATATATTAATCATGGATAAAGCAATAATGATAGCAGATTCAACTGATGTTTTAAATCTAAATTCAAATTATTTAGATAACGGATGGAGAGTCAAACATATTTCTCCCCAGAATGTTTCAACTGGTTCAACAGCGCATTTATACGGTAATTTTTTAGTTATAATTTCAGATATTTCAAACGATACTATATTACCATGAAACAACAATTATCAAAAATAGTTAGAGCTAGTGAAGAATCAGCAGACGAATTAAACGATTTATTGAGCGATGGTTGGACAGTAAAAAAAATGAAAAGATTTGCAGTAACAACTGCAACTACATCTAGAAATGATGGTAGAATGTTGGTTATATTAGAAAAAGCAGACCCTAATAATGTTTTACCATGATATTAAGCGAAAGTCAATTAAGATTATTTATGAAAGTTGCATATGATGAAGGATCTAAGCATGCTAAAGATTTGCATCATACTGAAATTGATAAATATAGATCAGAATTTTTTGATAAAATAATAGAAAATTTACCTAAAATTATTAAAGATGTCAACAAAAGTTAAAAATATTAGAATGCAAGCTAGACCAAATTTATCTGGTATAGAAGGAACCGCTGGAAATGCGATGATTGATATTATTCAAAGGGCTGAGTCTTATACAGATCTCAATATATTGAAAACAGATTTTATGAATGCAATTAATAACAGTAAAAAAATTAGTGTACATAAAAAAAGAAGTTATCGAAATCATGTAGAGAAGATTTATAAGTTAGATCGTATGTTACTTTATATCACTAATATTTTTTGTGCTGCTGATAATTTAGAGCTTGATTGGTAAAACTATTAGCATGATTTAGTATATAATATGAAAGAAATTGCATATGAATATATTAGAAACTGCTAATGAAATTGTTAATAAACGATCAGAAGAAAAAGAACGAGCTTATGGTCCATTTGGAGAAGGAATGGAAAGAGCAGCAAAAATTGCAAGCGGTTCTACTGGAAAAGATTTAACTGCAGAAGATATGTTTTTATGTCTTGTCGCATTAAAATTATCTAGACAATCATATAATCACAAAGAAGATAATTTATTAGATGCTGTCGCTTATTTAGGAGCATTAAATAATTACAAAGAAAAATCTTAAAATATTCATGGATTATAATAATAGGATTATAGTAGATTTTGATGATACTATAGCAACCACAACGACACGTGACTGGGATTCTGCTATACCCCACAGAGATGTTATAAATAAAATTAATAATTTATACAATGACGGTTGGGAAGTGTGGATTATAACAGCTAGAGGTCAATTATCTTGTGAGGGAGATTTTATAAAAGCAGACAAAAAATATAGGAAATCTATAGAATCTTGGTTAGCTACGCATGGAGTAAAATATCATAAACTTTCATTTGAAAAAAGATTAGCAGCTTATTATATAGATGATAAAGCATTATTGCCAGAAGAATTTGTGGATTTAGAGATAATAAAAATTAAAAGTGGATGGTCTGGAGCCGTTGTTGAAAAAAGAGGTGATAGAATATTTAAAACACATCACGATTCAATAGATGCTGCATCTTGGTATAATAAAGCAGCGCCTTTAGTAAATGTTCCAATAGTTCATTCAATGATAGGGCAAACCTTATGTTTAGAATATCTAGAAGATAATGGATCATATTTTAAAATAGATGAGATTAATTCTAATATTGATAAATTTTCTTTATATAAAACTTCAATACCATTTTCTACGTATATAGATAGAGTTCAAAAGCATGTAGATGTAATGGATGAAAGCTTAAAGAGTGATTCAGAAAAAATCATGGTTTTATTAAAACGTATTGAGTCTTATTGTAATATTGAATCATCATTTATGCATGGGGATTTATCATTAGAAAATTTAATTCAAACAGATAAAGGTTTATTCTTAATTGATCCAATTTATAAAGAAGATCAATGGAGTTCATATTTACTTGACATTTCGAAGATGTTACATTCATATAGAAAATATGATAGAATGTTTGAATATCAAGTCTTTTTTAATTCATGGCTTAAAAAAGGAGTTGATGAATATACTATGAGATTACTTGAAGTGACTCAATGGATTAGAATCATAAAATATATTCCGGATCCAGTAATGAAAGAAGATATAATTAAAAAAACTAAAGAATTATTGAGTTTTATAATATGAATATATTCACAAAAATAAACAATTTAAAAAAACAGAATAAAATAGTAGGCTTTACTGCGTCTACTTTTGATTTGTTACACGCTGGACATGTAATAATGTTACAAGAAGCAAAAATACATTGTGATTTTTTGATTGTTGGGTTATTAACT
>Ga0164313_10000758_pt1 | contig 27032 bp, 30 predicted proteins | sample GuaBasSedimGuay4_FD_113735 | JGI IMG/M metagenome (GOLD analysis project Ga0164313, IMG submission 113735) | Subseafloor sediment microbial communities from Guaymas Basin, Gulf of California, Mexico - Guay4, Core 4569-4, 0-3 cm | ecosystem: Environmental > Aquatic > Marine > Hydrothermal vents... | reverse complement strand
GCTTGTCAGCGCCCATGGACGTCGTTGCACCTCTTGGCAAGGACTAAGGCCATTACCTGCGAGGTGCGCCTTGCCATGAGCACTGACAAGCCAACTGTATCCGTAATTATCATGTTGAAGGAGTACCATAAGTTTGGAACAATTGATTGAGTTTGCCGGGAATCACGGAATGCTGGTTGCCGGTTTTGCTGCGGTCACACTATTGTTGATGTGGACGGAGATCAGTAAGTATACCCGTGGGTATGCGGAACTTTCACCGGCCGAAGCAGTGCGTAAAATGAATAACGATGAAGTCTCGGTGGTAGATATTTCATCAGCAGCAGAGTTTACGAAGGGACACCTCAGTGGCTCAAAAAACATTGTAATGTCACGCATAAAGTACTCTGATCCGGAAGTGGTCAAGATCAAAGACGGTTCGGTCCTGGTGGTGTGCAAGAACGGCAACTCGGCACATCAGGCTGCGGCGCGGTTTGTAAAATTGGGTGCAACCGATGTTGCAGTCCTGAAAGGCGGAACCACCCAGTGGCTTGCTGATCAGTATCCACTGGCGAGTAAGTAAAGCATATTTTTGTGATGACGCATTCTGGTCATTCACATGGCGTAATGAGATAATTTCCCCCTATACATTCAGACTAAAAGAGAACGAAGATCATGACAGAAGAACAGACCCCGGAAGTAACTGCAGGTGAAGAACAGCAGCAGGCACAATTCCAACTCCAGAAACTTTATATGAAAGATGTTTCTTTCGAACTCCCCAACGCCCCGCAAATTTTTCAGGATGACGGCCAGGTGGAGATCAAGATGAATCTCGCCCAACGTGTTGATAACCTTGCTGATGGCGTGCATGAAGTGGTATTGACCGTGACGGTGACGGCTAATCTGGGTGAGAAGACCGCCTACCTGGCCGAAGTACAGCAGGCTGGTATTTTTGCAATATCCGGTTTGAACGAGCAAGCGACGCACGCGGCGGTTAACACCTTGTGCCCGCATACCTTGTTTCCGTATGCACGCCGGGCGATTACTGACCTGGTAGCAGACGGTGGTTTTCCTCCACTGGTATTGCAGCCGATTAATTTTGACCAGATCTACGCCCAGCGGATGCAGGAAGCGCAGGCACAATCAAATGGCACCGGCGATATGGAAGTCCAGGGTACCGCCTGAACATGAAACCGCATAGTGCTTCAGTAGCAGTCGGGGTGTTGACGCAATATGCGGACTGAGTCACCCGTAATCGCAGTGCTGGGGGCCGGTTCCTGGGGAACCGCCCTGGCCTTGCAGCTTGACCGCAGCGGTTCGCGCACTATCTTGTGGGGCCGTGATGCGGGGCATATGGCACAGATCCGCTCCAGCCATTGTAATGACCGCTATCTACCGGGCATCGAAATACCGGCATCCGTCGAACTGGAAACTGACATAATCGCCGCTGTGAAGGCAGCTGACCACGTGCTGCTGGTTACGCCAAGTTACGCCTTTGCCAACACCATCAAAGCTATTCGTGACGTGCTGGTTCCGGGGCAGGGTGTTGCATGGGCTTGTAAAGGCTTTGAGCCTGGCAGTGGCCGCTTGCTGCACCAGGTTGCCGCTGAACTGTTACCGCCCGAAACACCGCTGGCTATCGTCACCGGACCTTCATTTGCAAAAGAAGTCGCAATGAATCTGCCGACGGCTGTTACCGTGGCAGGTGATGACAGCGATTTCACCAGTACCATGGCGGCGGCGCTGCATGGCGGGCGTTTCCGCGCATATACCAGCAATGACATCATTGGTGCCGAGTTTGGTGGTGCAGCAAAGAATGTCATGGCGGTGGCAACCGGTATCTGCGACGGCATGGACCTGGGTGACAATGCCCGTGCGGCACTGATTACCCGTGGCCTGGCGGAAATAATGCGCCTCGGTGCTGCCTTGCATGCCAGGCCTGAGACATTGATGGGCCTGGCAGGTGCGGGGGATCTTATCCTGACCTGCACCGGTGACCTGTCACGCAACCGGAAACTGGGATTACTGTTGGGGCAGGGTAAAACCGTGGAGCAGGCACTGGAAACAATTGGTCAGGTGGTCGAAGGCGTTAACAGTGCAGCCGAAATGCAACGTCTTGCCACGCAGCACCATATCAATATGCCGATCACAGAACAGGTCAATGGCATTATTCACAAGGGTTGGAACCCGGTGGAAGGCGTGGCCCGTTTATTGGCGAGAGAGCAGAAAGCAGAACACGCGGACTGAACTGACGGTCAAGTTTTCAGGTAAAATCCAGCTGCCGCCAGGCTTCATACAAACCCACCGCCACCGTGTTGGACAGGTTAAGGCTGCGGGAAGCGTCGGCCATTGGCAGGCGTAAGCAGTATTCCTGCCCCAGGTCTGCCAGCACATCTGTTGGCAAGCCCCTGGTTTCCGGTCCGAACAACAGGCCGTCATGCAGGCGGTAGTCTGCGCGGTCATAGCGTCGTTGTGCGCGGGTACTGAAAGCCCATATTCTCATTTCACGGTGTTGATCCCTGAACGATTCCCAGTTTACATATTGCTGCACACGAGCCAGTTCGGCATAGTCCAGCCCGGCCCGTTTAACCCGGTTGTTATCCAGTTGAAACCCCAACGGGCCCACCAGGTGCAGGTCGGCACCGGTATTGGCGCACAGGCGGATGATATTGCCCGTGTTGGGCGGGATTTCCGGCTGGTAGAGAATAATATTCAGGCTCATTGGCAACCAATTCCAAACCATTAAAAAGGCCTGCCCGGTTGAATGCCGGGCAGGCCTTTTATTATAGCGTTTGTTTATTCTGGCGTTTGTAAAGAAGCTCAGTCTTCAACGATCTCAATTTTCTTGATCATGATGACCTTGTGTCCTTCGCCTTCACCCGCCATGTGCATTTCGTGCAGTTCCTGAAGGTCGATGTCATCACCTTCTGAGACCCAAATCATTTTGTCACTGCATTCGGTGCCTTCTTCATCCGATGTGCAAGTCAGTTCGATTTCCTTATGGATAATGATGTTTTCGCCATCATCAGTTACAAAACTGGCAATATCGGTATCATCACCTGTAAACACATAAACGTTCTTTTCGCACTCTTCATCGCTTTCGCATACAACTTCAACGTGCTTCGTTATCGTGTGAAGTCCGTGCGAATCTTCTTCATGAAGACCTTCCCTGTCGAAACTCATTTCAAGCAGTTCTCCGTCTACAAAAACTTCTACACCGTCGGCAGTACGTAAAAGATCAATGATCTGGCCACTATCTGTTTCAATGGTTTGCGACTCACCCACGGCGAGTGAACTGACGTCGGTTTCTGTCATTTCAAAATCATCAGTTTTAACTGCGATGATCATTTTTTCTTCTGTGTCTGCCTGTACGTTACCGGTGGCCAGTAGCGCGGTTACTGCAAGGGCAAAAACGGGTTTCAAAAAGCCTTTCATTGGTTAATCTCCTTTTTTTCAAATTTTGCGACGAAACGAAAGCCTTGTTTACATTGACTTTCATGCCTCCCTTACAGGACGCAGGCCTTATTAAAAACGTCGCAAGTTTTATAACTATATGAATTTATGTAAATATCCGGGGATTATAGCGGAGCACATCTCAAGGTGGGGTAGATTTGACAGTGCTGGTTTCGGTCGGTATTGTCTACCCCCTGAAACACAAGATATTGTGTTCGGGGATCGGGGAAGACACAATAACTTGTGTCTGTAATTAAATAAAACCAAATAATTATGCAGGAAAATTCATGGGCAGTGTTCAGGTTGAGGCCATAAGCACTGATATTCAAGCAGTTCCTTTCCAGGAAGCTTCGCTCGATATCTGGGATAAGAAATACCGTTTAAAGTCTAAAATTGGTGAGAGTATTGATGACAATATCGATGACACCTATAAAAGGGTGGCGCGTGCAATATCCAAAGTAGAAAGATCAAGGGAATTGCGCGAACAATGCTACGAGTCCTTTTTATGGGCTCTGCGTCGTGGAGCCATCCCGGCCGGGAGAATCACGTCCAATGCCGGCGCGCGTGAGCACAAACCAGCGACCTCCACCATTAATTGTACCGTTTCGGGAACGATCAAAGATTCCATGAATGGTATTCTCGATAAGGTGCATGAGGCCGGTCTGACGCTGAAAGCGGGCTGCGGGATCGGTTACGAATTTTCCACCTTACGTCCCAAGGGAGCATACGTGTCCGGCGCCGGTGCTTATACCTCCGGGCCGCTGAGCTTCATGGATATCTACGACAAGATGTGTTTCACCGTGTCATCTGCCGGTGGACGCAGGGGCGCCCAGATGGCGACCTTCGAAATTGGGCATCCGGACGCGATGGAATTCATCCGCGCCAAACGTGAAGATGGCCGTCTGCGACAGTTCAATTGTTCCTTGTTGATCACCGATGAGTTCATGCAGGCAGTGGCCGATGAAAAGGACTGGTCGCTGGCTTTTCCGATCACGCCTGATGAAGCAATTGAACTGGATATGGATGATCCGGATCTGGTGTTGTGGCGTGAGTGGCCGCTGGTTGATGATTATGTGACGCGAGAGGACGGCCTTGTGGCCTGCAAAGTGTACAAGACAGTACCCGCGCGCCGCATGTGGGACATGATCATGTCATCCACTTATGACTTCGCCGAGCCGGGCTTTATCCTGATCGACCGTATCAATGAAATGAACAACAACTGGTTTTGCGAGAATATCCGTGCCACCAACCCATGTGGTGAGCAGCCATTGCCACCCTATGGTGCCTGCCTGCTGGGCTCCATAAATCTCACTCGTTTTGTTGAGCAACCGTTTACTGCGGAGGCAGAGTTTAACTGGGACGAATACCGGAAAGTGGTGAAGATATTTACCCGCATGCTGGATAATGTCGTCGAAATCAATGGATTGCCGCTGGGCAAACAACGTGATGAGATTGAACGCAAACGTCGACATGGCATGGGTTTCCTGGGCCTTGGCTCAGCGCTTGCACTGCTGGGCATGAAATACGGCTCGGATGAATCGCTGGAGTTTACCGATAAGATTGCCCGCGTAATGGCCATTTCCGGATGGCTGGAAGCGCTGGAGCTGGGCCGTGAAAAGGGTCCTGCGCCGATCATGCTGGAAGAATTCAAAGTTACCGCCGAAATGTTGCGCAAGCGACCGGAGATGGTTGAAGATGGATGGAGCGTCGGTGATTCCATTTGTGGATCGGTGCTGCATGCAAAATACAGCCGCTATATGCAGCAGATCGCGGAAATTGAGCCGGAACTGATTGAAGCACTGGCTAAAGAAGGTGCCCGTTTCACACATCATACTTCCATTGCACCGACAGGAACGATATCACTTTCACTGGCGAATAATGCTTCCAATGGTATTGAGCCAAGTTTTGCCCATCATTACAGCCGCAACATTATTCGTGAAGGCAAGAAGACTAAAGAAAAAGTAGAAGTGTTCAGCTACGAGTTACTGGCCTATCGTGAGTTTGTAAACCCTGATGCGATGCCGGGTTCGGTTGAAGAGAATAGCAAGCTGCCGGAGCAGTTCATCGCAGCAGATGACATTACACCGACCGAGCATGTCGATATCCAGGCGGCGGCACAGAAGTGGATTGATTCTTCCATCTCCAAAACGGCCAACGTGCCAACGGACTACCCCTATGAAGACTTTAAGGGTGTGTACTCTTATGCTCACAGTAAGGGTCTGAAGGGCTGTACAACTTTTCGTTTCAACCCGGAAGTATTTCAGGGTGTGCTGGTTAAGGAGGAAGACCTGGCCAACACCACCTACCGCTTTGTGCTGGACGATGGAGAAGTGGTTGAAGTCAAGGGTAACGAGGAAATTGAATACGATGGCGAGGTGCATACCGCCGCCAATCTGTATGACGCCCTGAAAGAAGGTTATTACGGAAAATTTTGAGATGACAATTAAAATCAGCAAAAATATTGCCGGCTACGAAGTCGTCCGGCCGGAAGAAGAACTGGCGACTGCGAAGCTTGCCAAAGAGGAGAAGGCAGCACGCGCCAAGGCCAAAGTCGTGCGTATGACCGAAAAGGTTTTGCGCCCGGAAGGCATGGAAGCGCTGGAAGGTTCGACTTACAAAATCAAAACACCGCTTGATGACCACGCCATGTATGTGACCATCAATGACATCATACTCAACCCGGGAACCAGGCACGAACAACGCCGGCCATTCGAAATATTCATCAACTCGAAGAATATGGACCACTTTCAGTGGATTGTGGCCCTGACACGCCTGATGTCAGCGGTATTCCGAAAGGGCGGAGACGTCACATTCCTGCCCGAAGAACTACAGGCTGTGTTTGATCCCAAGGGCGGTTACTTCAAGCCTGGCGGCAAGTTCATGCCATCAATCATCGCTGAGATCGGGGCAGTAATTGAGCACCATTTGCAAAAAATTGGCTTGATGGAGAAAGAGAGTTTATCAGAGCAGCAACAGCTGATTCTTGATCAGAAACGTGCAGAAGTCGAGGGGCAAGATCAAGCTGCTGCAGATTCAGATGAAGAGGATGCTGAATACCCGGCTTCGGCCACCCTGTGTAATAAGTGCCACACCAAGGCTGTCATTATTCTGGATAATTGTGCAACATGTCTGTCGTGTGGTTATTCCAAGTGTGGATAGCTTTCTGAGCGTTGCAGGTGATTTCAGGCCTGCCAACGGCCACTCAATCTAATATTTGCCCCCCGGTCCCTGTATTCACTGCTATAGTGAAGGTATGTCGCTACCTCAAGAGTTAATAAGATCGAAGCGGAATGGCTATGCGCTAACCGCTGATGCACTAAGTGATTTTGTCAATGGTATTACCAGCGGGCACGTATGTGATGCCCAGATTGGTGCTTTCGCCATGGCTGTACATTGCCAGGGCATGAGCATGGCTGAGCAAACAGCACTTACACTGGCGATGCGTGATACCGGAAAGTGCCTCAACTGGCCGGACCTCAACGGCCCTGTTCTGGATAAACATTCAACCGGTGGCGTTGGTGACCTGGTTAGCCTGGTGCTGGCACCCATGCTGGCAGCATGCGGCGCATATATCCCGATGATTTCCGGTCGGGGTCTCGGTCATACCGGTGGCACGTTGGATAAACTGGAGAGCATACCGGGGTTCGACACCAATCCATCCGACACGTTGTTCAATCAAACCGTTCGAGCAACCGGTATGGCCATGACCGGCCAGGGTGCCAGTTTGGCTCCTGCTGATGGTCGTATCTATGCGGTACGTAATGTGACTGCCACGGTGGACTCAATCCCCCTGATTGTGGCATCTATTCTTTCGAAAAAGCTGGCTGAGGGACTGGATGGCCTGGTGCTTGATATCAAGACAGGCAACGGTGCTTTCATGACCGAGCGCAATCGTGCCAGGGATCTGGCCTCCGCTCTTGTTGAAGTTTCTGAGTTGGCGGGCCTGCCTTGCAGCGCATTGATCACAGATATGAACCAACCGTTAGCACACAGTGCAGGTAATGCGCTGGAAATGATGGAAGCACTCCGGTTTTTGAAGGCCGATTACCGCCACGACAGGCTGGAAGAGGTCGTGATGTCTCTTTGTGTTGAAATGATGTTGATGGGTGGTTTGGCCAACAAAGCAAAGAGTGCTAGAAATCAACTGGAATCCGTGCTGGATAGCGGACTGGCTGCAGAGCATTTTGCCCGAATGGTGGTCATGCAAGGTGGGCCGGCTGATTTGTTGGAGAGACCGGAAAAGTATTTACAGGAAGCCCCGGTCATCCGGCCGTTGGAATCACCGTCAGATGGGTGTATTGAGATCATCGACACCAGGGCGGTGGGCATGTGCGTGGTGGCGTTGGGTGGAGGTCGCCGTCATATTGAAGGTCGCATCGATCACCGCGTCGGATTATCAAAACTGCGCGATGCCGGGGAAACCATCAATCGGGGTGACACGCTGGCGATTATCCACGCAGCGGACGAAGCGGGCTGGCAGCAGGCAGCCGACACGCTGACAGCGGCATTCACCGTGGGGCGAAAGAAAGACGCCTTACCGGCCATATACGAGCGATTCTAGAATGACCGGAACACCACATATTGAAGCAGCGCGCGGCGATTTTGCTGAAACCGTATTAATGCCCGGTGACCCATTGCGGGCAAAGGCACTGGCTGAAAATTACCTGGATGACGTCCGTCAGGTCAACAGTGTACGCAACATGTTCGGTTTTACCGGTACTTATAAAGGCATTCCCGTGTCAATCATGGGCTCCGGGATGGGGATGCCCTCCATTAGTATCTATGCGCATGAATTATTTGACTATTATGGTGTACAGCAGATCATTCGAGTGGGTACCTGCGGCGGGCTTTCGGCAGATATGGCGGTGGGTGACCTGGTTCTGGCTACGGCAGCCAGCACGGACTCCGTTATGAACCGGGAGCGTCTGGGCGGTTGTGATCTATCGGCAGCGGCAGATTTTGGCTTGTTGAGCCGCGTCCATTCAGCAGCTGTGGCTGCCGGCCTGAATATCCGCACAGGCAACGTTTTTGCCTCGGACTGGTTCTACCATCCTGATGATACATTTATTGAAAAACTGCAGAAAATTGACATCCTGGCGATCGATATGGAATCAGCTGCTCTATATGCGCTGGCACAGCAACACCGTAGGCGTGCACTGACCATTCTTTCTGTCAGTGATGTGATCCCCACCGGTGAACATGCTTCACATGAAACTCGTCAGAATGCTTTTGGTGCCGTGATAAATGTGGTTCTGGATGCCGTACTTGAGGCGGCACCAGACAGGTGAACGGCTCTTCCCCCGCGATAGAAGAGGCCATCACGAACCTGTTTGAGCCGGCGCAGGTCGCCAGTGATAATGCCTACTCACCCTACAGTGGCGCCAAAGTCGGCGCGTCTGTCCTGGATGATCAGGGCAATGTTTACAGTGGATGTAATGTCGAAAATGCTTCTTATGGGTTGACGCAGTGTGCGGAGCGAAACGCCCTGGCAAGCGCGATAAGCGCGGGCATGAAACCGGGCAATGCACAGGCACTGCTAATTGTTGCCACCGGTTTCGATGTATTGGCCCCCTGTGGCGCCTGCCGCCAGGTGATGAGTGAATTACTGGCAGATGATGCCGTCGTCATTTCCTGTGTCAGCGAAACCGACTACCACAGTTGGCAGATTAAAGAGTTGCTTCCCAATCCGTTCGTATTGACCTGATTACTGAAAGCGAATGATTTTGTTGTGAGTTCCTGATATTGGAGATATTGGAATGAAAGTGAACATAAACACCATCATGAATATGAAAACAACAATGCCATTATTGTTTACAGCGATGCTGGGCTTTACTGTGACGGCTTTTGCCGGTGGCCTGGAGGTTACCCACTACGCCGTACCGGGTGACAGGCAGCTACCTTTTTCAGAAGCTGTTCGGGTCGGGCATGTTTTGTATCTTTCCGGTCAGCTTGGTTTCGACCCCAAAACGTCCAAACTGGCTGAAGGCGGCATTGCCGGTGAGACACGCCAAACGATGGAGAACATCAAGGCAACGCTTGAGAAACATGGTTCCTCGATGGCGGAGGTTGTGAAGTGCACGGTTTTCCTGGCCGACATCAAGGAGTGGGCTGCCATGAACGAGGTTTATATGACCTATTTCCCCTCTGATCCACCTGCCCGGAGTGCACTCGGCAGCAGTGGTCTGGCCTTGGGTGCACGCACTGAAATCGAGTGTATTGCCACCGTAAAATAGGTATGTATTTCGGCGTGATCAAAGGGGCTACACCTTGAAGTAATGGTTTTTATCAGGAATACCCCAACAAGATTGCGCCCGGGATTTCAGAGACTTGATTGATTTCGATCAACAGGTCTTGTTCATCGTCGCATTATCATATAGTTGAAGCAGCAGGAGAATGAAATGGCAAATTATCAGAAAATTTTGGTAGCTGTTGATCTGAGCAGTGAATCTGAAGCAGTGCTGGTCAAGGCACAGCTTATCGCCGGCGATGATGCCGTCTTACATCTTGTCTACGTGCAGGAGCCGATGGATAACGTCTATGTTGGTATTGTGCCGCAAAGTGCGGCTTTTAGTGGTCTTGGTGACCTCGAAGCGCAACTGGGCGAGGAACTGAAACAGAAGCTGACCGCGCTGGGTGAGAATTTCGGTATACCCACCGGCCAACTGCATATCCTGAACGGGTCCCCGGCCCATGAGATTCATCGCTTTGCAAAAGACAATGATATCGAATTGGTTGTTATTGGCACTCATGGCCAGAAAGGCCTGCAATTATTGCTCGGCTCCACGGCCAATGCCGTATTGCATGGTGCGGGCTGTGATGTTTTATCTGTCAGGGTTGGCGCATCAAGATAGGCTTTAAACCCGTTGTCTGGCTGCTGGTCTTTATTTCGGTATTGGTCTGGTCAGCAATAGAGCCTGCAGACAGGCTGACCTGGTGGATGGAAGTCATCCCGGCGTTGATTGGCCTGGGCATTCTGGTCGCGACCCGCGAGCGCTTCCCGTTGACCAGTTTGTGTTATTTTCTGATCCTGCTACACGCCATTATTTTGATGGTGAGTGGTCATTTCACCTATGCGGAAGTACCGATAGGTAACTGGTTACAGGAAATTACCGGTGGCACACGTAATAACTATGACAAGTTGGGCCACCTGGCGCAGGGATTCATTCCTGCCATCCTTGCCCGCGAAGTTCTGGTTCGCAACCGGGTTGTAGCGGTGAGGGGTTGGTTGAGCATCCTGGTGGTGAGCATGGTGCTCGCCTTCAGTGCCTTTTACGAATTGATTGAGTGGTGGGCAGCCTTGCTTAGTGCAGAAGCTGCCGAATCATTTCTCGGTACGCAGGGTTACGTCTGGGATACCCAATCAGATATGCTGTGGGCCCTGGTTGGTGCCGTACTTGCCCTGGTTTTGTTGTCAGGACTACATGATCGTCAAATCAGGCTCCTGGGATCCCGATAGGTTCAGGTTCCCAGGATCCCGATAGTTTTATCTCCGCCGGGTATGCCTTTAAGCCGGGCATCGACCTGTTCCTGAATACCGTGAACGTCCAGACCTGCCTCCGCCAGGCAGTCTTCATGGGCGCCGTGTTCGATATAGCGGTCAGGCAGACCGATATTGAGAATCTGAACTGATACGTCTGCTGCAAGCACCAGTTCATTTACACCGCTTCCCGCACCGCCAGCCACCACGTTGTCTTCAACCGTGACCAATAATTGGTGTGAGCGGGCCATTTCAATGATCAGGTCAGCGTCCAGCGGTTTAATAAAGCGCATATTGACCAGTGTCGCGCCAATATGCACAGCAACTTCTTGTGCTGCTGCCAGGGTTGAACCAAACGCAAGGATTGCCACGGTGGCACCGCCCGTTACAATTTCGGCCTTGCCAATGGGCAAGGTGGTCATGTTGTTCTCGACGGGTTTGCCGGGGCCTTTCCCTCGCGGATACCTGACAGCTGCCGGGCCCTGGTGCCTGAAACCCGTGTAGAGCATTTGCCGGCACTCATTCTCATCAGCCGGTGCCATGATGACCATGTTCGGGATACAACGTAAAAAGCTCAGGTCAAAACTGCCAGCGTGGGTGGGGCCATCGGAACCGACCAGTCCTGCACGATCGATCGCAAACAATACAGGCAAGTCCTGCATTGCAACATCGTGAATGACTTGATCATAGGCGCGTTGTAAAAATGTGCTGTAAATTGCGACCACCGGGTGGGCATTTTCGCAAGCCATACCTGCTGCGAGTGTCACAGCGTGTTGTTCTGCGATGCTGACATCAAAATAGCGGTCAGGGAAACGATTTTCAAACTCAACCAGCCCGGAACCTTCACGCATGGCGGGAGTAATAGCCATCAGGGTGCTGTCCTGTTCCGCCATATCACATACCCACTGGCTGAACACATTAGTGTAGGTTGGTGCTGGTTTGCTTGCCCCAGCAGTGGGAACAATACCGGTGACTGGATCAAACGGCCCTACCGCATGGTACTTGACCGGGTTTTCTTCTGCCGGAGGATATCCTTTTCCCTTGGCTGTAATGATGTGTAGCAGGTTTGGGCCTTCAACCGTCTGTATGGTCCGCAGCGTGCGCATCAGCAGCGGCAAATCATGACCGTCAATGGGGCCAAGATAATTGAAGCCCAGTTCTTCAAACAAGGTGCTTGGTACAATCATGCCCTTGACGTGTTCTTCCCAACGACTCATGAAACGCCACACACGCGAATCGCGGTGCATCATTTGCTTACCATGCTCCCGTATATTGGTCACGGTCGGACCGCTCATCAGGCGTGCCAGCATCTTGGTCATTGCGCCCACATTGGGCGATATCGACATCTGGTTTTCATTCAGAACAACCAGCATATTGGGGTGTAGGGATCCACCGTGGTTAAGGGCTTCGAATGCCATGCCGGCGGTCATTGCGCCATCGCCGATAACGGATACGACCCTGCGGTCGATATTCTGCAGGGCAGAAGCCAGTGTCATGCCAAGACCGGCACTGATGGAAGTCGAAGAATGTCCCACACCAAAGCTGTCGAACTCGCTTTCAGCACGTTTGGGAAAGGGGGCGAGCCCGCCGGTTTTTTTGATCGTGGTGATACGGTCGCGTCGCCCCGTCAGTATCTTGTGTGGATACGCCTGGTGGCCAACATCCCAAATCAGCCTGTCATGGGGTGTGTCATAGCAGTAATGCAGAGCAACCGTGAGCTCAACGCAACCAAGACCGGCGCTGAAATGACCACCGCTTTGTGACACGGCTTCGAGCAGGGACTGGCGCAATTCATCGGCCAGTTGCGGTAACTGATCTTCATCCAGTTTGCGCAAATCTGCCGGGATTGAAATGTTATCCAGTAGTGGGTATTTATTCAGGGTCATATTGATAGTTACCGGTCACGGTCCACAGCATAGGCGGCCAGCCATGCGAGGGTATCGGTATTGTCCGGCAAATGCACCAGTTCTGCCAGTGCCAGGTCACGCAGTTCATAGGCTCTTGCAAACGATTTCTCCACACCGATGATGGAGGGGAAGGCCGGCTTTGAACGTGCGGCATCTGCCTGGCTTGGCTTTCCGGTGGCCTCGCTGTTGCCGGTAACATCCAGCAGGTCATCAAATACCTGGAATGCCAAGCCCGTCAGTTTACCGAAACGGGACAGCGCCTGGCGCTGGCTGGATGTGGTTTCGGCAAGCATAGCGGCAGCTGTGGTGCTGATTTCAATCAGTGCGCCGGTTTTGAATGCATGGATATTCTCCAGTTCATCCTGTGACATCTCGTTGCCGAGACTGGCCAGGTCCAGCACCTGTCCACCGGCCATTCCGCCAGCCCCGCAGGCCCGTGCAAGCCCCAGGATAATGGCAGTCTGGGCAGCAGGCCTGGTGGACAAGGCAGCATCAGCAGCCAGAATCTCGAATGCCAGTGCCTGCAGTGCATCACCTGCCAGAATGGCAGTTGCTTCGTCAAACTGACGGTGGCAACTGGGTTGTCCACGCCTGAAATCATCATCATCCATGGCGGGCAAATCATCATGAATCAGGGAGTAGGCATGAATTAGCTCGATTGCAGTGGCAACACCGTCGAGGGCCTTTTCCTCAAGACCCAGCGCACGGCCTGAAGCGTATACAAATAGCGGGCGGATACGTTTGCCACCGGCTGTGGCAGAATAATGCATCGCCTGGTACAGGAGTTCCGGTGTTTGCGACGGCTTTGGCAGATAATCGGTAAGGATGCGCTCAAACCGTGTCTGCCATGCCTGGATTATGGTAGCGGTTTCAGGCATCGGGCTTAAAAGGGGCGATTGATTCCTCGTCCTCCGGATCGATTAGCTGGTCAACAGTTTGCTGGGCATTATCCAGCATTGACTGGCACTGACGGGTTAGTTCGATTCCGCGCTTAAAGCCGGTCAGGGATTCATCCAGCGCCTGTTCTCCCTCCTCCAGGTTTCCAACCAGCTTTTCCAGCTCTGCGAGCGTGGTTTCGAAGTCTGCAGCAGCTTGTGTTTTCTTACTCATAATATGTGTTCCGGGTTCAGCCGAGCGACACTAACGCACCAAGTCGTTGTGGTCAATGCCGTTATGGTCAATGTTGTTGTGCAACAATAAATTGTAACAAGGAATTCTGCGGATGCCATGCCAGTTTAATGTTGTTTTGTGACATCCAGGTGGCGAATTGATCATCGAAGCACCAGTCACCGATTGCAACCAGTTCACCATTCAACAGGCACAGCGGGATACTGTCCCTGAACCATTCCGGAATGCCAGCAGCTTGAAACAGGTTTTTCAGGCGCTTATGAAGTTTGCCCTGTTTGATGCTGCTTACCGGGCAGTTGCTTCGATTGCTGACAATGAACTCTGCCGGCGGCCCGTAAACATTCAGGCCTTGCAGTGAGAGTTTGCCACGGTCAGCGTCTAAATCGACACAGGTTTCATTTTCAGGCCAGCTGGTTTCAGAGAAGTGTGGCTGCGCAGACTCCGGTTGAAGCCATAGCTGGTGCTGGTACAGCCGCAAAATCCAGCCGCCCCATTGAATCTTGACTTTACTTCCATCAAGCGCCTTACACACTTGTTTGAACAAGCTTTCGAGGCTACGTACGGGTATGGGTGGCACTGCGGATTGTTTCAGCCAGCGCCGGATTGCCAACTTGAACAAAGCAGGGTCTTCATCAAGTTGATCTGAGATTTGCAGTATGAACGGGTGGCGCAGGTATTGTGACAGGTACTCATCTGCCAGCCTCTCGAGCAGTGAACGGGCCTCAGTCATGGCGTTTCGGGTTAGCAGCAGGCGTTTGTTTACACCCTGCCAGCGGTTCTCAAGTAACGGCAGGACTTCGTGACGGATGAAGTTGCGGTCCTGGTTTACCAACTGGTTGGAAGGGTCTTCGATCCAGGCAATATTGTTTTCCGCCAGGTAGCTTATCAGTGTGCTGTTTTCGAAATTCAGCAAGGGCCGCAGCAAAATACCGGGCTGAAATGGTCTGCTTTGTGGCATGGCAGATAAACCATCGACACCGCTACCGCGCATCAGGTTAAGCAGCAGTGTTTCAGCCTGGTCATCCGCGTGATGAGCGGTTAACAGGTAGTCGCCTGGTTTCAGCAGTGCAGACATGGCCTGGTAACGTAACTGTCGAGCCTCCGCCTCCATGCCATAACCGCTGTTGCCTTCCAGTTTTACCGGGCAGCAAACCAGCGGGATATCGTGTTCGCGACAAAATATTTCACAATGTTCTTGCCACAGATCGGCATCTGCATGAATACCGTGGTTGATGTGCACGGCCTTGAGCGTGGTTTCGAGTTGGTCGTCCAGTTGTTTGAGTGCGAATAACAACGCGGTTGAATCCGCACCACCACTGAAACCGACCAGGTAAGTAAGCGCAGGAGGATATGACTTCAGGATGTGCAGCAGTCGCTCGTCGGTAAACGGCAGCAAGCGGAAGCTCATCATGTTTCCCTGCATTAATCCTTATATTCGCCGTATGAAAGCAGGCGCTGGTACCTTTCTTCCAGTAAGGCTTCTGTCGATAACTTATCCAGCTCTTCAAGCTGAGCGGACAGGCAATCACCAACTTGTGCGGCGACATTCTCCGGGTCTTTGTGGGCGCCACCCAATGGTTCAGGTATTACCTCGTCAACCAGGCCCAACTGTAAAAGCCGGTCGGATGTGATCCCAAGTGCATTTGCGGCATCTTCAGCCATTGCTGCGTCCTTCCACAGGATGGATGCACAGCCTTCCGGTGAAATGACTGAATAGGTGCTGTATTGAAGGATATTCACCCGGTCGCCTACACCGATCGCCAGCGCTCCACCGGAACCACCCTCACCAATAATTGTACAGATAACAGGTACCGGCAAACTTGACATATATTCAAGATTGACAGCAATGGCCTCGGATTGCCCGCGCTCTTCTGCACCGACACCAGGGTAAGCGCCGGGGGTGTCAATGAAAGTCAGCAGCGGCAAACGAAAACGTTCGGCCATTTTCATCAGGCGCAATGCCTTCCTGTAGCCTTCGGGGCGTGGCATCCCGAAATTCCTGAAAATCTTGGCCTTGGTGTCACGACCTTTTTGCTGGCCAATTACCATGACGGCCCGTCCCTTGAACCGGGCCAGTCCACCGACGATGGCATGATCATCGGCGAAGGCGCGATCACCATGTAATTCATGAAATTCATCGAACAGGAAATCAACATAATCCAGCGTATAAGGCCTGAGTGGGTGGCGGCTGAGCTGGGATATCTGCCAGGGAGACAGATCCTTGAAGATGCTTGCCAGTTTCTGGCGCATCTTTGACTGCAGTCGCTGGATTTCTTCTTCCAGGTTTAGTGCATTGTCTGAACCGACGTTACGCAGTTCATCAATCTTTGCCTGCAATTCAGCAATGGGCTGTTCAAAATCCAGGTGGTTTGCGTTCATAGCCATCCGCTTTGTAGATAGATCGGGAAGTATAACGGTTGTGAGAATTTAAATAACCCCATTCCTAGCCACACCAGGTATCAACTTACTGTTCCAGTTCTCAACTGCCCAGTCCCACAACCGGCCCAGGGCCAGGTTTGACGGTGGTTGCTGGCCGAGAAAAGCCAAAGCTGCCGTGATGGCGACTGCGGGATCCTCGTGTTTGACCGGGTCGGCCTGTACCCGTTTACTCAGCTTCTTGCCATCGGCGGAAAGTGCCAGGGGCAAGTGAACATATTCGGGAGATGTAAAACCCAAAGCTTGCTGCAGGCATAGTTGCCGGCAGGTGGAGTCAAGCAAGTCAGCACCCCGTACCACCTGGGTAACACCTTGAAAGTTATCATCAACCACTACAGCCAATTGGTAGGCGTAAAGACCATCGGCACGATGGATGATAAAATCACCGGTGTTTCTGGCGGGTGATTCAGCAATGCGTCCTTGTACTTTATCGGTGAATTCACAAACTCTGTCAGCGACCCGGAAGCGAACTGCGCGTGGCTTCTTACCACCGCCAATACCCTTTCTGCAGGTGCCCGGATAGATCCCGGATGCCGGCAAATCCTTGCGTGTACAGGCGCAGGGGTATGCCAGTCCTGATTCCAGCAGCTGGTTTACATGTGCTCCATAGGCATCAAACCTGCTGCTTTGATAAAGGATTTGACCGTCTGGCTGCATTCCCAGGTTTTGCAGGTCTTTAATTATCCGCCGGGCACTGCCTGCAACCTCTCTTGGCGGATCAAGGTCTTCAATCCGCAGTAACCACTTGCCGCCGGAGGCCTTTGCCTCCAGAAAACTGCCTACGGCAGAAACCAGTGAACCAAAATGAAGCTCACCGGTAGGAGAGGGTGCGAATCGGCCAACGACAGGAACAGGACATGGAGTGGGGTTCATGCTGACAGTTTGCTGGAGATATTTATTGCCCGACGACTTGGGGAGCCTCGTTGAGGAAATCACCAGTAACCAGTTTTACACCACACTGCCAAAGCACGGCCAGGTCAGACGCATCATCGACTTCATCTGCAATGATTGTAATGTCATGCGCTTCAATGCCTTTGACAACGGACCGGATAATATCCTGACTTGCCCTGTTGTCGGATAAGCCCCGGGCAAGGCCTGGGCGAAGCTTGATCATGTTGACCGGCAAATAATCCAGCAACTGAAGAGTACGGCGGTCATTGTCGAATTCTGAAAGCACTACTCCGCATCCCAGGCTACGCAATTCGTCAATAAGGCGTCGCGTCGGCTTGAGGTTTGACTCGGCCATAATGGCGGATATTTGCAGTATGAGCTGAGAGCCGACCACCTCGGTTTCCTGCAGTTGGCGTTTAAACCAGGTTGGAAAACTGAAATCCAGCACAGAACCGGTGCTCAGAGAGACGATGTGCCTGTCCCCGGACCCGGCAATGGCGGTCAATAACTGCGGAATGACGTGACGATCTATAACGCCGCCGAGGTCATGGCGGTCGGCATCCGGCATAAATTCACTGGCCGCTGTATCGCCTTGCTCTTCGCGAATGAAGGTAGTATTTTCAAACAACCCTTCATTTTCACCTTCAAGATCGACAATAGACTGCTGCACGGTATAAAAATGGTGGTTATTCAAAGCAAAGCGGATCCGCTCGACCCAATCGCGTTCAGATTCACCGGTATCCACAGGGGTCAATTCTGGTTTGTAGTTTGCCAGTCCGTTGCCTTTTTTCGATGCCTGTTTGAACGCCTTCCTGGATTGGGTGATGATTTCTTCCGCCTCCTGCGTCAGGGAACCGAGGGTTGCGACACCAATACTGCAAGCGGCGGACATGGTCTGCTCACCCAGATCAATGATGTGATTTGAGTAGCTGTCGAGGATACAGTTAGCTGTTTTGAGGATCTCTGACTTATTGTCGCGACTGACCAATGCAACGAAACCGTGATCGCTGAATCGTCCGGTAATGTCACCTTCATCCATGCAGGCATTGATAATGTTTGCCAGGTCCAGGGTGTAGGCATCAATACCTTCAAGGCCCAACTCTTGTTGTAATTCCATGATGCCATCGGGTTCGATGTATAAAACAGCATTTCTGCTGTCAGCATGGGTTTGTTCGTTAATAAACACAGACAGCTTTTCGGTGAACGTATGACGGTTGTTCATCTGCGTCAATTGATCGGTTTGGCGCAGATGAGCCAGTTCTTCCTGCAGCACCAGGTTTGCATCCTGCTTGCGTACCATCATCTGGATACATTGTTCGCCATTGAAGCGGGCAGGTGAGAAAGTGAGTTCCGCCCTGATTTGTTTGTCTGCCGGTGAATTAATGATGACCGCCAGTGCTTTTTTTGAGAAAACACCCTGGTTCATATCGCGCAATAACTTCTTCAGGTCACTGTCGTCTCTGGCCTGCATCAATTCCAGCAATGACAAGCCTTCAATTTCGTCCATTGCCCGTACCTGCAATAACTCCAGGTAAGCGCGGTTCGCATAAATGTGAAAACCCTCGTGGATATAAGCGATGGAGTCCCTGGCGCTATCCAGCAGCAAATCATAACGGTGTTGCAACTCATCCAGTTTCTGCTGTAAATCGTCGCGGGCACGGATAGATTTCACACCTGAAATATGCTGCTGGACGACGTGCATCAATTGGGTATTGTCGTCTCCGCTGATAAGTTCAACAGAGTGGGTAACCAGTGCCGCATTGATGAGTTCTTTGCTGTCCGGCGAAAACTGAAATACGACCGGGGTTGAGTGTTTATCTGCGGTGTGCAGAACCTGGCCGATCCTGAGTTGAGCCGGAAGCTGCGTTCCCACCAGGACAAGAGATGGCGAGTGATCCACCAGAACCTGCTCGAACTCTTTCATTGTCGATGCATTGGCTACCCTTACAGCCATTCCTGCATTACGCAGGAAGCTGTTTATGGTCTGGGCGAGGTCAGGAGAATGGTCAATAACCAACAAATAGGTGCTATCCATAGCGTTGGTTTCTCCATCCCCGGTCCTTGAGGAATCCTATGATCATAAATTGCCTTAAATTAATGAAAAATCTGCAAACCGGAATTTAATCAGAATGGAAATCCACCTTCACTCCGGAACCCGTATTGCGCCCCCCCTTTGCACTTATTATGATGCTTATTATGACGTATTTAGCTATTTCTTTGTGAAATTAATGTGATTATCCGCCGTCGTTGCCGGACGGTCTGATACACACTCCAGCTTCAAATTCTGTCGTATCAAGTCCGTTCGAGTTATCATGGTATGTAACTATTTCATCTTTCATGTGTGATCGGGCTAAATCTGCACTGGCCTTCAAAAAAATACCCGGAGAAAACATGGCAACCTATAGCACCAATGAATTTAGAAGCGGTTTGAAAATAATGATCAATGGTGATCCGCATAATATTGTTGAGAACGAATTTGTTAAGCCAGGCAAAGGCCAGGCGTTCAGCCGGGTGCGTGTGCGCAACCTGAACACCGGCCGTGTAGTAGAAAAAACTTTCAAATCAGGCGAGTCGGTTGAAGCGGCTGATGTGTTTGAAACGGATGTTCAGTATTTATATAACGATGGTGAATTCTGGCATTTCATGCACCCTGAAAACTATGAGCAGTACTCCATTGGTAAAGATGCGATGGGAGATGGTGTTTACTGGATGCAGGAAGAGGGCATTTGCAGTATGACGCTGTTCAACGGCGAACCTTTAAGTGTGTCGCCTCCAAATTTTGTTGAAATGAAAATCATTGAAACCGACCCGGGCCTAAAGGGTGATACTTCAGGTGGTGGTGGTAAACCGGCTAAACTTGAGTCCGGGGCCACGGTGCGTGTTCCGTTGTTTGTCCAGAATGAAGAAATAATAAAGATCGACACCCGCACAGGTGAATATGTTTCACGGGTTAAAAGCTAGGAAAACAAGCCTGATGGCAGAAAACAGCGTAAATATTGATCCGGCCGAACAGCAGAAATTTGACAGCATTGCAGCATCCTGGTGGGATCCCGATGGTGAGTCGCGACCATTGCATGACCTGAATCCTGCGCGTCTGGCCTATATTGCAGAGCGGGTCCGGCTGAAAGAAGCAGATGTCGTTGATGTAGGCTGTGGCGGGGGGATACTGTCTGAATCAATGGCCGCATTGGGCGCAAAAGTCACCGGGATCGATGTAGCGTCCAGGGCCCTGTCGGTAGCAAAGCTGCATTTGCATGAATCTGGCCTGAAAGTCGACTACCAGCAGTCCACGGCGGAATCCTGGGCGGAGAAATTCCCTGCCAGCACTCAAATTGTTACCTGTATGGAAATGTTGGAGCATGTGCCGGATCCTGCATCAGTCGTGGCATCCTGTGCCGGAATGCTGAAAGAGGGCGGCCATTTGTTTTTGAGTACACTCAATAGAAATGCAGCATCGTTCGCGATCGCGATCCTCGGTGGCGAGCACATTGCCCGGGTGGTTCCCAAAGGGACGCATCAATATGATCGTTTTATCAAACCGTCAGAGTTGTGCCAGTGGTTAAGGGAGAGCGGTATGAAAGCCACTGAAGTTACGGGGATTCACTATAACCCGCTCGAGCGCACAGCCCGCACCGGTGGACATGTCCATGTGAACTACATCATTCACGCAATTAAGGAACCCCTGGCCTGATGAGGGTTAAGTCAAAGTAGTGCCCCACGTATCCCCGCTTGAGTTAGAGCATTGCAAGGAACTTGCGATGGTGCCGGGAAGTCTCTTTGAGTTTACCAGCCGGTACGTACCCGATACCCGTCAGCAACAACTGGTGGCGCTCTACGCATTAACGCAGTCACTGGGCGCTATCCCAATTACCCCGGGTGATGAGTCAATCAAATGGGCCAAACTCAAGTGGTGGAGTGAAGAACTGCTGGCTGAGCCGTCCTCACCTTCCCGGCATCCTGTGTTGCGCATGATGTGGCAATCCGGTGCCAGGCAAAATCTGGATAATGGCTTGTTGCTGCGGTTAGTCAGCGATGCGATATCGCAGATTGATATAGTGCCGGATGCTCATGAAAATGCCATGTTTGAGCGTTTGGCCGCAAAGGGTGAAACGGAAATTTTGCTTGAGCTTGCGCTGGATAGAACTGAAATAGGAACCGGGGAGTTGAACAACCTGGCCGCTGCAAGTGGTGTATTTGCACTAATTTCAGGTGCTTCTGTTGGTTGTACGCCAGGGAAGCTGCATTTGCCGCTGGACCTGTTGGCTAAATACCAGCTTACGACAACTCTTCTGGAGCAAGACCCGCCGGGGCCTGAAATGTTGACTGCAATGTCACAGCTGGCTGAGAGCGGCCAACAATGGTTTACAAAAGGCTTGTCAGGAATTTCTGTTTCAAATTCCATGCATTTACGTTTACGCTGGGTGATGGAAGCCCGCTTGTTGGCCAGGTTTAGTAAAAATGCGGGTAAAAGAATTCGTAGTGGAAACCTGATCGGGCCAACAGATGCCTGGTTTGCCTGGCGATACTGCCGAAAGCCAGCAACCGCTAACAAGGAGAGCAGAGTAAATGCAAACGTGTCTGGGTAGTTGTCATTGCGGGCGGATAAAGTTTGAAGTTGAAATTCCACAAGCAGTTGATGTAAGTCGATGTAACTGTTCCATTTGTAAGAAATCCGGTTACCTGCACCTAATTGTTCCTGCCGAACGGTTCCGCTTGCTGTGTGGTAAAGAGAGCCTCACAGAATACCGATTCCATACCGGCGTTGCTCGCCACCTGTTCTGTGAGCATTGTGGAATCAAATCATTCTATATTCCCCGTTCTCATCCCGATGGCGTCAGCGTAAACCTGAACTGCCTGGATTTCCCCGATGAAATTGATATTTCGATAAATGAGTTCGATGGTCAGAACTGGCTCGAGAACCGTGCCAGTCTTTCTTGAGCAGTACACTAGGGTAGTTAGTCTTTGTCTGTAATAAAATCAGGTCCTTTACCCGCAGTTTTCTCATAGACGCCTTTCTCAACCTTTTTGAACTGGGTGAAACCATGTTTCTCAAGGTTATCCTCCTTTAATGAGGGGGATTGAGTGGCCAGATTGGGTCGTGATATTTTTCTTTTCACCGGATTGTGACAAAGCGGACAAAATTTCAGCGGTTTGTCAGAAATCTTTTGCATGACCTCAAACACGTCCTTGCAGTGCTCACACGCGGATGGGGTTTCTGATTGGTATTCATAGATTGGCATATGGTTGAATTATGTAGTGAGTTTGCCGGTATGGCAACATGGTCTCGACTGCGGCTATCGCTAAGTGGCACAAATCGTTAAAATCGCGATATGAATCTAAAAGGTAAAACAATACTGATAACAGGTGCCGCAGGCGGCCTGGGCGTTGCGCTCGCGCTGTGTTGCGCCCGTGAAGGTGCCGAACTGGTCTTGCTTGACAAGAATCGCCGTGGTTTGAGCGAACTCAGCGGCAGGTTGGCGGCGGAAGGCCTGCCAGAGCCCGGACTTTATCCACTGGATCTTGCTGGTGCGGGGATTGATGAGTTCAATGACCTGGTTAAAGTCATTGGGTCAGAGTTTGGTGGTCTGCACGCTTTAATTCATTGCGCGCTCGATTTTGATGGTCTGCAGCCCCTGGATCAGGTCGAGCCTCAGAACTGGCTCAAATCTATTCAAGTGAACCTGAATGCTCCATGGTTACTGAGTTGTGCCTGTTTGCCAATGCTCAGGCAATCCGAGGACAGCTGCTTATTTTTTCTGGTGGACAATCCTGAAAGAGTCACGGGCGCCTATTGGGGCCCTTATGGTGTGGCCAAGCTTGCGCTCACCGGCCTGGTTAAACAGTTCGACGCTACTTTGAGTAACACTTCTGTTTTGGTGCGGGGTATTGATCCCGGTGCGATGCGTACTGCTTTCAGGGCAAAAGTTTATCATGCAGAAAATCCGATGCAGCAACCTGAGCCCGGTATTGCGGCAGGCAAGATTGTCGAATTGCTGTCAGGGGATCACTCTGATTCCGAAATAGTGATCCAATTATCTTAGTTCCCTTGCCTGGCGGCCTCATAACCGATCATGGCCTGTTTGGTATTGATTCCCCACCGGTAGCCGCCAAGCGTACCAATGCTGTTAATCACGCGATGGCAAGGAATCAGCCATGAGACCGGGTTACGACCGATGGCTGTGCCGGTTGCACGACTGGCGCCCGGGTTGCCCGTTAGCGTTGCCAGTTGACCGTAGGTACAATGTACACCTGATGGAACACTGATCAGTGCTTCCCATATGCGCAGTTGGAAAGGGCTGCCCCTTAGCCAGATTCTGAGGTCTTTACGATCAGTTCCAGTAAAAATCTCCGTTAGCTTTAGCTCCGCTTGTGGGTGATCCTCCAAAACAATTGCATCGGGCCATTGTTGTCTGAAATGTGACCACAGGCGGTCTTTCCCATCATCATGAGCAAATCCCAGAAAGCAGATTCCTTTGTCCGTCCAGCCCAGTAAGGCCTCACCAAAAGGTGTTTGGCCATAGCCAAAAGTCACCTCTACGCCACGGCCGTTAGTTTTTGCCTGCCCCGGTGTCATTGCTTCAGTTGTCACGATCAGGTCATGTAGTCGCCCCGGTCCGGAAAGCCCACTTGAGACCGCAGCATCAAGAACCGATTGGCCTTGCCTCAAGCGTTCCAATGCCTGGGTTTTGGTCAGGTATTTCAAAAACTGCTTTGGTGAAACTCCGGCCCACTCCTGAAAAATTCGTTGTATATAATGAGGGCTCATGCCGACATGTTCAGCAAGTTCCTCCAGACCAGGCTGGTTTTGCTGATTCTGGCAAAGCCAGTGAATTGAGTCTGCGATCATTTGAAAATGGTGTTGAGAGTTCATAAGGCTATTGTAGAAGTTTCAGCCTGCATAACCACCCGATTCTTGCTATGTTCGGTTTGCAAATTCAATTTCCAAATTTAACGTGAGGCGATACTCAAATGTCAGAAGACCTATTCCTTAAAATTGTATCCCGGGAGATTCCAGCTGACATCATTTATGAAAATGATGATGTATTAGCGTTCCGGGACGTTAATCCGCAAGCACCATTGCACGTTCTGATCATTCCCAAAAGGAGAATTCGGACGATCAATGATATGCAGGTGCAAGACGCGGAGCTTGTCGGAAAATTATTTCTTGCCGCTAAGAAAATTGCGGCAGAAGAGGGCGTAGCTGAAGATGGCTACAGGGTAGTAATGAACTGTAACTCTGCTGCAGGCCAAACAGTTTTTCATATCCATCTGCATTTACTTGGTGGAAGACAGTTTGCATGGCCTCCTGGTTGAAGGCGGCATTTTTGGCTAGGGATAAGTGATGTTTTGGATAGTATTTCAGATTTAGTAAATTGACAAATGTGTCAAAATATGACATATTTGTCAATTATTTAGAGAGTTCAAAAGAAGAATTTCCAGTCGGAAGGGTAGACTGAGTTTTGTGTCGTGTAAGAGTTGAATTAACTCAGTCACCTCTGAGTTCTGGCTAATTTTCTTGTTCAGCTCAATTTAGGGACAGACCAAAGAATAATACGGAGATATTCATGGCCTCATCCAGTAACCCGTCCTTACGCGACGTGGCTCTTCTCACTCGGGCAGTTGAAAATGTATTTAGGAAATTAATCCGTATACTTATTGGGCGAATGTCCTTAAAAAAGCTTCAAGAAATGATCCAGATTATTTTTGTTGAGGAAGCTGAAGCTAAGCTAGTACAGGAGGCTCCAGGGAAAAATGTGTCCCTAACGAAACTGGGGTCACTTACGGACTTAGATACAAGAACACTAACAAAAATTAGAAGCTCATATGACTCTAGTAAACCAATCCATCTAGATACTTCCTTTCTGAAAGGGTTTACACCGGGTTTCAAAGTATTAGATTTATGGCTCAACGAAGAAAGATATCTAGACAAGAAAACAAAGAGACCAAAACCTCTAAGCTTTACTGGTAAAGGCATAACTTTTGAAAAGTTAGTTGACGAAGCTGTATCCGCGAGAGGGGTCACTGCAAAGTCAATGTTGGAAAGACTTCTAGAGAATGATTTTGTAAAAGTAAACTCTGGAACTGCGCAAATTGAATTGGTCCGAGAAGACTACATCTTCTTAAGTAACGAAGAGCTTGACATGATTGATATTGGTTTTTCGGCGATTGCAAGTCTTGCAACAACCGTAAGTCACAATATCGAGAATGCTGGAAGTGAAACGGCACGTTTTTATCAGCGAGGTTGTTGGACTTATCGCCTTAACAAGAGAAATCAGGAAGAGTTTAGACGATCCATGCTTGATTTCCTTCATGAAGTTGACAGAAAGTCTAAAAATGCAATTTTCCCATTCGAGGATAGTAAAGAACTACCTGATCAATTAACTGCAGGAATCAGTATGTTCTATTTCGAAGAAGATGCTCAGAACCGAGGACTTTGGGTAGATAAGGCTGACTAAATATTCAGATACGTTTGCAGGAAGTCTTTTAACAATGCATTACTCTGAAAAGTCTTCACCATTCAAAGTTAGAAATTAAATTGGTTTGATCAAGAAAGTGCCCCTGCCTGGGCAGGGGCAAATGTTCTCGTTGGTATATCAATATTTACTAGGTTATTGCAACGACTTACTAATATGTTACAAATTACCTTTGCACTCTCTATCTATAAGTATTTTCTTCAAACCAGGGGATTAATCCATCATCAGTTGATTGGCACAGGCCGGTTTCACCCATGACTTTTACATCGTTAAAGGTGATGATTTCAGAATAATCAGATGAATCCAATACAGATACTGTTGCGCTGTTACAGCCCAGTGCTACTTCAATTTCCAATCCAGTGCCATCTGGAAGTGTTATTGATAATCCTTCATTTCCAGTCCCACCACCAGCTATTTGGATAGTTGTGCCAGTTCCACCACCGGCGATCTGCGTACCAGTTCCGCCACCTGCGATCTGTGTACCAGTTCCACCACCTGCGATCTGTGTACCAGTTCCACCACCTGCGATCTGTGTACCAGTTCCACCACCTGCGATCTGTGTACCAGTTCCACCACCTGCGATCTGTGTACCAGTTCCGCCACCTGCGATCTGTGTACCAGTTCCGCCACCTGCGATCTGTGTACCAGTTCCGCCACCTGCGATCTGTGTACCAGTTCCACCACCTGCGATCTGTGTACCAGTTCCACCACCTGCGATCTGTGTACCAGTTCCGCCACCGGCGATCTGTGTACCAGTTCCGCCACCGGCGATCTGTGTACCAGTTCCGCCACCTGCAATTTTAGTCTTTGAACCTGTACCACCACCGGCAATTTCAATTTCGGAATAATTATTATTTAAAGAAATTTCAAATAGTGACATCTGAGTAAATGTTCCAATTTGTGATCCTTTTCCAACAAAAGTGTTGTCGCCAATTATCCACATTATGGAAACTTGACCTTGGTTGACAGCAACTTGCATCAATCCTTCAGGTTCAACTGGTGCTGCACTTAATTGGGAAGAGATCGCCATAGCAGTAATTGAGAATGCAATAAGTGCCTTTCGGAGTCCGGTTCCTGACTTTTCGATACCAGTTCCAGATTTCTCAATACCTGTACCGGATTTTTCAATGCCAGTTCCAGATTTTTCGATGCCTGTACCAGATTTTTCAATACCAGTACCACTTTTTTCAATCATCCAACGAGTCATATCTACTCTCCTATTTCTTCTGAGTCATGGTCGCCGCCCCATTGGTACCAACCGATACCAACAGTGAGCTGACCTGGTTGCTT
>Ga0164313_10000757_pt1 | contig 27101 bp, 16 predicted proteins | sample GuaBasSedimGuay4_FD_113735 | JGI IMG/M metagenome (GOLD analysis project Ga0164313, IMG submission 113735) | Subseafloor sediment microbial communities from Guaymas Basin, Gulf of California, Mexico - Guay4, Core 4569-4, 0-3 cm | ecosystem: Environmental > Aquatic > Marine > Hydrothermal vents... | reverse complement strand
GCGCTTGTGCCGCCCGCGGCCCGCGCCCACACTGCGCGGCATGGGTTCACTGCTCGCCATCCTCGCTCTGGCTCTGGGCCTGCGCGTCGTCGCCTGGCAACGGGCGGCCATGATGTTCAACGATGGGCCCAACTTCCTCTGGCAGGCCGAGCGCCTGGCCCAGGGCGACTGGATCGCGGCGCTGTCCCACCCCTATCACCCGCTGTACGGCGCGCTCACGGCGCTGGTGCGCCCGCTCTTCGGGAGCGTCGAGAGCGCGGCGCTGGCGGTCTCCATCGCGTCGGGACTGCTGCTGTGCGTGGCCGCCTGGGGGGTGGCGCGCGCGCTGCTGCCGGGGGAGCGCGCAGCGGGGCCGGCGGCGGCGCTGGTGGCGGCGGTGGCCACGCGCTCGCTGGACGTCACCGCCGACATCCAGGCCGACGGGTTGTTTGCAGCCCTGGCTCTGTGCGCCGTGTGGGCCACGCTCTCGGCTGCCAACCGCAGCGGCGGCGTTCCAGCACCTGCAGGGTCCGCGCACGAGCGGCCCGACCCGGCTCGCGCAACGCTCGCGCTGCTGGCCACGGCGGGCGTCGCCACCGGCTTGGCCTACCTGACCCGTGCCGAGGGGCTCTTTGTTGCGCTGGCGCCGGGGCTCTGGCTGCTGGCCGGCGGCCCCGCGCCCGCGCTGCGCGCGCGACTCAAGGGCGTGGCCATGTTTGCGTTGGCGCTGCTGCTCACGCTCTCTCCCTACGCCGTGGCGCTGCACGAGATCACAGGACAGTGGTGCCTCTCGCTCAAGCCCTCCATGTCCAACGTGGGGCTCGGCCTGTCCGGGCCCATGTGGCAGGCGCCCGCCGACAGCCCCCTGGGTTGGCCGCTGGTGCCTTCGGAGGAGGACCCGCTCGAGCGCCCGGGCCATGCCGCCCCCGCGATCCCGCCGCGGCAGGGCGCCATGGGCCCCACGCTGAACCTGCCGCTCTGGATGGGGCTGGTGGCGACAGCGTCCGCGGCACCCGCGGCGCTCCCGTCGGCACCGGCACCTTCAGCGGCACTCGCGCCAAACGCGCGAGGGCTCAAGCCGCAAGCGCCGCCCGAGCAGCCCCCCCCCGCCCTGCGCCGGATGTCGGTCATGGCAGCGCTCAACGGCGCCGCCAGGCGTCTCGTGGTCGCGCTGCGGGGCGAGACGATCGTGCTGCTCCTGCCCGGGCTCGCGCTGCTGCTACGCGAGCGGCGCCGCGCCACCATGGCAGGCCTGCTCATGCTCGCGCTGTGGGTGCTGGTGTGCGCGGTGCAGCTCCAACGCAGCCACTTTCTGACGAACCGACACATGCTGCTGGCCCTGGCCCTGGTGCTGCCGGCCGCGGGCATCGGGCTGCTGCGCATGTGGCGAGGCAAGCTGCCGCTGAGACTGCTGGCGCTGCTGGCGCTGATCGTGGCCGCCGGCGCGGGCACTCGCGCCCAGCGCACGCACCACTTGCCCCGGATCGAGGCGCTGCGCTGGGTGACCGAGCACACGAGCCCGGAGCAGTACGTGGTGAGCCACCGCCAGCGCGACGGTTGGTACGCCCAGCGCCCGGCCATCACGGCCCAGCTCCCGGTGTACGACCAGATCCTGCGCTCGCGCCTGCAGGAGTTCGACACGCCTTACCTGGTCCTGAGCGTCGCCAGGCTGTCGGCCACAGAACCGCATTGGTTGAGCGAGCGCCTGGTGCACGAGGTGATCCGCTTTGGCGCAGGCGACGAAACGGTGGCGGTCTACGAACCCCGCTTCGGCCCTCGCTGAGCCGCGCGCCTGTGTGAGCGGGCGGCCACCCACCCTCCCGCGACTCGCGCAGTCGCTGGTGGCGGCATGCACCGCAAGGCCCGGCGCAGCTCGCCGCTCAGGGCCCAGGTACCAAGCGCACCAGCTCATCGTAGTAAGCCGCCCCGCCGCCGCCGTCGGTCTCGCGCGCGCTGATCAGCGCGTTGGTGCAACACCCGTCGCGCAGCATGCCGCCCTTGTCCATCAGCACCAGGTCGCGGCGCACAAGCGGGTCGAACAGCACGCGCACGGGCAGGCGCCCGCTGCGGCTCTCCAGCAGGGCCTCGCCGCCGTCCCCGAAGGGCGCGCCCACGTCCGGATGCACCCGCGCCAGCGCCGGCCCCGGCTCCAGCGGCAGCGATCGCTGCGAGCTCTGCATGCTGCGGCTGGACAGCGCCATGAGCGTGAGCGGCCACTCGGCGTCGGTCTCCGGCGCCGCGTCCGGGCCGTCGCCGGAGAGCTGCACGCGCCCGTTGGGCGTCTCCACGCGCCCGTCCTCGAACAGCACCTGGGGCGCAAAGGGGTTGCGCACGGGGCCGGCGCGCATGGCCGACACCCCCGCGCCCGCGGCCGCGAGCCTCTGCGTCACGCGCGCCTTCCAGTCCTCCACGCTGCCGGCCAGCACGTCGCCCAGCCCCAGGCGCCCGGCCAGATCCTGCAGGATGTGCAGCTCGTGACGCGCCTCGCCCGCGGGCTCGATCACCGCCTCCGAGCTGCGCAGCCAGTGGTGCCCGTAGGCTCCCATCACGTCGCTGTCCTCCAGCAGCGTGAGCGTGGGCAGCACCAGGTCGGCCACGTCGGTGGTGTCGGTGGGATGGGTGTCGACCACCACCACGAAGGGCACCTGCTCCAGCGCCCGCTGCACGACGAGTGAGTCGGGCAGCATGGACACGGGGTTGGCCGCGTTGATCCAGGCCACGCGGATGGGCGGGTCCCGGGCCTCCAGGATCTCCGCGCCGAGGCGCGCCTCGGACAGGCTGCGTGGTGCCAACTCGCGACCGCCCCGGAACTCGAGATCGAAGGCGCCGCGGCGGTTGAAGTAGAAGCTGACGCCGCCCCCGGGCAGGCCCAGGTTGCCGCTCAGCACCGTCAGCGCGTCGATGGCGCGCACGGTGGCGAAGCCGTTGCGCCGGCGCCCCAGGCCCCACCCCAGGAGGATGGCGCAGGGGCCTTCCTGGCTGAGCCGTCGGGCCAGGGCCAGCAGCTCGTCCGCGGGCACACCGGCCAGCTCGGCCCAGTCCGGCACGTCGTGGCCATGGCACAGCGCGCGGTGCGCCTCCAGCCCATCGCAGCGCGCCGCGGCGGCCTGATCGACCCAGCCCTGGTCGTAGAGCGCGCGCGCCGTCCCCAGGGCCAGGGCGTAGTCGGCGCCCGGGCGCGGCTGCACAAAGCGATCGCACAGGGACGCCAGCCGGGTGCGCACCGGGTCGATGCCGGTGAAGGGCACACCCGCCGCGCGCAGCCGCTTGAGCACGGGCAGCAGGTGCACGTTGCCCACGTGCGGGTTCTTGCCCCACAACACCAGCGCGCGGCTGTGCTCGAGGTCAAACAGATCGTGGCTGTCACTGATGCCAAAATCGGCCTGCTGCGCCGCCTCCGAGGCGCCCGAGCAGATGTCGCCGCGCTTGACGGTCACGGGACCAAAGCGCTCGAACAGCAGGCCGGGCAGGGCCATCAGCACGCCCAGCGAGCCCCCCGACTGGTAGTGCAACACCGACGCGGGGCCGGACTCCGCGCGCGCGGCCAGCAGCTGCTCGGCCGCCACGGACATCGCCTCGTCCCAGCTCACCGGCTGCAGCTCGCCGCCCTTGCGCAGCAGCGGCGTGGTGAGCCGGTCGGCGGCATACTGCCGCGTCAGGAAGCGACCGGTGCGCTCGCACAGGAAGCCCTGCGTGACGGGGTCGTCCGGGTCTCCGCGCAGCGCCGTGGCGCGCCCGTCCTCCACCGTGACCAGCAGGCTGCAGGCGTCGGGACAGTCGCGGTTGCAGGCGCTGCGGCGGACGTCGGCCATGACGACTCCGAAGTCGAGAGAGGGCTGGGGGACGCAGCATAGCTCGGGCGCCAAGTCGGTGTGCGCGCGGGCACGTCCCCTCCATATGACTTGATCCCCGTGGGGCTGAGCGTGAGAGTGGACCGGCGGCGCGGCGCTCCCGACCGTGCCTGGACGAGGCCTGCGGGCATGACAGAGCGAGCACCCGACACGCTCAACACGAGCGCTGCGCACAGCGAACACACGCAGCATGACAGCGACGACGCGCGGTGAGCCTCCAGGCCCAACGGACGCCGACATCCCGCGCCCGGCTGCTCGACGAGCTGGCCGCCATCGTCGGCACCGACGCCGTGCTGCACGAGCGCGAGGAGCTGCTGGTCTACGCCAGCGACGGATCCAGCATGCACGCGGCCCAGCCCGCCGCGGTGGTGCTGCCGTCGAACACCGAGCAGGTCCAGGCCGTGGTCCTGACCTGCCGCCGGCACGGCCAGCCCTTCGTGGCGCGCGGCGCGGGCACGGGCCTGTCGGGCGGCGCGCTGGCCCTCGGCAAGTCCGTGCTTCGCGACGCGGCGACGCCCAGCGCCCCCCACGCCAGCGCGTCCGGCCCCGGTCAGCACGACGCCCCCACGCAGCCTGCGCACGACGCCCCAACGCAGCCTGCGCACCACGCCCCCACGCAGCCTGCGCACCACGCCCCCACGCAGCCTGCACACCACGCCCCCACGCAGCCTGCGCACGACGCCGCCCCCGACGGCGGCGTGATCATCGGCCTCAACCGCATGAATCGCATCCTGTCGCTGGAACCCGAGGACCGCCTGGCGCGCTGCGAACCCGGCGTGGCCAACCTCGCGGTGAGCGCTGCCGCCGCGGCCCACGGCCTGTACTACGCCCCCGACCCCTCCAGCCAATCGGTCTGCACCCTGGGCGGCAACGTGGCCCACAACTCGGGCGGGCCGCACACGCTGACCCACGGGGTCACCGTCAACCACGTCCGCGGGCTCGAGCTGATCACACCCGAGGGCGAGCGCGTGCAGATCGGCGGCGCCGAGCGTCCGGGCTACGACCTGACCGCGCTGCTGGTGGGCAGCGAGGGCACGTTGGGCATCGTGACGCGCGTCGATGTGAATCTGGTCCGCCTGCCCGAGTCCGTGCGCACGGCGCTGGTGGCGTTTCCCGAGGTCGAGACGGCCTGCGGTGCGGTGTCGGCCTTGATCGCCGCGGGCATCGTGCCCGCCGCGCTGGAGCTGCTGGACGCCCAGGTGGTGGAGGCCCTGAGCGCCGCCTTCGGGTTCGAGTTCCCGCCCGGCGCCGGCGCGCTGTTGCTGCTGGAGATGGACGGCCCCGAGCCCGGCATGGACGCCGACTTCGACCAGGCCACCGCCCTGTGCCGCGAGCACGGCGCGCTGCAGCTGACCCTGGCGGTCGACCCGACCGAACGTGCCGCCGTGTGGCGCGCGCGCAAGCTGGCTTTTGGGGCCTTGGGTCGCATCTGCGCCAACTACTACACGCAAGACGGCGTCATCCCCCGCAGCCTGCTGCCGCAGATGCTCGCGCATGTGCGCGGCGTGGCCGAGCGCTACGGCCTGCGCATCGCCAACGTGTTCCACGCGGGCGATGGCAACCTGCACCCTTGCATCCTGTTTGATCACGACGACGAAGAGACGCGCCGGCGCGCCGTGCGGGCGGGCGGCGAGATCCTGCGGCGCTGCGTCGAGCTGGGCGGCTCGCTCACCGGCGAGCACGGCGTGGGCGTCGAGAAGCGCGAGTGGATGGGGCTGCTGTTCGACCCCGACGACCTGGCCGCCATGGCGCGGCTGCGCGCGGCCTTCGACCCCGAGGGTCTGTGCAACCCCGGCAAGCTGCTGCCGTTGGGACAGGGCTGCGGCGAGGCGCGGCAACGGGCGGGCAGATCGTCGTGAGCGCCGTCCCCTCCCTGGCGCCCGCCACGGCCGAGCAGTTGGCCCAGGCCCTGGCCGACGCCGCGGCCGCCGGGCACAAGGTGCTGCCCGCGGGGCTGGGCACGCGCCACGGACCGGCCGCCCGCGGCCAACGCCCGGGCCTGCGCCTCTCCACCGCAGCCCTGGACGGCGTGGTGGCGCACGACGCCGAGGACCTGACCCTGACGGTGCAGGCCGGCATGCCGCTGGCCACGCTCGCTGACCTGCTGGCCGCCCATGATCAGTGCTTGCCGCACCAGCCTTATCGGCGCCGCGGCAGCGTGGGCGGGCTGCTGGCATCGGGAGCGGACGGCGCCCTCGACCTGCGCTACGGCCGGCTGCGCGACGATCTGGTGGGCGTGCGCGTGGCCCTGCCCGACGGCACCCTGGTGCGCGGGCGCGGCCGGGTGGTCAAGAACGTCGCGGGCTACGACCTGCCGCGCCTGCTGGCAGGTTCCCTGGGCACGCTCGGCGTGGTGGTGGAGGCGTCCTTCAAGCTCTGGCCGCGTCCGCCGGTCCAGGCCACGTTGGTCTGCGGCTACGAACGACGCGAGCAGGCCCTGCGTGGGGCGGCGACCGTGCTGTCCTCCCCTGCCCGGCCGTCCTTTGTCGACGTGCTGGTCGGCGCCTGTTCCGTGCAGCTCGTGCTGGGCTTCGACGGTCGGCATGAACGTGTCGTCGGCGAGACCGCGCGGGCGCAAGAGCTGCTGCGTGGCGACGGCCATCAGGGCACGCTCACGCTCAGCGCGTTGAGCGCCCCTGGCGTTAGCCACGCTGCCCGCTCGCCCGGCTCGCCCGGCACAGCAAACGCCGCCGACAGCGAATCCGCCGCGCGCCTGCGTCTCGGGCTGGACGATCCCGTCGCGGCCCTCGGTGGCGAGCACGGCGCCGACGTGCTGCGCTTCTGGGGTCGACCCTCGCGGCTGCGGGACGCGCTGGCCTGCGTGGACACGGTCGCTCCCGGCGCGCGCATGCAGCTTCGCCCCGGGCTCGGCCAGGCCTTCGTCGCGCCCCGCAGCGGCTGCGACCTGCCCGCCTTGCTGATGGCGCTACGCAACCACGGTCACGTGGTGCTGCTGGCCGGCGCCCCCGGACTGACCCACGAACCCGACCTGGTGTGGGGAGCTCCCCCGCCCGACCTGGCGCTCATGAGGCGCGTGAAGCAGGCCTTCGATCCGAGCGGCGCGCTGGTGGCCGGGCGCTTCGTGGGAGGCCTCTGAGCATGGACACGAGCTCCCCAGCCGGCTTGCCGACCAACGCGCCGTGCATCCACTGCGGCTTCTGCCTGCCAGCCTGCCCGACCTACGACGTGCTGGGCAGCGAGCTCGACTCACCCCGCGGCCGATTGGTGCTCATGCAGGGTCTGGAAGACGGCACGCTGCAGCCCACGCCCAGCGTGGTGAGGCACCTCGATCTGTGCCTGGGGTGCCGCGCCTGCGAGACGGCCTGCCCCTCGGGAGTGCCCTACGGCGAGCACCTGCAGGCGGCGCGCGTGGCCCTGCGCGAGCACCCGGCGCGCGACCCCGGACGACGGCGCAGCGAGCGCCTGGCCCTGACGCTGGTGGCCCTGCCCCCGCGCCTGCAGCGCCTGGGATCGCGGCTGCTCGCTCTGACGGTAGCCAGCGGCCTGGCGCGGGCGGCCGCAGCCCTGCTGCCGGGGCGCCTGGGAGCGGCGGCCGCTCTGTTGGCCGCCACGCCCCCACGGGTGGCGCGCTTGCCGGAGCGCACAGAGGCGCTCCACGCGCGCGCCGACGGACGCCGCCCGCGCGTGGGGCTGCTCACCGGCTGCGTGGGCGGGAGCGTGCTGGGCCACGTGAGCGAGGCCGCCGCGCGGCTGCTGAGCTCCGCGGGCTGCGAGGTCATCGTGCCGCGCAGCCAGGCCTGCTGCGGCGCGCTGCACGCCCACGCCGGCGACCTGGACGGCGCGCGCCGGCTGCTGCTGACCAACCTGGAGGCCTTCGGCGACGCGGGCCCCTTGGACGCCATCGTGGTCACCTCGGCAGGCTGCGGCTCGGCGCTCAAGGAGTCTGCGCGGCTGCTGCAGCACGACCCGGAGATGCTGCCGCGCGCCCGCGCCCTGGCCGCGTTGGTGCGCGACGCACTGGAGCTGCTGGACGAGCTGGGCCTGCCGCCCGCGAGCGCTGCCCTGCCCGGCTCCGTGGCCTGCCTGGACGCCTGCCACCTGGCCCACGCCCAGCGCTTGCCCGGGCTGACCGCGCGGCTCCTGGGCGCCCTGCCCGGCGCGCAGCTCGTACACCCCGCGGCCAGCGACCGCTGCTGCGGCAGCGCCGGCATCTACAACCTGCTGCAGCCCGAACCCGCCAGCGCCCTGGCGGCGGCCAAGCTGTCCCAGGCCGCGAGCGCGGGGGCCGACGTGATCGCGACGGCCAACGCCGGCTGCCTGCTGCACCTGTCCGCCCAGGCCCACGCCGCCGGCAGCGAGCTGCGCTGCGAACACCCGCTGACCCTGCTCGACCGCGCCTGTCACGGCCCCCAGGCGGAGTAAACAGCCGAAGCCCAGTCCGTTCAGCGCATGCGCCACACAGCGCCGACGAAAGATGTCCGATCTGATAGGAGAATCAGGACGGCCCATAGCATCCACTGGTTGGCGAGTGAAGGATCTCCTGGCTGGTGGTGGACCCCCGGGACCACCCCCGATAGCCCGACCCCCACCAGCCAGGTCTCTCCCACGCCGCGTCATGGGGCCAGCGGCTTGGGCCTGCGCAGCAGCCGCGGCGCTGCGACCAACGGCAAGCGCCGGCTACTTGCGCTTGAGCCACTCGCGGAACGCATCGAAGCTGCGCTCGCGCCCGAGGAAGTCCGCCACCAGTTCGCCAGCGGGCTTGGAGCCACCCGGCGCGAGCACCGCGTCGCGATAGGCCCGCGCCACCGCGGGGTTCAGCACGCCCTCCTCCGAGAAGCGGCTGTACATGTCCTTGGCCATGACCTTGGACCACATGTACGTGTAGTAGATGCACGAGTAGCCCGACAGGTGCCCGAAGCTGCACTGCATGTGGGTGTCGGGCACGGGATCATAGGGGCTGAACTCGTGCGCCAGCGCGCTGCTCAGGCGCGTCGTGTCCAGATCGGTCGGGTCGGCCAGATGGCTGTGCAGCGAGACCGCCGCGTAGTACATCTGGCGCATGGTCCCCGAGCCTTTGCCGAACTCGGACGACCTGCGCAGCTTCTCGATCAGGTCGCTGGGCACGACCTCGCCGGTCTCGTGGTGCACGGCGAAGGACTGCAGCACCTCGGGCTCCAGCAGGAACTCCTCGAGCATCTGCGAGGGCGCCTCCACGAAGTCCCACTCCACGCCGAAGCCGGAGTTCTGCATCCAGTGCTGGCGCCCCGACAGCATCATGTGCAGCAGGTGGCCGAACTCGTGGAAGAACGTGCTCACCTGGCCGAACTCCATCAAGGCCACGCCGTTGGGCGCCTTGGCGGGATCGGGGAAGTTGCACACCAGTACGGCCTGGGGCAGCCGCTCCTCGCCCACGCCGATGCGGTACGGGAAGCAGGCCGCGTGGCCGTACTTGCTCTCGCGCGGGAACAGGTCGAGGTAGAAGCGACCCAGCTGACCCTGGTCGTCATAGACGTTCCAGGCCGTCACGCTCTCGTGCCACAGCTCCAGGCCCGGGGCGGGCTCGAAGCGCAGCTCGAACAGGCGCGCGCTCAGGTCGAAGATGCCCTCGCGCACCCGCTCGAACTCCAGGTACGGGCGCAGCGCCTGGGAGTCGAAGTCGAAGCCCTCCTTGCGCACCAGGTTGCCGTACAAGCCGCCCTCGAACTCCTCCACGTCGGTGGCCGACGGGTGGTCACGGCGCTTGCGCTCCAGCAGGCGGGCCATGTCGCGCTGGGACACGGGGCGCGCCAGCGCCGCCACCTTCTCGATGAACGCGTCCGCCGCCTCACCCGATCCGATCATGAGCGGCTCGGTGCGGTAGGCGACCCAGTCGGGATAGCCCAGCAGCTTGGCGTAGCGCTCGCGCCCGACCAGCAAGTCGGACAGGACCGACAGGTTCTCCGGATAGGCGCGGTTCTTGTACTGCATGAACAGGCGCCGACGCAGGTCCAGATCGGTGGCGTAGCGCATGATCGGCTGGTAGTCAGGGTAGGTCGTGTTGACCGTGACCGTGCCGTCGTCCGCGGCCGGGTGCGAGGCCAGGAAATCGTCGGGCAGACCGGCCAGACCAGCGACCGTGGTCTCGACCTCGAGCACGGCGTTGCGGATGTTCTCGTCGAAGGCCTGGCCGATCAGCACCAGATCGGCGTCCAGCTGCCTGATGGCACTGCGCGTGGCCTCGTCCTTGTCGACCCCAGAGCGGCGGTACTCCCGCAGGATCTTGCTGTGCGCCCAGCGCGTCGACTCGTCCTCTTCAGTGGTATCCAGCGCGAGCAGCGCCGCGTAGAGCTCGCGGTCGAGGCCCAGCTCGGTGCCGTACTCGCTCACGCGGCGGGCGCCCTCCTGGGCCGCCTCGCGCACGTCGGCCTGGGTGTGCACGGCCTCGAGGAGCTGGCAGTCGTTGCCCGCGGCGCCCAGGTGCATCTCGAGCTCGTTGTAGAGCTCGAGCGTGTTCTCGACGGTGTGCTCGCCGTCGATGGCCACGATGCGGTCGCGCAGCTCGCGGGCCGAGGCGATGTGCGCGTCGGTGTCCGCGCTGAGCGTCGCGGCGTCACGGTTCAGCGGCGTGTCCGCCAGGAGCCAGGGCGCCTCCTCGGACGAACCGGAGAAGGGCATGGAGCAGGCGTTGCAGAGGGCCACCGCGAGCGTCAGAGCGGCGAGGGAGCAAATACGCATGTTGGCCTCAGGGGACAGGACGGACACGAAGGACACAGAGACTAACGGGGAGAGGGCGCGCGGCCCAAGCCGGGGCCTGGAGACGACACGATCCCGTCGTCAGAGCCGCCCCGGCCGGACACGCCACAGCAGCGGAACGGCAGCCGCGCCCCGGCGAGGGCCGCCGTTGGGCCCGGCTCGGACGCCCGGGAGCGGGCTGCTCGCAGCGTGATCACGGCTCAGCCATCGTCGTCATCGCCCCCGCCGAACAACCCGCCGAGCGCACCACCCAGCTGCTTGGCGCCCTTCTGCTCGAGCTCGGCTCTCTGCTTGTCGGCCTGTCGCTCGAGCTCAGCTTTCTTCTCGTCGGCCTTGGCTTCGAGTTCAGCCTGCTTCTGATCGACCACGGCCATGGCCTGGGCCTTGATGGCGTCCTTGAGCGCGTCGTCCTCGAAGCGGATGCGCGGGTTGTCGATGGCGCCCGAGAGCTGGAACGGCAGCACCAGCTCGCTGACACGACGCGGGCCGCCCACGATGTCGACCAGCACGTCGCGCAGGGTCACGTTGAGCGGCAGGTCGAGCCGGCCCACCTGACCGTCGGCCCAGGCGCCGTCGAGGTCCACGTCGAGGGTGCCGCCCGACAGCTTGTCGCCTCCCAGCATGGCACCCACCGTGTCGCCCGAGAGGCCGTGCAGGGCCACGCGCACCAGGTTGTCTTCGACGCGGGCGTCCGGACCGCCCAGGCCCAACTCCATCCGCAGCGTGCCCTGGCGCGAGACCAGGCTGATGCGCGCGGGCTCGGGCACCAACGCGGGATCGCTGGAGAGCTGGCTGCCGTCGAGGTCGAGCAGCTCGCCATCCAAGGCCGGGATGGCCATGCCGTGGACCTCGAGCTTGCGGATCAACAGCGCCGGCGCGGAGCTGCGCAGGCCGGGGGAGCGCACGCGGCCGTAGCCCAGGCGCTCCACCTCGCGACGCAGGCGCTGCTCCAGCGTCAGCCCCGGCTCGTCGCCTGGCCCGCGCTCGTCGTCCTCCTCGTCGTCAGCGGAGAGCTTCTCGAGCCACTCACGCGCCTGTCGCAGGCGCTGCTCCAGCTGCTGCGAATCATCGAGGTAGCTGGAGAGAGTGCCGCTGCTGAAGCCCGGCGCCTCGTCGGCCGCGGGCGGCGCGGGGCTCGGGCTGCGCGCCTGTCCCACCAGCACGCCGGGGCTCGAGCGGACGGCGCCCTGGGCCGCGTCGCTGATCACCAGCAGGTCCAAGGCCAAGCGGCCGCGCAGCAGGTCGGCCATGCTGCCGTCGGCCTCCAGGCGCGTCGCGCGGAACAGATCCTGCTCCAGGTGCTCGGGGTCGGCCATGGCCAGCCCGTCGATGACCAGGCGGCCCTCGGCCAGGTCGATGCTGACGGAGCCCACGTCGACCGTGGCGCCGTGCACACCCTCCAACCCGGAGCGGGCCGCGCTGGCGAGCATGGCCCCCCCCAGCAGCGACGGCGAGAACCAGGCCGCGGCGAAGCCCAGCGCCACCAGCACCACACCCAGCACGCGGATCGGGTTGCCGAACCCACGCTCGAGCAGGTCGCCGTAGCTGGACTTGCCCTTGCGCTTGCCCAACAGCAACCACATGAGCAGACGCACCCAGCCCTTGGACAGTAGCGCCTGGTACTTGTCGCTGCCGGTTTCGAGGCCGGCGAACTTGCGGCGGAAACCACCGACGGTCGTCACCAGCACCACGCCGCCGACCACGCCCACCAGCAAGCCCAGCACCAGGCCGCCCGTGACCGCGTACACGTCGAGGTCGAGCAGCGCCAGCACCGGCGCCTCCACCGCCCAGGCGAAGAACGCGCGCGTGGCCTCACCGTCCACCAGCACGCGGCCCAGCGAGAACGAGACCGACATCAGCGCCAGACAGGCCAGCTTGGCCACGCCGGCCACCAGCAGCACCACGCCCAGGTTGGCGTTCAGCACCAGCAGCAGCGCCACGAGGGCCGCCAGCAGCCCCGGGTGGTCCGCGGCCCCGGGGACGAAGCCGATCAGCGCCCCCAGCACGCAGGCCATCAGGAGTTGGACGGGCTGGGCGCTGCCGCGCAGCAGCGGGCCAAGAGTTCGGCTGAGCATCAGGAGTCCCCGGAGGCGGTCGAGCAGGCGCGGCGGGCCGACAATGGCCCCGCGCCCCTCGGCCGCACATGATCGCCGCCGGCGGGGTCAGATACCAAGCCGGCCCTGCGAACGTCACGATCAGGCGCCCTGCTCACGCAGCACAGGCCATCGGGGAGCGGCCGACCGCCGGCGGCCGGCCGCCGGCCTCGGAAGGGGCATCCCGGCTCGCGTGGCGCGAGCGCCCAACGATCGTCTATCGTGCTGCGTTCTCGCTTCTGACCCCTCCTCGTACGAGCCTGCCCCGATGCGCTCCGCCACGACCGCGCTGTTGGCCCTGACCACCTCCCTTCTGCTGTTGACCGCGCCGCCGGCCCCTGCCCAGGAGGACGGCCCAAGCGACGGGAACACCGCCGACGGGAACACCATCGAGGTCAGCGTCGTCACGAGCATGGGCAGCATGGTCTTCGAGCTGAACGCCGAGGCCGCGCCCATCACCGTGGGCAACTTCCTGCGCTACGCCCAGGACAAGCACTACGACGGCACCATCTTTCATCGCGTGCTCAAGGACTTCATGGCCCAGGGCGGCGGCTTCGACACGGACCTCAAGTACGTCAAGACCCGTGACCCCATCCCGAACGAGGCCGCCAACGGCCTCAAGAACGTGTACGGCAGCATCGCCATGGCGCGCACGGGCGCCCCTCACTCGGCCACGGCCCAGTTCTTCATCAACTGCAAGACCAACGACTTCCTGAACCACAAGGCGCCCAACGACCGCGGCTTCGGCTACTGCGTCTTCGGCAAGCTGACCGCGGGCCAGGAGGTGTTCGAGGCCATGCGCGAGGTCGAGGTCGAGCGCAACATGCAGGTGGGCAACGAGGTGGCCTGCCCCCTGGAGCAGATCGTCATCACGACGGTCAGCGTCCAGGACGCCAAGCTGGCCGAGCGGCTGATCAAGGCCGCCGACGCGGTCATCGAGGCGCGCGCCGCCAAGGCTCGCGAGGCCGCCATGGCCGCCCTGGGCGACGGCATCGAGCTGGTCGCGTCGAAGGACCACGACACCAGCGCCGGCGAGACCCTGCCCTCCGGCATGTGGGTGCTGGACGTGGTCGAGGGCGAGGGCCCGACCCCCGGCCGCACCGACAAGGTGCGCGTGCACTACACCGGCTGGCTCACCGACGGCACCAAGTTCGACAGCTCCCGCGACCGCGGCGACCCCATCGTGTTCGGCCTCAACCAGGTCATCGCCGGCTGGACCGAGGGCGTGGGCGGCATGTCCGCCGGCGGCCGTCGCTTCCTGGTGATCCCCCACGAGATGGCCTACGGCGAGGCCGGCCGCCCGGGCATCCCGCCCAAGTCCACGCTGGTGTTCGACGTGGAGCTGATCGAGATCGTGAACTGAGGCTGCGGCCGTGATTGATCGCAGGGGCTTTCTGTCCGCAGCCGGCCTGCCCGCCGCGGCGCTGATGTTCGATCCCGCGGCGCTGGCCGGGGCGCTGGAGCTGCTGTCGCGGCCGGACGACCGCGCGCCCGAACTGGCGGCGGCCGACGAGGACATCTGGGGGCCGGTTGCCCAGGCGTTTCCGCTCGACCGCTCCTTCGTCAACCTCAACCACGGCGGCGTGAGCCCCGCGCCCGCCGTGGTGCTCGACGCCATGGCGCGGCACGTGGCCTTCAGCAACCACGCGCCCAGCTACACCATGTGGAAGATCCTGCGGCCCCAGCGCGAGACCGTGCGCTCGCGGCTGGCGCGCTTCTGCGGCGTCTCGCCCGACGAGATCGCGCTCACGCGCAACGCCAGCGAGGGCCTGCAGATCTGCCAGCAGGGCTTCGATCTGTCGCCGGGCGACGAGGTGCTGACCACCTCGCAGGACTACCCGCGCATGATCACGACCTTCCGCCAGCGGGAGCGGCGCGACGGCATCGTGCTCAAGCAGTTCGACATCCCCACGCCCAGCGATGATCCGGACGAGATCGTGCGCCTGTTCGAGCGCAACATCAGCGAGCGCACGCGCCTGATCCTGATGTGTCACGTGATCAACCTGACGGGCCAGGTGCTGCCCGTGAAGCAGGTGGTGGCCATGGCGCGGCGCCACGGCCTGCCGGTCATCGTGGACGGCGCCCACGCCTTCGCGCACCTGGACTTCCGGCTGGCGGACCTGGAGTGCGACTACTACGCCACCAGCTTGCACAAGTGGCTCAACGCGCCCATCGGCACGGGCATGCTGTACGTGGCCAAGGACCGCATCCGCGAGCTGTGGCCGCTGATGGCCGCCGACGAGAGCAGCGACGACGACATCCGCAAGTTCGAGCAGACCGGCACATACCCCGTGGGCCCGGTGCTGGCCGTCGGCGACGCGCTCACGTTCCACCAGGCCATGGGCAGCGCGCGCAAGTTCGCGCGCATGGTCTACCTGCGCGATCGCTGGGCCCGACCGCTCAGCAAGCACGAGCGCGTCCGCCTGCACACCAGCCTGGAGCCGGGCATGGCCGGCGGCATCGCCCTGGTGGAGATCGAGGGCATCGAGCCCTCCGACCTGCACGGCTGGCTCTGGAAGCGGCACGGCATCTGGACCACCACCATCCAGCGCGACAGTTTCCGCGGACTGCGCGTCTCGCCCTCGGTCTGCAGCACGCTGGAGGAAGTAGACCGCTTCACCGAAGCCATGGAGCAGGCCGTCCACCACGGCATCGGCTAGGAAGCCGGATTGGACGCCGGGCCTCAGCGGGACGCAGGCGGGAGCTGGCGCCAGGCGGCGGCAACGGCCGGCGTGCCGCGGTGAGCGAGAGCGCGGGCCGATTGACGGCGGCGTGGGTGTCGCTCAGGGCGCCTGCCGCCCCCAGCGCTTGAAGAACGCGCGCAGCTCCACCAGCCAGGCTCCGACTCCCGGGCCGAACAGGTCGGCGTGACGGCCGCCGGCCACGAGCAGCGCGCGCCCGCCACTGGCGTGCGCAAGTCGTCGCAGCTCGGCGGGCGTGGAGAGCCGATCGAGGTCGCCCGTGGCCAGCAGCAGCTCGACCGGCGCGGCGGCCACCAGGCGACCCAGCGAGGCCTCGGGGGAGAGCTGCGACTCGTCCAGGCCGCCGCGCAGGCTCACCAGCAGGCGCGTAAGCTGGGCCAGGGGCAGCGCCCACGAGCCGGCCGCCAGCTCGACCCGATTGACGAAGGCCGTGCCGATGTCGGCGTACAGGCTCTCGAGCACCAACGCGGAGAACGTGTCTGGTGGCAGGCTGTCGTCCCACGCAGGGTCGACCGCGAAGACCAGCGCCGCGGCGCCCAGGCTCGTGCCCCAGCCCACCAGCGGCAGGCCCGGCCAGCGGCGCCGCGCCTCGCCCACGGCGGCCCGCACCTCGGCCCGCTCATGCCAGCCGAAGCCGCTGCGGTCGCCCCCGCTGGCGCCGTGGCCGCGCAGGTCGAGAGCCAGCACCGCCAGCCCGTGCTTGGCGACGAAGGCCGCGCGCGGCGCCGAGCGATACCCATCCATGGGGTGCAGCAGGATGCACACCGCGCGCGGCGCCGTGCGGGGCGTGACGGCCCAGGCGGCCACGTCCAGGCCGTCGTCGGTGCGCAGCGTGAGGTCCTCGCAGACCAGCCCGGCCACCCGGGGTGCGGGGCTCGGCCCGCGGCGCTGCGGCGTCATGAGCTGACCCGACATCCACCAGCTGAGCGCGAACCAGGCGCCCAGCAGCAGCAGCCCGAGTCGCCCCCACCGTCGCCCCCACCGTCGCCCCCACCGTCGCAGCCGCGTAAGCGCCACCCGCAGCGTCAGTCGCGCAAGCGGTAGCTGACGAACTCCAGGCCCGGTGTGTCAGCGCTGCGCGTCTCGGCCATGTGGTAGTGGCGCTCGATCCAGGCGCGGTCGAAGGGAAACAGCACGTCGCCGTCGCGCAGCGGCTGATCCGGCACCCAGCTCACGATCAGCGTGGCCGGACGCGGCAGGCCCCAACACGTGCGGGCGCCCGGGCCCTCTTCGAGTGGCGCCAGGATCTGCCGGAAGATCTGCGCGCCGCCGAGGATCCAGGGGCCGCTGCCCGACGCACTCGACGCACTCGACGCACTCGACGCACTCGACGCACTCGACGCACTCGACGCACCCGACGCACTCGACGCACCCGACGCACCCGGCGCACCCGGCGCACTGGCGCTCGCCACGTCAGCGCGCGTCGAACTGCGTGTGGCGCCGTCGCGCGCGGTCGCGTCGCCGGCAACCTGCACGGCCGAGTCGCCGGGCTGCTCACGCGCGCACCAATCGCAAGCCGCCGACAGAGACGGGAACCAGCGCGCGCCGTCCCGTCGCTCGCCATCGCGCGCGGCATGGCCAGGCACCGCGCGCGAGACCACGAGGTTGGTGCGCTTGGGCAGGGGCTTGCGGCCGATGGCGTCGTACGAGAGCCGCCCCATGATCAGCGTGCCGCCCAGGGTGCTGCGCTTGAAGTGCTTCAGGTCCTCGGGCAGATGCCAGGGCAAGTCGTGGTCGCGCCCCATCAGGCGCCCCTCGGTCATGGCGACGATCAGCCGGCAGTCGGCCCGCGCCGGCGCGCTCACACCGCCACCTTGAAACGGATCGGCGGCAGGTGCTCGTAGCCCACCAGCTCGAAGTCGTCGAAGCCCAGCTGCTCAAAGGGCTTGTCGGCGATGCGCAGCTGCGGCAAGGCCAAGGGCGCGCGCGTGAGCTGCTCGCGCATGCCGTCCAGATGGCACATGTCGGCCAGCGACCCGTCGGCGCGGGCGCAGTAGATGTGCGCGTCCACGATCGAGTGGGCAAAGCGCCCCGGCTTGAGCCCCACCGACTGCGCCAGCATGTGCGTCAGCGTGGCGTAGGCCGCCAGGTTGAAGGGAATGCCCAGGGCCACGTCGCCGCTGCGCTGGGTCAGGTGGCAGTTGAGGCGTTGACCCTGCACGTGGAACGCGTAGGTGTAGTGGCAAGGCGGCAGCCGGCTGGACCAGGCGTTGCCCGGCTCCCATGCCGTGACCACCATGCGCCGGCTGTGCGGATCGGTGCGCAGGCAGTGGAGCACGTTGGCGATCTGATCGATCTCGGTCACCTGCCACTTGCCGTCGGCGTCCTTGGCCGCGCTGGGAAAGTGCCGCCAGTAGTTGCCGTAGGCCGTCTCGAGGTTGCCGTCCTCGTCGGCCCACGCGTCCCAGATCCTGGTGTGCTTGCGCAGGTTGCGGATGTGGTTCTCACCCGACAGATACCAGAGCAGCTCACGCAGCACGGACGCCCAGTGCATCTTCTTGGTGGTGAGCAGCGGGAAGCCCGCGCTCAGATCCACCTGATAGTGGGCCGCAAAGCAGCTGAGGGTGTCGACGCCAGTTCGGCTGGACTTGCGCTCGCCGTGCTCGAGCACGTGGCGCACGAGGTCGAGGTATGCCTTCACGGCGGCGAGGATAGCAGCATCGGCCGGCAGCGCGAGGTAGATAGAGTGGGTCGCTGATCGCGTCCCTCGTTCGCCTGCCCCAGGACTCCTGCTCTGCTCCCGCTCGCCGCCCTCGTCGCTCTGCTGGCCGCCTGCGCGCCGGCCCCCGGGTCGGGTGCTGAGCCCGGGCCGGTGCCGCCAGCCGTCGCGCCGGTGGCTGCCCCCGCGCCGCCAGCCGCGCCGCCAGCCGCGCCGACCGCTCCGACGACGTCTGATCAGGCCCTGCCGCGCCCGGGGCCCGACGGCGTCACGCTGGTGCTGGAGGGACTGCTCAACGGCGGCTTTGAACTGCTGGCTGACGGCACGACCTCGCCACCCAAGTACGGCGCCTACTGGGTGGGTGCCTTCAGCTTCGAACCGGATGACCCGAGCGACCGCATCGAGCACGGCGACGACGCCGCCGAAGGCCGCGCCTGGCTGGCGCTGGCGCCCGACGGACCCGGCGTGCATCAGAAGCTGGTGGCCGACCCGCGCTGGACCGAGCGCATCGCGCTGACCCTGGCCTGGCGCGCGCCCGACGCCGCACACTCCGACGCACGTCTGGTGGTGCAGTTGGAGGACGGCCCCGGCCGCCTGCTGCGCGTGCTCGCCCCTGCGGACGCCGCCCCGGACGCCAACGGCTGGCGCTGGGTCGAACTGCCCCTGGGCGCGGCCTTCAGCTCGCGCCACGGCGGGCGCCCGCAACCGCGTCTGAATCTGCGCCTCTCAGCTGAGGGCGGGCCCGTGGACGTGGACGCGGCCTCGCTCGCGGTCTCGCTGCCGCGCGTGCGCCCGGCCGACGCGCGCACGCTGATCGAGGACCTGGTGCGGCGCACGCTGATGACCTGGACCGCCCCCGTTGACGGCGCGCGCCCGGCCCTGGTGGAGCGCTCCACGGGATACGTGTTGGCCACCGCGCTGGACGTCACCAGCGGCGGCGACGTGCAGCTCAAGCCCATCCGCCACTTGCACTCGCTGCACGAGATCCTGGCGCGCTGGATCGCCTATCTGGACGCCACCGACCGGCACGCCGAGGCCGAGCCGTGGCGTGAGCTGCTGCGACGCTTCGTCACCAGCCTGCTGGACCAGCACTTCGACCCGGACAGCGGCCTGCCGCGCATCCTGCACGTGGACAGGGGGCCCTTCCCGAACTCGCCTGTGACCGTGGGCGCCTTCGTCGAGTTCTTGATGGAGGTGCGGCCGCTGCTGGACGACCCGGCGCTGGTGGCCCGCTGCGAGACCCAGGTGCGGCGTACGGGCGACGCGCTGCTGGCGCTGCAGGCGCGCCACGACCTCGACCCGGACGAGCACCCCAACGCGGTCAAGCTGGACCGGGCCAGCGGGCGCTTCATCGGTCAACACGACAACTGGTTCGGGCACATGCCCAACCGGCTCACGCCGCGCGGGGCCATCGACCCGCCCAAGCAATACAACACCAGCTGGGCCATCGTGACCGGACGCAGCTTCTGGTACCACCTGCTCAAGTCGCCCGCGGCGGTCATGGCGGCCCACGCGGTCGAGCCCAAGGACGGCGACCTGCAGGGCATCGCGCGCGCGCTGTCGCGCTACCAGCGCCCCTGGGACGCGACGCGCTATGACCTCGAGAACGACACCGACGACCACTACGGCTACCTGAGCGAGGATCTGGCCACCCTGCTCTCCCATGGCGGCGCGGTGCTTCCGGACGCGCTGAGGCTGCTACAGACGGCCACCGACCATCGCCTGTCGCGCGACACGGGCCGCGCCGGCGACACGCTCTGGATCCAGGCCATCCGCCTGGGCAGCTCCTGCGCCGGAGACAGCCCGCGCGCCTTCAAGGGCTTGCTTGATTTGTACGAGCTGCCGCCGGAGCAGAACCCCGTGAGTTCGGGCCTGCCGCTCTATCGAGAGGCCCTGCTGGAGCTGGCCGCCAACGACTTCAAGGGTCGCCAGCTCACCAACGGGCAGTTCACCGAGAGCTTCTTCAGCCGCTGGGAGATGGTCTGCATCTGCTTCAAGGGCAAGTACCAGGGCGACTGCCGCGAGCGCGAGCCGGACGCCTGGGACGGCGACGTGGGCGACATCTTCGGCGGGCCGCCGCTGCAGAGCATCAACGCCCAGGCCTGGGCCTTGCGCGTGGCCCAGAGCGAGGACGAGCGGGCCGAGATCCTGGCGCGCCTGGGCAGCATCTACTACGTGAGCGAGACCGGCCTGCGCGCCCCCCACGGCTACCTCTCCGGCCTCGACCCCGCCGTGGCGCGGCAGTATGAGCTGCCCCCGAAGTACGCCACCGGGCTCGACCCGCGCACGGCCGCCGGGCTGGGTTACGTCAACGCCTGGCTGAGCCTGCTGCCGTACCTGGACGACGACGAGTAGCGCGCAACTCGCCCCCTCAGGAAGCGCGCCCGGCGCAAGCCCCAGCCAGGTCGTCCGCGCCTCGCCAGCCTCGCCAGCCGCGCCCAACCCCAGCTGGGCCCCCCGGGAGCTTGCACCGGAGCAATCCTGGAGAGGGCCACCACGGCGCCACAGGCTCAGAATTCAGCCTTCGTGCCCATGTTTCTCACCTGACTTCGGGCGTCTCCGGGCCCGCCTCGCCGGCCGGGCGGCAATCTGCGCTTGCATATCTCAATGATATCACCAAGATACCAGTCACATTCCATTCGAGAGCCAGACCATGAGCGAACGACCCGCCTCCAACGAGCTGACCTTCAACGCCCGCAGCGGCTGGCTGATACTGCCGTGCATCCCGCTCTACTGGGCCGCCTTGATCACCTATGGCGTGCAGAACGGCCTGTTCAGCGATCAGCACCCGGCCTTCCTGATCAGCTTCTTCGCCTCGATCCCGCTGACCATCACGATCCTGTGCGGCTTCTTCCTGGTGAACCCGAACATGAGCCGCGTACTGGTGCTGTTCGGGCGCTACCGCGGCACCGTGCGCACGCCCGGCTTCTACTGGACCTGCCCGTTCACCATGAAGCACGAGATCTCGCTGCGGGTGCACAACCTGTCCAGCGAGACCATCAAGGTCAACGACCTGGTGGGCAACCCGATCGAGATCGGCGCCGTGGTCGTGTGGCAGGTGCGCGACACGGCCCAGGCGCGCTTCGACGTGGAGGATTACTTCGAGTACGTCGACGTGCAGATCGAGACGGCCATCCGCCATCTGGCCAAGACGCACCCCTACGACGAGAACGTGTCCGACTCCGACGTACCCAGCCTGCGCGGCGACACGGCCGAGACGGCCCAGGAGCTGCTGAACGAGCTGCAGAGCCGCCTCGACCGCGCCGGCATCGAGGTGCTCGAGGCGCGCATCAGCCATCTGGCCTACGCGCCGGAGATCGCCAGCGCCATGCTGCAGCGCCAGCAGGCCAGCGCCGTCATCGCCGCGCGAACGAAGATCGTCGAGGGCGCCGTGCACATGGTGGAGGACGCCCTGACCCAGCTGAGCGAGCGCGGCGTGGTCGAGCTGGACGCCGAGCGCCGCGCCACCCTGGTGGGCAATCTGCTGGTGGTGCTGTGCGGCAACGCCCACGCCCAGCCGGTCGTGAACGTCGGCGGCCTCTACAACTGATGCTGGCGGGAGGCGGCGCCCGGGCGCGACGCCTCCCGCCCCGGTGAACCCAGCCTGAAGACATCATGGCCGCCGACGCACACACACCCACACCAGCAACGCCTGACGACCCGAGCGAGGGTGGCGAGGGCGAGCGCGACGTCCGGGGCGGCAAGTCGGAGCGCAAGGCCTTCCTGCTGCGCTTGCCTCCGGCCCTGCTGGCCGAGCTCCGAGCCTGGGCCAATCAGGACCTGCGCAGCCTCAACGGGCAGCTGGAGTTCCTGCTGCGCGAGGCCCTGCGGAAGCGCAAGGGCGGCGGCCCGTCCTAGCCGCCCCTGCGCTCCGGGGTCTACAGCCGGCGCTTCGCGCCCACGGGCTCTTCTCCCGTCTACATCGCGGACCGCCGCGTGGCGCGCCACGCGCCCGCTGTCGCGCCAACTGTGCTCGACCGCCCGCGGCCCTTCGGCGCTAGAATGCGGCGCCCCCTTCACCGCTGCGGTGGGCTACGGGGCGCCGCACCTGCGAGGCCACCAGCATGCGTTCTCCCTTCTCGTTGATCCTCGCACTGCCGCTGGGACTGTCCGCTGTTGTCGCGCTGTGGAACGTGGCGCCCGGCGCAGAAGGCGCCGTCCCCGCGCCCGCCGGGGGCATCGCGCCGCCGGCCGCGCAGGTGGCCAACGCGCCGGACCTGATCGTGGTGCCGCACCTGCCGGCGGCCGCGCGCCAGCGGCTGCTGGTGGCGGGGCAGGTCCTGATCGACAACCCGGACCCGGCGGGGCGCAGCGCGCGGGTCACGGGGCTCAGGCTGGCCCGTGCGGACCGACCGCAGCAGGCGCTGTTCGCCACGGACCTGTCACTCTCGCTCCGCGGCGATCCTGAGTTCTCGGCCATCGGCGCGATGGTGGAGCGCCTGCCCGAGGAGCTGGTCGGGCACCGCTCCGCGCGCCCGGATGTGTACGGGCCGGCAAACGCGCCGCCGCTCACAGGAGACGCCGCCATCGACGCCTGGCACCAGGCCGTGGCGCGGCTCGATGCGCTGAGCGCGCGGCTGGGCAACGGCGAGGCCCCCAGCTTCGGGCGCGCAGATGTCCAGCTGCCGCTGTGGATGGTGTTCGACGCCAGCGACGCCCCCGGCACCGAGCGTGAGCTGCTGCTGGACGTGTCCTGGACCGACGCGGACGGCGCCGCGCACACGCAACGCACGCGGCGCCCACTCACGCTGCTGCCGCCCTGGCGCGGCGTGCCACCGGCCCTGGCGGCGGGCCTGCCCGGCCTGAGCCTGCACGCGGGCGACCTGCACGTGCACTCATGCCATGGCGAGGCCTCAGGGGCCTGCGCGCCGTCGGGCGACTGCGGCGCCGAATCGCTGCAGACCAGCGGCTCGTTCAGCTACGCCCAGCTCAAGTCGCAGTACCAAGCCCTGGGCCTCGACTGGTTCTCGGCCACCGACCACAGCTACTGCATCAACAGCGAGGCCGAGTACCAGGCCATCGTCGCGGAGTGCGCAGCCATCACCGACGCCAGCTTCGTGGCCATGCCCGACACCGAGCTGTCCAGCGACGAAGAAGGCCCGCAGGTGGGCAGCGACCTGGGCGACCTGCTGTGCCTGATCGCCACCTCCGCCAACCACATGGGCGCCCACGGCATCACGCACCGACACCACGGCGGCAGCCCGGAGTTCTGGGGCTTCTGCGACGGCTTCTTCACCGACGAGCTCGACCCCTTCCTCGGCAACATCGCCGAGATCCGCGCGGACGGCGGCTGGCCCGTGGCCCATCACCCCATGGACGACTCGTTCGGCTGGAACTCGTTCGCCGCCACCTCGGGCATGGAGTCCAACGGCCTGCAGGGCGTGGAGATCTGGAACGGCGCCGAGAGCGACGGCCTGGGCGGGCACGTGCAGCGCTGGGTCGATTGGATGCTGGCGGGTCGCGTGCTGTTCGCCTACTCGGGCAGCGACACCCACGACGAGGCCTTCGCGTTCGGCGCCAACCGTGCGCTGCTCATGCCGGGCGAGAGCTTCTCGCTGGAGAACATCAGCGCGGCCGTGCGCAACGGGCGCTCGTTCGTGTCCAACGGCCACACGCTGATCCTCGAGCTGCTGCACGACGGACAGAGCTTGGGCATGGGCACGATCCAGACGCTCGTGGCCGGTCAGACGGCGCCCACGGTGAGCGTGCGCGCGCACTATGACTTCGGCCCCGACACGGCCACCGTCACGCTCTTTTCCGGGCGCGTGGGCGACGCCTCCGAGAGCATCCCGTGCCAGTCGTCGCCGCTCACCGGCTCCGGCGTGTTCGAGTGCGTGGTCACGGTCGACCCCGACACGCGCAGCTGGTATCGCCTCTACAGCTCCACCGCGAGCGGCAGCCTGGAGGCCTACAGCAACCCGGTCTTCTTTCAGCCGGGCGGCTGCAGCCACGTGCCCTACGGCACGCTGCTCGGCGCGCCCCACGTGGGCAACCTGAGCAGCAGCTCCAGCCCGGCGCTCGGCGCCGTCAACACGCTCTCCGTCACGGGTTTTGACAACAGCTCCACGGCCTACCTGATCGCGGGGCTCGCGCCCGAGTTCAGCGGCATCCCCTTCAAGGCCGGCAAGCTCCTGGTGAGCCTGCCGCTCGCGCTGCAGGTGCCCGCGCCGCTCACGGGCGGCGCTTTCGACGTGGTCTTCCAGATGCCCGCCGACCCGGCCCTGGTGGGCGCGGTGGTGGCTTGGCAGGCCATCGCGCCGGACGCCACCCAGCCCAAGGGCTTCGCGTTCAGCAACGGCCTGCTCACCACGGTCTGCTCGCCGTTCTAGCTCGCAGCGCTCGGGCGCCGTCCGAGGCTCGTCGCCCCCGCTGCGGCTTCGGACACAGAGGCAAACAGGGCCGCCTTCGCCGGGCGAGGCAGAAGTCATCCGCGCCCAGCCCGTGACAGCTACCATGCCCCGCATGCTCGCGCCCACCGTCTCCGATCCCGCCACCGTGGCCGACTGGCGCTGGCAGCACGCCCACGCGGCCACGTCGCTCGACGACATCGAGCGGCTGTTTCCCGGACGCTTTGATCTCCCGGTGCTCGATCGGGAGGGCGTCGGGAAGGCCATCGCGGCCTATGGCATGCGCGCCACCCCTTACTACCTGTCGTTGGCGCGACGGGCCTCGAGCGACGACCCGATCTGGGCCTTGGCGGTGCCCTCCCCCTCCGAGCTGAGCCTGCGGCCCGAGGAGCGCAGCGACCCCATCGGCGACGAGACCCCCGCCAACCATCCGCTGCGCGGCGTCACGCGGCGCTACCGCGACCGGGCCCTGCTGTCGCCCACGCCGATCTGCTCGGTGCACTGCCGGCATTGCTTCCGCAAGCGCCTGGTGGGGCGAGCTGAATACGCCCTGGACGAGGCCGCGCTGGACGCCGCCCTGAGCTGGCTGGCGGGCGAGCCCGAGCTGCGCGAGGTGATCCTCACCGGCGGCGACCCGCTCACGCTCAGCGACGATCGGCTGGCTGCGGTGCTGGGCCGGCTGGACGCCCTGCCCCAGCTGGTCAGCCTGCGCATCCACACGCGCATGCCGGTGGTGAACCCGTTCCGGGTCACCGACGTCCTGGCGACCCGGCTGGGCCAGCTGAGCAAGCCGCTCACGCTGGTGACGCACTTCAACCACGCGCAGGAGCTGACCGACGCCGCGCGGGCGGCCGTGGCCCGGCTGCGCGCCGCCGACGTGGATGTGCTCAACCAGTCGGTGCTGCTGGCTGGAATCAACGACACGCCGGAGCTTCAGCGCGAGCTGCTCTTTGCCCTGCTGGCGGCGCGCGTGCGGCCCTACGCGTTGCACCAGGCCGACCTGGTCCCCGGCACGGCTCACCTGCGCGTCCCGCTGGCTCGCGGTCAGGCCCTGATGCGCGCGCTGCGCGGGAGTGTGCCCGGCCACGCCCTGCCGCGTTGGCTGCTGGACGTGCCTGGCGGACACGGCAAGCTGCCGCTCGACTACCCCTGGGCCCAGCCCGACAGGCGCGGGGGCCTGGTGCTCGAAGCGCCCGACGGCAGCCGGCACCACTACTCCGGCCCGGAGGCGAGCTGACCGTGGGCAGGCAGGTGCTACGCGTCGCACTGGCGGCGCTGCTGCTGCTCGGAGCCCTCGGGCTCGCGCGCCAGCTCGACCGCAACGACCCCTGGAGCCGGCGTGTCGTCCCGAGCGGCAGCTTCTGGGAGCTGCGCGAAGATGGCGAGGCGCTGAGCACGATCTCACAGCGCGACCCGGGGCTGACGCTTCAACCCGGGCAGGAGCTGGTGACCACCACGCTGGCCGGACCCGGCGCGGACGCGTCCGCGGGACCAGGCAGCACACCGGACGCGGGGCCTGATGCGCTTGGCGTGACGCCCCGGCATGCCGGCGCACCGGCCCCCTTGGCGGCCGCCCCCACGCGCATCGGCGTCAGCGCCGTGCGACCGAGCGGTCCCGCGGCCCTGGTGTTGAGCCTGCCCCTGCCCGGGCAGCGCGCCCTGCTGGCGCGGGTCTGGCCCGCCGAGCCCTACCGCGTGGAACTGGCCGAGCGCGCGGCGGACGGCAGCCTGGCCACGCTGGCCACAGGCGTCGGCAGCATCCCCCGGCCGGATGGCCCGGCCGCCGCGCGTGGTCATGAGATCTTTGCGCACCTGAGCAAGTACAGCGGCTTCCAGCTCGCGCTGCAGCTCCGCGGTCGACGGGTCGACCTGTCCCTGGCCGGCGTATCGCTCGCCAGCGCCAGCCTGGACGCCGCGCCCACCGGCCCGCCCACGCTCTGGACCCAGGGCGGGCCCATGACCCTGCTGTCCCTGTCGCTCCACACCGGCACCCAGCCCGCTGCGCTCCCCGGCATCCCCGCGACCCGGCCGCCCCCGTCCCAGACCGAGTCCTTCGAGCACCTGCCGCGGCCCACCCGCGGGCTGCTGCCGCGCGTGGCTCCCGCGCTGGCGCTGCTGGCCTGCGCGGCGCTGGTGCTGGCCGCCATCTGCCGCGTGCGGCCCTCGCCCCTGGCCCTGACCGACGCCACGGCCATGCTGCTGGCCCCCGCGGCGGCGGTGCTGGCGAGCACGCTGCAGACCCAGCTCTCGCATCTGTCGTTGCTGCTTGGCGGGGCCCTGCTGGCCGGGCTGCCTCCGTCCCTGCTGCGACTGCGCTCGGCTGGGCTGCTGCCCTCGGCGGACGATCCAAGCGCTCCGGGAGGGGGCGAAACCTCCGGCCGCTCGGCCCGTCGGATGGTGGTGGCGGGGATGGCGGCCGTGTTTTGCGTGACGACCATCGCCGAGCGCCGCCTGGAGGTCCTGTCCCCCCTGCTGCGCGCCGAGGCCGCGGCGCGTCTGGCCGATCCGCCTCCAGCGCCGGATCTGCCTGACGATGTGACCCTGGACCGCAACTCGGCCCTGGTGATCCTAGGCCCCTTCCGCGACCTGGAGCTGAACGCAACCATCACCCTGGGGCCCGGCGCCATCCTGGAGCTGCGCGCCCGGGCGCCGGACGTCGACGTGGCCCGCGGGCAGGCGCTGTTCGTGCCGGCGGACGACGTGCCCGGGCCGGCCAGCGCCACCTCCGCGGGCATGCGCTGGATCTGGGAGGAGGCGGGTCTGTTTGCCCCCATGGG
>Ga0164313_10000756_pt1 | contig 27104 bp, 22 predicted proteins | sample GuaBasSedimGuay4_FD_113735 | JGI IMG/M metagenome (GOLD analysis project Ga0164313, IMG submission 113735) | Subseafloor sediment microbial communities from Guaymas Basin, Gulf of California, Mexico - Guay4, Core 4569-4, 0-3 cm | ecosystem: Environmental > Aquatic > Marine > Hydrothermal vents... | reverse complement strand
GGCTGACTCATCGTGCATGCCTGCGGTGAATTGTGCGGGAACGCCGGATGCGGGAAATCCGCACGTCCGGTGTGACGAGGGAGGGGGTCGCGGGTCTACGGACCCGTCCCCTCTACTCTACCGACGACCTTTGCGATCTTTGCGTTAAAAAAATCGCTGAAGGACCCAGGGTCGACGGGCCGAACGGCCACGACGCCCAAGGAAAAGCTCGACCCTTGCGATGGCTGTGCCTCCGTGTCTCTGTGGTTTCCTTCCGGTCGGTCCCAGAGAATCACGCGCGGCTGACGTAGTCGCCGGTGCGGGTGTCGACCTTGATTTTTTCGCCGATCTGGACAAAGAGCGGGACCCGAACCACGGCGCCGGTTTCCAAGGTGGCCGGCTTGTTGCCGCCGGACGAGGTGTCGCCCTTGAGCCCAGGGTCGGTTTCCGTGATCTCGAGTTCCACAAAAGTCGGTGGGGCGATGACGATGGGGTTGCCCCCAAAGAGGGTCACCGTGCAGATGTCCTCTTCCTTGAGCCACTGGCTGGCGTCGCCGACGGTCTCGGACGCGGCATCGATCTGTTCGTAGGTCTCCTGGTCCATGAAGGTCCACATGTCGCCGTTGGAGTAGAGGTACTGCATCTCGGTTTCGTGAACGTCGGCGCCCTCGACCGAGTCCGAGGCCTTCATGGTGATTTCGTTCACGCGCTCGGTCATGTAGTTCTTGTAGCGCATGCGGGTGAACGCCTGACCTTTGCCCGGCTTGACCACATCGGTATCGACGATGACGCATGGGTAACCGTCCACCAAGATCTTGAGCCCGGCCTTGACCTGGTTCAGGTTGTAGGAAGCCATCTGTGTCTCTCTTTCTTGCTTGCGCTGATCATACCGAAGCTGCGAGACTGCGCTCGTGAAGCACCGCTCCGACCCCTGGCCGTCCGGCGAGTGGCGAGGCCATCTCGCTGCTGCGATCCGCGACCTCGACGAGCTGCTCGAGATGCTCGATCTCGATGCCGAAGCCCTCGGTGTCGATGCAACCGTGCAGCACCGCCGTCGATTCCCGCTCAGGGTACCACGCGGTTTTATTGCGCGGATGGCTCCCGGCGATTCCGAGGATCCGCTCCTGCGACAGGTGCTCCCGGTCGCGGCCGAAGATGACGAAGTGCCGGGATTCACCGCCAACCCGGTGGGCGAGCTGGGGCTGATCCAAAACAACGGCATTCTGAGCAAATATCACGGTCGGGCCCTGATGGTCGCAACCGGCGCCTGCGCCATCCACTGCCGCTACTGCTTCCGCCGGCACTTCCCCTATGACGACGGGCGTTCGCGCGATGGGGTATTTGCGGCCGCGCTGGAGACCATCGCCGGCGACGATATGGTTGAAGAGGTGATTCTCTCGGGCGGAGATCCCTTGATTCTGCCTGACGATCAACTGGCGGCCTTGGCCGAGAGTATCGCTGGGATACCCCACGTACGGCGACTGAGGGTGCACACCCGGATGCCGGTGGTGCTGCCCGAGCGAGTGGACGATGCGCTCGTCGACTGGATCTCGGAGTGTGAGATTCCCGTGGTCGTGGTCATCCACGCCAACCACCCGCACGAGATCGACCCACACGTGGTGAGGGCGCTCCGTTCATTGAATGCTGCCGGCGCCTCAGTGCTCAATCAGGCGGTTCTACTTTGCGGGGTCAACGATTCGGCAGAGGTGCTCGCGGAGCTCTCGACAATGCTCTTCGATGGCGGTGTGCTGCCCTACTACCTCCACATGCTCGATCGCGTGGCCGGCGCCGCCCACTTCGAGGTCGACGAAGCTCGCGCCCTGGAGATCATGAGAGATCTGCGGGCGAGGCTTCCCGGATACCTCGTGCCGCGACTGGTGCGTGAGGTTGAGGGCGCGTCGTCGAAGATCGCGGTGAAGTGAACCGCGAAGTCGCCAAGGACACATCGCAGTTTCACCGCCAAGACCGCCAAGAACGCCAAGAACATCGCAAAGGCCATCGTTTTGTTAAACCATTGCACACTTGAGTGGTAGGAAAATCCTTGACGAGAATCCAAGAAATCAGGGCCGTAGCACTGCAGATATCATCCCAACATCTCACGAGGCATGGACCAATTGCAGTCATCTGCAATTGGTCCACGCCTCACCGTGATGCTTTGCGATCTTTGCGTCTTTGCGGTTAATAATCCGCATCAACCGTGGAGAATCGGCCGGGCAACCCGTTATCGCCGAAAACCGACTCACGTCGGATTGTTGCTGGGGCCACTGGATGGCCGGGGAACGGGTCGGACCTTTTTGCCGGGTGGGAGGACCCTGGCCTCGAGGGCATAAGCGACGTGCGAGAGATAGCAGACATCGGTCTCTCTCAGGGCGCGGGTGATCTGGTCGGCAAACCAGGCCAGGTGGCCCCGACGGAGCCACTCTGCGATTCCTTCGAGGTACATGGCTTCACCAACCTCCTCGGCGGTGATGGCCTCGGCCTCGAGAGTTGCCACGTGAGCCATCAGACCCACGAGGGCGACGATGTGGTCGACGGGCTCCCGGCCGATCCTCGAGTATCCGAGGGATTCGGCGAGACCCTTGAGATCGGCGATGACCGCTCCCCGGTCGCGTTCGAACCGATGCTCGGACTCGCGCGAGGTCAGCAGGCCATCGGGTCCAAAGAGACATTGGTGATAGTACTCGTGGCCCTCTCGTTGGGCCATTTTGACCGCCACCTCGAGCTCGGGATCGACGGTGTCGACGGATGCGTCGAGGAGCTGTTGGCGCCAGTCGACGCGGGGTGGTTCAAGGAGCTTGGCCAGAAGCCGCCAATCCTCGGCCTGCTCGGTGAGTTCTTCCGCCGAACGAACCGGTGTTAATTGGTTGCCGGTCATTGGTCGTCCTCGAGCATCGCGACCAACTCGAGCACGACCTTGTTGAAACGTTTGAAGGTGTCGGTTCCGAGGCGTTCCCGTTCCTTATCGAACTCGATGGTCAGGGCCGCAAACTCGTCGTCGGTCATTTCCTCCCGCGCCATGGGGAAGAAGATCTCGTCCTCGGTATGGATGTGGTGACGAAGGAGTGAGACGTAGGCGGCGCCGTTCTCGCGTACGGTGGCGATGGCCGTGGGGTCGCCTTCGGAATAACTGCCGATGGAATCACGGATGCCGGCCACGAGACTTCGACCCTGATCGTGCTGGTAACGGAGGGCTTCGATCCGGCCATCGATGGCACCGCTCTTCTTCTGTGCGAGTTGCCGGAACATAACCAATTCCTCCTTGCGGTGGTGGAAAGTGTCGGCGAACTCAGAGGCGAATTCGACGCTCTTGCCGAAGAACTCGGGCGGAGGAGTCCGGTCTTCCTCGAGCTCTTTGACGGCCATGGAGAGAGTGTCGATGAATCGGCAGATGAGGCGGTGTTCGCTTCGGAGAGTGTCGATGGGGTCCATTGGGAATCTCCGGTCGGATCGATAGAATCAGTGGACGTGGGTCAGGATCGAACCCATATCGACCACCATTTTGTGGCACGTTTCGAAGGTCTCGCCACCATGTTTTTCATGTTGCTTTGCGAACTCGCCCGCGATCGCGGCGAAATCAGCGTCGGTGAGGGTCTTCTCTGCCATGGGGTAGAAGATGTGGTCCTCGACATGGATGTGGTGCTTGAGCAACGCGGTGTATGCGCCGAGGTGCTCGAGCATTTCGCCGGTCTTGATGGGATCTTTGACGGCGTAGCCTGGGAGCGCCTTGTCCATGCTCGCAATCAAGTTGCGGCCACGTTCATGCTCGTGGCGAAGCGCCTCGAGTTGAGCATCGACTTCGCCCCGTTTCTTCTGCGCCATCTGGGTGAAAAGGACATATTCCTCCTTGAAGTGATGGAACTCGTCAGTGAAGACCCTAGCAAACGTGAAGGCCTTTTCGAAGAATGCCTCGGACGGGTGCTGGCCGTTTTCGATCAGTTCGGTCGCCATGGTCAGGTTGTCGAGGAAGTGCCGGATCAGGCCATGTTCATTGGAGAGAGTCTCGATGGGTTTCATTTCTGCTCCTTTGGGTGTCGCGTGTTCATGGATCGACTGGTTTGGATTGGGGACACAGCGCTGTTTGGTCTTCGGTCACGAGTTGGGCAATCCTGGTGGAGCCGAAAGTCGCTCGGATGGACTCGATGGCGTCGTCGAGACGGCGGTGGAGGGGACAGAGTTTTTCTGCGTGTGCGTCGATGGAAAGCGGACATGTGTCAATCCTCTGAATCGGGTCGACCGCGTCGATCACATCGAGGACGGTGATCTGCAGGGCCGGTTTTGCCAAGGTGAAGCCGCCGCCCTGGCCGCGCTGAGAGAATACGAGCTCGGCACGGACGAGGGTTTGAAGAACCTTGGAGAGATACGCCTGTGGAACCTGGGTGGTCTCAGCTATTCGTGGCGCCAGCATCGGTTCACCGTTGCCGTCGGCCAAGACAACGACTGCTCTGAGTGCATATTCGGCGGTCTTCGATATCAGGGGCGCCTCTTTTCAGATATCTGGATCTACTTATCCAAATATCTGTGCTAATGAGTACTTTGTCAAGTTTTTTTCTCGGCCCGGTGCCGAAGAAGACCCCGACTCAGCTCCTCAGGATCGGCCTCGTGAGGCAGGTCGCGCCGCCCTCGGCCTTGAGCGAGAGCTCGTTGCCGCGGTAGGTCAGCACCTCGCACCCGGCCGTTTCAAGCCGATATCGGGTAACGGGATTGCCCTCGATGGCCAGACACCTTCTCGGCGCCAGCGCGAGAACGTTGGGTCCCATGGTCGGGTACTCCTCCTCGGGAACTTCGATGAGCTCGATGCCGCGCTCGTTGAGCAGTTCAACAAAGGGAACCGGCAACAGGGGCATGTAGACCACCGCGAGATCGTGGTCGAGCATGGAGATCATGGACATGAGGTGGAGACAGGCGGCTGGTCCGCCGGCGTGAGGGAGTTGGACCTCGATGGTCTTCGAACCGATTGGGCGCAGGGCGGCGGTCAGCTGACGAAGACCCTCAGCGTTGGTTCGATAGCCGCGGCCCACGGCGAGGGTGTCGTGGTCGAGCCAGAGCAGATCGCCGCCCTCGGCGGTGGCTTCACCCTCGAGGGTGGCCAGGATCGGCACCCCGAGATCGGCGAGGGTCGCTGCGATGGCGGCCTCTTCACCGCGTCTCTGGGTCTTGCCCATGCCGAGGATGATGGCCCCCTCATCGGTGACGATCACCGGGTCATGGGTGAAGATGGCATCTGCGTGGTCCGGTAGCGATGTCTCGTGGAAGAGCACCTCGCACCCCGAGGAACGAAGGGTATCGACCAGGGCGTCGTGCTCGATGCGGGCACCGCCGAGATTGGGCTGGGCGGTGTAGTGCCAGTGGTCGGGATCGGCATTGCCAAATGCTTCATCCGGGCGTCGAACCAACACCCGTCTCAACGGTTCCACCATGCTTTGGGATCCATACGATCTGTTCATCAATTCTCATCCTCTTCTAGTCTTCTGGGGTGGGCGTGGACGGTGGTGAAACGACGCAGGGTCACCTTGCCCGGCGCCATCCCTCTCGATTTTCCGACATCTCCGGCCCGGGCCATGTGGACCGCGGTCTTGCCGCCCTTCCGTGCCTTTGAGTAGCCGGCGGCCAATGAGGCGGCGAAACGCTTGGTCTCGCGCGGCAGGGTGTCGAGCTTGTCGGAGTTGCGGACCACCACGTGCGAGCCCGACTCGCCGGCGACGTGGAACCAGAAGTCCCGTGGCGCCGCCAACTTGAGCGAGAGCACATCGTTGTCCCTGGCGGTCCTCCCGACGAGAACGATCATCCCGTCCGGAGACGTTGCGACCCGCGCTACCGATTGGCCGAGGTGGATTCCCGCATCCGCATTCGTCTCTCCCGGCGGTTGTCCTCGTTTCCCCATCGATCCATCATATCTCCGCTCCCGTACCCGGCTTGGTGTTTGTGCCTGTACCCGTGTCGGGATGAACAGTGACCCTCTTGACCTGACCAAGGCGGCAGAGCCGCAACCGGAATTCAGTCTGTGGTGAGAAGGTAAGAAGGTCAGCGCTCGCTACGCTCGCTGTGAGAAGGCCCATCGCAACAGGGAACCAAGCGCCCTCAAGCTGGAAGCGCGCCCACCTTCTCACTTTCTAACCTTCTAACTTCCTCACACCTAGCGTCTTACGTCTGACGTCAACCCGGCTGCCTCGTATTTTCGAAGATCTCGTGGCGTAAGTGGCTAAGAACGTGAGGTCGCCCAAATCAATGGCCCGGCTCTCTCGAGCCGGGCCGGATCCATCGATCGCCGATCGGGTTCAGTCCCAGGCCGAGGCGCTGCCTGACTCAAAACCGTCGCAGAAGAAGCCGCGCGGTGTCAACAGATCAAAGTACGGAATTCCGGTGTTTGCCAAATACAGCATCCCGTAGCTGCCGACGCAACCGGCATGGAGGTAGTTGATTTCGGTCTGCGTGCCGGACATGGTGTCGAAGTTGGAGAAGTCCAAAGGAGTGCCCCAGGTGCCGGACTGGAACTTGCGGCTTCTGTGGTAGGCGTTGTCCGTGGCGCCCTCTTCCAGGTGGTAGGTGATGGTCGAGCTGTGACCAGAGTGGAGTGAGACATCGGCGCCGAACCCCTCTGGGCCACCGGCGCCGGGTACATAGAGATCACCGGCAGCCCACGAGTCTCCGTGGTTGTAGCTGACCTTGTATACGATTCCGTTTCCGTTGGTATAGTCCTTCTCATACGTAATCATGGCGGTGTCTTTGTAGGCCGAGATCGCGGTGTAGCGGTTGTTGCCGTCCATGGTGAATGAGTAGACCTCGTCCCACGTCCCAAGGAAGCTCATCCGCCACACCTTGATGTTTCCGGTGGTGGATTCGAAGGACAGAAACGCGACATAGCCCGAGGTGGTCAAGCCGTACGGGCAGTAGGTGAAGTCGAGATTGCGGTCGGCATTCGTCACCGCGGGCGAGAAATCGGAGAAGCTGGTTCCGTTGAGGTCGTCCCAGTAGGTTCGCAGGTTGTCGTTGCCGTCGATCACCGCGACATAGACGGCGGTGTTGACGTCCGGGAAGTTGGAGATGAGGGCGACGTCGTCCACGACTGCAGGTCCGATGTCCGCGACAAGTTCCCAGAAATAGACGTCGTCGGGGTTCCCGGTATCGGCGTCGAATCGGCGCATCCGAATCTCGTCGGTGGCGCTGGAGGGCGAATAGGCGACCCACGCGTAGTCGCCTGCCACAGTCATGGAAATCTTGCTCGTGATGCTGTAATAGAAGGTCTCAACCCATGTGATGCCACCATCGGTGGATACATTCATCGTCCATCCGTCGGACCACTTCACGGCTGCAAAGATGGTCTTCTCCCCACCGTGGGAGTCAAGATGCAGATCGGACGCGCCGGTGCGTGTGTCGCCGATGCGCGTATCATAGTAGTAGAACTTCTGGTGGCTGGCGACGGGCACTCTCCAACTGATGGCGGGCGCGAAGACCGCACCGGCTGCCTCGAGCCGCCACAGGGCGGTCAGGGCCTTATCGTGATCGCCGCGATTCCAGAGCACCTCGACATTGGCGGCATCGGCGTGAGGCCACGCAGAGACGGTCTCGCCGAGCGCCTCGAGGCTGAGGATGGCGTTGGACCTGGCCGCGGCGTCGAGAGCCGCCAGAGATTCCGAGGCGGGTTGGGCGGATATGGTCGCCGCAGGGTTCTGCATTTCATCCGGTGGGGTGTCCGCCGTGCACAACACGGTCATTCCCAGCAGCACGGGCACGACAAAGATCAGGCGAAGGGTCATTCTCATGGTCAACCTCCCAGGTGTTCTGTCATTGAACCTGATTATGGGTCGAAGCCGGGGAGAATGACATGGACGGATGCGCCAAGAGCATGGATGAACGCGACATCCGAGGTCAGAATGTGCTGAGTCCGGTGGTTTCCAGCACCCAGGCGGAGAGGCGCCGCGTTTTCGACGTGTCTCGGAACGAGGCGTATGGGAGCGAGAAGAAGCCGCCCTCGTTGGTCCAGACGCGGTCCACATAGAGCTTGAGTTCGCGATCTAGATTGGAGCCGCGGGGCGCGCGAACCCAAACCGAGGCCTCGAGGTTGTAGTCGTCGAGGTTGCGACGGGTGAAGTTCGCCGAACCCAGAATGACATCGACGCTCCGCGGATTTCGCACCACCATGAGCTTGTTGTGGAACTGTTCGCCGTGGGTGGCGTACCAGCGAATGGCAATGGCACCACCGGCGGTTCGGGTCAGATGCTCGGCGACCTGCCGGTTGGGGATGCCGGACTTCTCACGGCCGAAGGCATCGCGATTGGGGTCGAGCAGGGCTCGGATCCAGACCCCTCGATGGGCCGCCGATCGGAGCGCGGTGATGATCTTCCTGTGAGAGAAGTAGAAGAGGGCGAGGTCGATCTCGTCGCCCGACGCGGTCCCGTCGATGAGCGCGAGGATTCGGTCGAGGATGGCGCTCTCGGTGAGATAGGCGACATGGTGGTCGCCGGGCTGAGATCTATCCTCGAGATCCTGGAGCGTTTCGAAAGGCGGTTTGCCGCCGGACATCCGAACGACTTCCATCTCGGCCCGATAGACCTGCCGCGCCAGCTCGATGCTCTCTACCCGCAACGCCACGTTCGAGTGGGCGCTCGACCCGTCATGGGGGTTGGCCGATGTGACGAGGCTGACCCACCGATCACCGTTGTCGGTCAGGATCACCTTGCGGTGGTTGGCCTTGAAGTTGCCCATCCGGAGATAGGTGCGAAGGCTGACCTTGCGGCCGCTGGCGTCGAGGGGATTGGGTAACCAGCCGGCCCCAGCCGAATTGCCCCACCACTGGAGGGCGAGTCGCCACAGACCCGAGTAGATGGGATTGGAGTCCCTCAGGCGTGTCAGATCGGTGATCACGACCTGAACCCCGGCCGCTCGGAGAGTCGCGAGCTGAGGAGAAGGGTCGCCGCCGTAGATGTCGTTGATGGGGTCAGTGACCAGGACGATCGGCATGTCCGGCGAACGCCGGTGCGCCGCGACCAGGGCCGCCACCATTTCGGAACTGATGGGACGAAAAGCGCTGTTCGAGAGCCCGAGGTGGTCGTTGAAAAGAAAGAGATCGAGGACGATGAGCCGCTCTGCGCCGTGGATCAGCGCGAGGATCTCATCAAAGACGTGCTGATCGTGCACGGCCTCATCATCGGTATTGCGATAGGTGAGGTCGGTCAAGAAACGGATATCGGTCCCCTCCATGCCGATGAGCTCACCACTGAACGAAAGGTCGGAAGGCAACGGTCTGACCATCCCATACCAACTCGTGAACGCCCACAACGCGACAAACACGAGGAGGGCCACAAGGGTCCGGCGTCGCCAGGTGCTCGCCCAGCTCCGGAACCGGTTCAGGGCCGCACGGATCACTCGAAGTCCCGGAAGACCGGCGCGAGAAGCGCCGGGTCGTCGCTCATCAGACCGGTGGCTCCTGCCTCGAGCAGGGTGCGGGCCTCGGTCGGATCATTGACGACCCAGTAGTCCACGCGAATGCCGAGCCGTCGGCACCGTTCGAGAAAGGCCGGGCGGTCGAGTCGGATGACGCCTGAACGGATTGGAATCTGGGCGGCGTAGCCCTGGACGATCCTGCGTGCGATGGCAAAGGGAGCCAAACGCAAGGCCGCAACCTCGGTTCGGGTCAGTGCGGTGCGTCCGGCCCATCCCATCCGTCGGGCTTGCCGCACGAGGTGATCGTGGAAGCTTGCGACCGTGGCCGTGGCTTCGGCGTCGTGGGCAGAAAGCACCTCGAGCAGAGGTCCCACGGCGGACGGGTCGTTGGGTTTGAGATCGATGCTGACCGGCGTGTCGGGAAAGGACTGGAGGAATTCGGACAGGGTCGGGACGCCCTCTCCGCCGGCGGTCCAGTTGCGAATCTCGTCCAGAGTGACCTTGGCGATCTGTTTGTTGCAATCCGCCATGCGGACGCCGTCGGGGTCGTGGGCGACGACGAAGTGACCGTCTGCGGTTCGGTGGACATCGAGTTCAAGCGCGTTGGCGCCGTCCGCCAGGGCGATCTCAAACGCCGCCAGGGTGTTTTCCGGGGCCCGCGCCGACGCGCCACGGTGTGCGTAGAGACGCAGCCGGAATCTTCTCGTCACTCGAGCGGTCCCGGTGATTCCTGACGCCGGAGGGCCTCTGGAATCGCTGACTCGTTCAGGGTGGCGAGATCGCTTCGCACCGATTCGATGGACGGATGATCCTCGGGTGCGAGCTCGAGAAACGCTTCGAATGCCGCTCGTGTCGCTTCGACATCATCGAGGGCGGCGCAGCACAATCCAAGATAGAGATAGGCGTTCGCCGGATCGGGAGAGATCTCGGTGAGGGCCTCGAACATGGCTCTCGCCATCACATAGATCTCGTTCTTGAAAAAGGTCTGGGCATGTTCTTCGATGCTGGCGACTGTACTGGGATCGAGTGTCGTGAGACGTAGCGCCGCTTCGCCGATGCGATGGTGGTGGCGCATGATCACCATGCACAGATAGAGAGTCCGGACCGCTTCGAGATCGTTGGGATCGATCCGGATCAGATCCTCCGAATACCGCGAGGCTTCGGCCCAGTTCCGATCTTTCAGTGCGAGCCGGCTGAGCATGACCACGGGTTCGGCAAAGGTCGGGTCGAGGGAGGCGGACTGACGGATCATCTGCAGCGCCCTCCTTCTCTCCTCTGGTTCATTCGCATCGCTCGCGCTCTTCGCCTCTTCCCACGCCTCCACGCCCTTGTTATAAAGTTCGACCGCTTTTTTTCGTGCCCCTGGTGTCACCAGCGATGGTGCGGGGGAGGGGGTCGGTTTTACTTCGTTCGGTTTTGCGCCGGCCACCTTTTTTGGTGCTTCAATCAGGTTGGGCTGCATGATGATGCGGATGTTGGCGACCACAAGTTGTTGTGGGCTGATCGGCAGGACGACGTCTTCATAGCCGTCCTTGTGAAGGTGGATTTCGTGTCCGGGTCGCAGGCTCTCCATGGAGATGCTGAACTTTCCGTCATCATCGGTGGTTGTGGTTTCAACCGCCGCGTCGTCGGAGGGCGAACGGAGCACGATCTGGACGTTCTTGATGCCCTTGTCACTCTTGTTGACGACGGTTCCGCGCAGCGGTTCGCTCTGCGCGGAGGCCATGCGGCAGACCGCAACGATCACGAGCAGGGTCACGAGGACCGGAACACGACGAATCGACATGCCACCTCCAAGCGTGGTCGGTCAAAACGGTAGCAGGCTGCGGGCGGTCGAACAAGCGGTGTCAGCGAGCTTCCGGGTCCCGAGTGCAGTGATCGCCTCGATGCTCTCGGCCTTCCCGCGAGGGTGCTAGTCTTTGCAAACGACTCAAGGCTGGAGGATTGTGAATGAGCGAGCCGTTCGCTGGCGAAAGGAAACCGACCATGCGTGGATACTCGACGAGTCAGAACGGGAGCGCGAAGACCTGGTCTCTCCCTGCGATTCTCATCGCCGTGTGTGTGGCATTCGTCGGTCAGGCCAGGGAGATCGAGCGGTAGTACTGAAATTCAAGTGATCCCGCGCACGTCAGCGACCCGGCCATTGCCTTAACTTTCTCCCCGTTGTCCCGTCTCATTCCGCGCCTCGTGGAATGTACGACGCCGAAATGAGATTGAGCCATAAGGGCGCCATGCTGACCCACCTTCGAAACACGGAATTTTGGTGAACCTAAATTGAGCGATTCTCACCGGCGATCTGCACCAACTCCTTGCGCTCTGGGCGTTTGCAAAAAGCCTCGACATACCACCAGTATCCTTAAATTATTTACAAACACCAGAGCACCAAGGACTTGGCACATCTCATCCGGCAGAATCGCTCAGTTTAGGTTGAACTCACATCATCTCAAGGTAGCGCTCGCCATCATGATCGTCTTCGTGGCGGGTGTCGTGACGGCGACCGATCTTACGGGCCGTCTCGCCGCCGGCGTTCGGGTCGACGACCCTTCGGTCATCGTTGATCGCCTCTCGGCTGAACCGCAGCTCGGAGAAGAAGATCTTTTGTTTGTCAGTTGGACGGTCCATCTCGACGGCACTGCCGACGTGGGTGACATCGACGCGGTCCGCAAGGTCGGCGCCCAACCCTGGGTGCGGGTCGTCTTCACCACACCGGCGCCACTGATCGACAACCTCGATGGGTTGGAGCGTGAACTCGCGGAGTTGGCGGCAGTGACCCGCGCGACCGGCGACGATGTCTTCATTCAGGCGATCTGGCGCCCAGAAGGGGGTGGGTTGAAGGCCGGCGATCTCGCCTTCCTCATCAAACGGGCGGCGGTCGTGGTGACGGGCGCCGCACCGGGCGCGGGTTTCACGGCCGGGCCCCTTCCACCCAATCCTGCGGTGCTGGAGTGGCTGTATGTGGATGAGGTGGCGGCATACATGGATGTGCTGGTGCTCGCACCGGGCGACATGACGGCTGCGGCTATGGAGGCCCTGGCGGAGTTTGATCCTGGAAAGCCGGTGGTGATGGATTCCGTCAAATGGACGGACTCAAGAACATCACCCCTTGGTGAGATCGCCGCTTGGGGCGCGATGGGCGCCGCTCTCACGTTTGTCGATGCTCGATCGGTTGACAACCCGGATCTGAGGCCGATGAAGGTGGCTGCCCGGGAGTTCAGTGATCGTCTGGTTCACGACCCTGCATCAGATCCCGAGGGGGCCGACGGCGCCTGGGCATTTGTCCGGGAAGATCTCGGGCTCAGAGTTGTCGCCAGGAAGAAACCGGGTGACCGGTTGCTGCGATTGGTCTTCTCGGATGAGCAACTGCGTTCGCCCGAGATGGTGGATTTGGAGACGGGCGAGGTTCGATCGGTGACCGGCGTTCCGAAGGACGGAAACTTCGTCATCGTGATCAGCGATGCGCCCGATGTGGTCATGCTCCGTCTCGAGAGACCCAGCGCCGCCGAACTCGAGGGTTTTGACGAGGAGATCGAGGTCGGCGGCGGCCGTGAGATGCCGGTGGAGGAGATTATCCGCAGGCTCCAGGCCTTCGAGGATGACCAGGATCGCCGCCTTCACCACTACCAGGCCAACCGGAATTTCGCTCTGAGGTTCCAGGCGCAACAGGGCTCCATCGAGATGTCGTATGAAGGAGAGTTCTTCTTTCGCGACGGCGCCTTTGATTGGGTGTGGTCAGATTTCTACATTGCCGGAGTCAAGTGGCGTTCTCGGAAGATGCCCAAGATACCGTTGATCCAGCCCGAAAAGGTGGCGTCACTGCCCACCGACATCAAGTTCTCCAAGTACTACAATTTCCGACTGCGCGGGACCGCAGTCGTCGATGATCGTGACTGCTGGGTGTTGGATTTCAAACCCATCGAGGCCGCGCCCGGTCGGAGCCTCTACCAGGGAACCGTCTGGGTCGATCGTGAGGTCTATACCCACGTGAGGACGCGAGCCGTTCAGGTCGGCCTGAAGGGTGACGTGCTCTCAAACGAAGAGACCTACTACTTCAGCCCGGTCGATGAAAACGGCCAGCCCGTGCCGTGGTCCAACGAAGCGTTTGTCCTCCCTTTGAGAATATCCGGCCAACAGGTCTATTCCATCCTCAACACGACCATCCCAGTGGAAGTCGACAACCGGCTCACCGGCATCCGGATCAACGGCGCCGAGTTCGACGCCAACCGTGAAGCCGCGTTGGCTTCTGATTCAACCATGGTTCGAGATACCGACGAGGGGCTCCGCTATCTGCCTAAGGACAAAGAGGGCCAGAGGGTGGTCGAAGAGGACTACGATTCGAGCCGGCTCTTTCTGGTGGGCGGTGTCTTCTGGGATGCATCGGTGGACTATCCGCTGCCTTTGGCGGGGGTGAACTACCTCGACCTCGATTTCAAGGATTCGGGCGCGCAGACCAACGTCTTCTTTGCCGGGGCATTCCTCTCGGCCAACATCGCCGACCCTGACTTCCTGGGCAGTCGATGGAACGCCGGAGCCAACTTCAACGGCGTCTTCTTCAAGGGCAAAGACGAACTCTATCGCGATGGCGCGGTGGTCCCCGAGGAAGAGATCAAACAGCGTTCCGGAACATTCAATCTCTTTGTCGGTCGTCCCCTCGCCAAGTTCGTATCGCTCGAGCTCAAATACCGCGCCAAATACCAGCAGTTCTTCAGATCCGACAACACCGCCGAGGACTTCGTTCTGCCGCAGGACACCCTCACCAACGTCTTCAACGCGAAGTTCGACTACAACCGGGCGGGCTACCGTATGACCGTCGCGGGCAGTTACCACAACCGCGCGAATTGGGAGTTCTGGGGTCTGCCCGGCAACACCGAGTACAGCCCCGACCAAAAGGACTATCAGCGGTGGAAGGTCAATCTCGCCAAATCATGGTGGTTGAAGGATTTTCGAAAGATCGGTTTGGTGTTGTCCTACCTCGACAGCGCCGACACCGATCGGTTCTCCGGCTATGACTTCGGTCTCTTCGGGGATCCCTCGGTGGCGGGTTACCCGAGCGGTCTGGTACGCGCGGAGAAGGCCGTTGGCGGCCACCTCAGCGGCGGCGTCAACTACCTCGATCTCATCCGGGTGACGGCAAAGGCCGATGCCTTGTGGGCGACCAACCGGGGGACGGGTCTCGATCAAGAACTTCTCGCCGGGATCGGTGTAGGCGGGACGGTCACCCTGCCCTGGCAGCTCATCATGAATTTTGAGCTCGGTTATGCGCTGGCGGGGCCCGGCAAGGGCGATGTCGCCGTGCGGATCTTCTTCCTCAAGCTTTTCCCAGGGACCTGATCTGGCCCATCGGTCTGCGCGACACTTTCGATCAAGAGAGCCTTGATTTCGACGACGTGCCCAACCGGGTCGCATTCTTGGTGCCGGGAGTCCTCATCGCCACTCTCGGCCATGGTGACCACCAGGGGATAGTCCTTCTGGGCGCAAACCATGGCAAGCCCGATGTCGGTGTTGCCGCTGGTGGCCTCGATGACGGTTTGACCGGGTTGGAGCTCGCCGCTCGCTTCGGCGTCCTCGATGATCCCGAGGGCGACGCGGTGAAAACGGTGTCCCCAACGCGGGCGAGACGCCCGCGCCACACCGGCGACGAGTTTCTCGAAAGGGTGCGGGCAAAGTGTGGTGCGCGCGTCTCGCGCGCTGGCGGATACTTCGGGTCGATCGCTCGTTTCAACACTCCGTCACATTGATGGCCAGCCCGCCGGTGGAGGTCTCCTTGTACTTCGATTGCATGTCGCGCCCGGTCTCGCGCATGGTGACGATGACCTGATCGAGGGAGACGTGGCGCGCGCCTTCGTCGCGCAGAGCCATCCTCGCGGCGTTGACCGCCTTGACCGCAGCCATGGCGTTTCGTTCAATACACGGAATCTGGACCAATCCACCGATGGGATCGCAGGTCAGCCCGAGGTTGTGCTCCATCCCGATCTCGGCGGCGTTCTCGATCTGCCGCGGCGTTCCACCGGCAGCTTGGACCAGGCCGCCGGCGGCCATGGAGCATGCAACGCCAACCTCGCCCTGACACCCGACCTCGGCACCCGAGATCGAAGCGTTGGTCGCGTAGAGGGCGCCGATCGCACCGGCGGTGAGGAGATAGTCGCGGGCGGCAGTGGGTGGCGGCCGCTTGATGATCCGTTCAAGGAAGCGAAGACAGGCGGGAACGATCCCGGCGGCGCCGTTTGTCGGGGCGGTGACGACGCGGCCCCCGGCGGCGTTCTCCTCGTTGACGGCGAGGGCGTAGAGCACGATCCAGTCCATGGCGCCGAGGGGATCGCCGAAGGCCTGCTCGTTCTCGGTTGTCAGCGTTCGATGGAGGGCTGGGGCGCGGCGTTGAATACCCATGGAACCCGGAAGGACGCCCTCGGCCCGACACCCTCGCTCGATGCAACCGTTCATGGCGTCCTGGATCCTCTCGAGACCGGCCTCAATCTCTTCGGAGGTCCGCCACGTGCGTTCGTTGGCCAAGATGATTTCGGCGAAGCTCAAACCGGTGGTCCGGGCGGTTGTCAGGAGTTCGTCACAGGACGAAAACGGATATTTGACCTTGACCGGTTCTTTGATCAATTGGTCGTTCTCGGCGGTACGGTCACCGACGACGAATCCGCCCCCGATGGAGTAGAAGTCCTTGTCGTAGATTGCGGTCCCGGCTTCGTCGAAGACAGTGAAATGCATCCCATTGGGGTGGTGGGGAAGCTGTTCGCCCGGCTTGAAGACGATGTCGCGGTCGGGTCTGAACTCGATTGTACGTCGGCCACCGAGGATCAGTTCGTTGTTCTGAACGACGCCCTGGTAGAGCGGTTCCTGGTCATCGGGCTCGATGGTCTCGGGTTCTTTGCCCTGGAGGCCCCAGATCACCGCTCGATCGGTGTGGTGGCCGCGACCGGTGGCGGCGAGGGAACCGAAGAGTTCGCATTGAACGCGATGCGTTCGGTCGAACAGCCCTTGATTGTCGAGTTTGACGAGCAGAAAGCCCGCCGCCCGCATGGGCCCCACCGTGTGCGACGATGATGGCCCGATCCCGATCTTGAAGATGTCAAAAACGCTCAATTCCATGGTGCGAGCCTACCAGACAGTTGCTCGAGCGATTCCTGGATCGCACAATGAAACCGCTGAGACGCAGTGACGCAGAGAACACGCTGAGTTTTCTTTTGAGTCATCGATAGGTGCAGGCCGGGGAGCCTCGCTGATCGATTGAACGAGCTCGGGTCGAATGGTTTTTCTCTACGGCACCTCGGCGATCTCCGCGTCTCTGCGGTTTCATTGTGCGATCAAGGGCCGGATGTCTATTCGGGGGTCGAGTCACTCTCAATCACCGATGGGGTACCGGTGAGGTCGATAAGACGGTGTTCGATATAGGGAAAGAAGGGGTTGGAGCGGAGGCGATTGAACTGACTCGCGGGGATACTCAGCAGACCCTTTTCGCCGCGGGGTTCGAGCATCCCCAACGGGATGCCGAAGTGCATGTCGGAGTTGGGAAGCGACCCATAGATGGGGTCGTCGGGTGCGAAGGGGATGGCGACGTGTGAGAGAGAATAAAAACCCCGTGGCCACTCGAGCCCGATCGACGTGATCACCGGGTCGGTGGCGCCGGCTGATCGGCTCCACTCTTCCATGGCGTTGGTGGTCTCGTCCAGATTCGCGATCACGGTGAGGCGGTAGGGAGTGGTCGGCCGCTCGATGAGTGATCGCAGTCTTTCGGCCGGATCGGTCTTGAAAAAGTCGCGCATCCTGGCCTGGCGATTGATGTCGAAGACCACGAGTTCGCTTTCCGGATTGTCGAGCCGGTCATACAGGCCGCTCACCACAGCCTCGACCAGAACGGTGGCGTCGGCCAGGGAAGTGAAGGTCAGGACCGGCGGGAAATCCGCGGCCCGATCGCCGAGCTTCGCCAGCCGCCCTCGGATCGATTTGGTCAGCACATGGGTCTGGTAACCCGCATCGGTCGGGAATGAACTGTATTTGAAGGGGTCGAACTCGGGTTCAACATCGCTCCAACCGAGCTTCGAAAACCACGGCATCCAACTCAGGACGTGGTGGGCTCGCGCGAGGACGGCGGCGCGGGTGATCCCGATGGCCGGCGAGTAGAGAACGATCTGATCCGGCGTCCGGAGTTCCTCGTCGTCGAGGCTGTCGAGGGCCAGATCCAGCGTCAGGGCGCCACCATTGGAGTAGCCGGCAACGATGATCTTCGTTTCGTGATCGACCTTTGTCTGCAGGTGTTTGTAGGCGATGCGGACGGCTGCGTGCCAGTCCTTGACCTTGGTTCGAGCGAGGGACGACGGAGCGGTGCCGTGACCCGGCAGGCGAAGTCCCACGACGGAGTAACCCTGTGCATGGAGAATCTCGGCCATCCGACGGAGACTGTAGGGAGAGTCGGTGAGACCGTGGATGAGCAGGGCCGCGCCGCCGGCATTCGGCCCGATGAATTCGAATGACCGGTTCCAGTTTCTTGGAAACGACTCTGGGTTGTTGACACCCCCGTCGGCGTAGCGATTCCAGTCGGGATCGGCATCGGCCCTGCTCGGCTGCACGATCCGTTCGTCAAGCTCGGCGAAGAGTCTGTCCTCGAGATCGAGGTACTGCGCCCAGCCGAAGTCATCATCGGCGTCGCGTGCCTGGAACTCGGTCTTGAGGGTGACCGTGTGCCAGAGCGAGAGATCGGGTTTGGATCGTTGCGCCAAGAACGCGATGGAGAGAATGAGTACGGCGACAACGGCCGCGGAGATCAACGCGAAACGGGTCAATCGCTTGGCTTTCATCGTCCGAAGACAATATCAGGATTTATCAGAGACCTAAACTGAGCGATTCTGCCGGATGAGATGTTCCAAGTCCTTGATGCTCTGGTGTTTGCAAAAAATTTAAGAATACTGGTGGTATGTCGAGGCTTTTTTGCAAACGCCCAGAGCGCAAGGAGTTGGTGCAGATCGCCGGTGAGAATCGCTCAATTTAGGAGAGAGAAGGCGCGGTTTCGTAGGGTGGGCCTGGGCCCACCTTCAGAGTCCTTGACGAGATAGGGGTGTGACTGAAAGCCGAATATAATGGACGCCGCCAGCCGATGAACTCGATCAAACGCAACCACGGTTTCCTCCGGCGATGGAGATTCTCCTTCACGAAACTCCTGATCGCTTTCGGTGTCGTTGTAGCCATCGGTGTCGCACTGCCGTTTGGTTGTGTCGGCAATCGGCAGTTCAATACCGAGCCCGAGGACTATCTCAGGCTCTACCAGACGGATGGCGGGCTGCCGTACGCCGTTTCGGTGGTCGAGTTCGACGATCAGGGCGAGCCCTGGGATCTCGCCCAACTGGACGCCGTGGTTGAACTCATCCGTGACCTCAACACCGAGAGTGAGCACGGGATCGTGCTCCACCAGTTCATCCACGGTTGGAAGAGCAACGCCTCGAGGGACCGTGACTCGGGTCAGAGATTGGCGTGGTTCGAGGATCAGGTGGCGCGACTCGCCGGGTATTCGGAAAAGGCGGCGCTGAAGACCGGCGAGCCGGCTCGCCCTGTGGTGGGGCTTTTCGTCGGCTGGCGCGGTCGCACCTACTCCCTGCCGATTCTCATCGATGCTTCATTCTGGAACCGGCGGGTGGCCGCCCACCGGGTGGCCTCCATTCAGCTGGTCGAGGTCCTTCAGCGCACGTTGCGAGCAGCCGACGAGAACCCGGATTCAAAGTGCTTCCTCCTCGGTCACTCAATGGGCGGGCTGATTCTCGAGAAAACCGTCGGTCAGATGGCGATGGCGGAGATTCTCTCGGTAGAGGACAGCGGAGACTCGGTGCCCCTGGGGTACGACCTCATCGTCTCGGCCAATCCCTCTACCGAGGCGCTGTACTCCAAGCAGATCATTGATGCCCTCAAACGAACGCAGGTCGGGCTCGTGCTCGAGGACCGAGCCGGTGCACGCCGGCTCGCCGGTGGTCCGATGATGGTCTCCGCAACTTCACAAGCCGACGGCATCACACGGTGGTTGATACCGTTCGCCATGAGACTCAACTCGATCTTTGTCCGCTATCGGGGGAACCCGAACCCCGCGCATCCCTCACAGAAGACGCTCGGTCTCCACACCGCCGGTCACGTGCCCTTTCTCTTCAGTCACACGGTGGAGGTCGTGGACGGTGGGGTCGTGCTCCACGAGGTACCCGGTCGGTGGAACGACACCCCGTTCTGGGTCTTCCAGGTTCCCGTGGAAGTGAGCAGCGGACACGGCGACATCTCGAGTCCGCTCTGGGGCGGGCTCATGCTGCAGTTGATGGAGAGAAACGAGGTATTCGATCCCGATCTCCAGTTGCGGTTGGCGGGTCCGGCAACGATCTCGGGAGCGGTTCCTCGGACGATCTCAGGTGGAGCTCAGTAGTTCCTAAACTGAGCGATTCTGATGGATGAGAATCGCTCAATTTAGGTAGCTATAATGCGCACGCGACCAATGTCCGCAGACGGATCTGAGAGGTAACACAGAGTGGGTTGGGAAGCTTTCTTCGTATTCGCGCTCGTCGCGCTTGCCGGGGTCGCCATGGCGAGCGGAAGGGTGCGGATGGACATGGCCGCGTTCCTGGTTGTCCTCGCGCTCGGACTCAGTGGGATCCTGGATCCGTCAGAGGCCCTTGCCGGATTCTCGGATCCGGTGGTTCTCACCATCGCGAGCCTGCTGATTGTTGGGGAAGCCCTTGCTCGCACAGGAGTCGCCTCCGGGATCGGCAGTTGGGTGATCCGCCTGGCGGGGTCGAGCGAGAATCGAACGCTCCTGCTGCTCATGATCAGCTCGGCGATTCTCTCGAGCATCATGAGTTCCACCGCTGTGGTGGCCATCTTCATCCCGGTTGCTGTCAACATCGCTCACACCACCGGGATGAGCCGCTCGAAGATCCTCCTTCCCATGGCTTACGCCGTGATCATCGGTGGGATGATGACCCTGCTCGCCACGGCGCCGAACCTGGTCGTCAGTGGGGCGCTCCAAAAGGCCGGTTTCGAGCCGTTGGCATTCTTCAGCTTCACCCCCATCGGCGCTGCGGTCCTGATCGTCGCCGTCGTTTATGTCATGTTGATGAGTAGATTCTTGTTTCCAAAGGCCAAGAAAAAAGGTGGGTCGCAGACGCTTGTTGGGATCCGCGAGCTCGCCGAACGCTATGGGTTGGTCGGGGGTCTTCATCGGATCGACATCCCTGCACAGTCGAAGCTCGTGGGCAAGGTGCTTTCCGAGACCGGTCTCGGATCGACCTACGACGTGAGGATTCTCGGGGTCGAGCGGACCGAACGGTTTGTCGCCCGGGTCATCGGAGCGCCGAGCGCCGATCTGAGAATCCGCGAGGGCGATGTTCTGATCGTTCAGGCGCACGGCACCGAGTTCGTGCGCTGCATCAAGGACTTCGAGCTCAACGTCCAGCCGATGCGGGAACGCCACAGCAAGGTGATGATTCGGGATGTCGGGGTGGCCGAGGTGCTCATCCCGCCCGAGTCGTCCCTCAAGGGTAAGAGCCTGCGGGAGAGCAAGTTCAGATCGCGCTATCAGCTCGAGGTCATCGGTGTTCGTCGTACCAATCAGGTGGTGGAGGATGACCTCGACGAACGGCTCCGTCCCGGCGACACCCTTCTGGTGCTCGGGCCGTGGCCCAGGATCCAACACCTGCAGTCCGATGCAAGTGACTTTGTCGTATTGACTCTCCCCAGCGAGGTCGCGGTGGTCGCGCCGGCGCGAAAACGCGCGCCGATCGCGGTGACGGCGGTCGTGGCAATGGTTGTGTTTTCGGCGTTGAACATCGTGCCGGTTGTCTACGTGGTGATGGCCACGGCGGTGGTGATGGTCTTGACGCGGTGTTTGACGATGCAGGATGCCTACCGATGCATGCACTGGAGTGCCGTGTTTCTCATTGCCGGGATGCTGCCCATTGCCGATGCGTTGCAGAAGACGGGTGGAGTCGATCTCATCGTCGGCTGGTTGATGCAGCAGTTCGGCGGCTTTGGGCCGATGGCGATGATGGGTGCGCTCTTCATCGCCACCGCCGTGCTCGGCGGGTTGCTTTCCAGCTCGCCGACGGCGGTCCTCATGGCGCCGGTGGCCATCAGCATCGCCACCGCAATGGGGGTTGAACCCTATGCCTTTGTCATGGCGGTTGCCATCGCCGCCTCATCGGCCTACATCTCGCCGATTTCTTCTCCGGTTGGAACCCTGGTCATGGAACCCGGCGGCTACCGTTACATGGACTTTGTCAAGGCGGGTGTTCCACTCCTCGTGCTGACCTGGATCGTCGCCATGCTCGTGATCCCGTTGCTCTTTAAGTTCTGACGAACTGACGTCCACCTTCGGAGCGCGCGGTTAAACCACAGAGGCACAGAGGCACAGAGGCACAGGGCGGCACAGAGACGTCTCATTTGAAAGTGGGCGACGCGTTACCGGGAGGTCCCCCGACTTCGTGGCTGGCTCCATGTCCCGAGACAATACTGAAAGGCATGCCGGAAGCATGCCCTTACAAGAGATGCAGCGTTGATTGTGGGGCGGCCATCTTGGCTGCCCTTCAGTCTCCGTCGGGTCAGGCGTGTCGATTCACGAAGTTGTACATCGTCGAAGGTCCTTTCGCCACTTTTCAAATGTGATGGTCTTTGTGATGACCTTGGTGCTCTTTGTGTCCTTTGTGTTTCAACCTGTCGCACCGGAGGCAAGATTGTTGGTTTGTGTGCGGGCCAAGCGTGGTGTGCGCGTTTCGCGCGCAGGCGGAGGTATATAGGAGAGGGAGAGGATCATCTCGGGAGCGCGGTATTGCAACTGCCACCGAATCCACGACCCGGAGTACACTTCGGTCGATGAAGATGCGTGCATTGTCGACGATCCTACTGACCGCCCTTCTCGTGACGGCTGCCCCTCAAGTCTGGGCGGACCAGTGGTACGAGCACTACGCCCGCGCCGAGAAGGCGTTGATGGAAAACGATCACGCCACCGCTACCGCCGAGCTCAACATGGCCATCGAGCGTCGCGGCGATTCGGGTGCAAGGGTGCGGACGTATGGAATGAGGGTGGTCGATTACTTTCCCTACCTCAAGCTTGGGATCGCCTATTTTTCAGCAGGCGAGTACGAAGCGGCGTTGCGGGCCTTCGACACCGAGGAGCAGCTTGGCGCCGTCCAGGACTCCGAATTCGCGTGGGACGAGCTCGATAGATTTCGACGGCGCGCGGCCGGTGAGGCGGAGAGAGAGCGGACCGAACAGCAACAGGTGGTTCGGGATCTCGTCGACCTGAATCTGACCGAGGCTCGAGAGCATCAACGTGGCGATCGCCTCGATGAGGCCGTGGCCGCTGTCGATCGTGCGCTCGCCCTGGCGCCCGAAAACACCGACGCTGTGGCCGTCGCCGTCTCGCTTCGCGAGGAGATCGTCCGCCGTGATGACGACCGGTCGAGACGTGAGCGGGTTTCCGAGCTCATCGACGAAGGTGAGCAGCTCCGAGCGAGCGGGCGCCTCGTCGAGGCGGCGGCGCGTTTCCGCAGGGCGGTGGATCTCGAGCCGAGAAGTGCCGCGGGTCCGCTGCTCCTGGAAGTCCAGACCGAACTGGCGGGTATGAGCGAGGATGCTCCGGTTTCGAACACTGGCGACACCCTGGAACGGGCGGAGGAGCTCTTTGGTCGCGGCGAGCTCTCATCCGCGCTCGGTCTCGTCCAGCGGGTCCTCGCTATCGAGCCCGACAACTCCAGGGCCGCGGACCTCGAAGATCGACTGTTGGAACGGATGGCCGAGGATGAAACGCAGGCGGAGATTCAACGCAACATGGGTGATGCCGAGGAAAGCCTTGCCGGGGGCGACTTCGAGGGGGCCATCGCTGCTGCCAACCTGGTGCTGGCGAGGGATCGTGGTCACGCCGAGGCCCTCCAAGTGGTTCAGCGGGCGTATGCCCTGCTCAGCCGACGGCTCCTTGGCGAAGGCCCGACGCAGAATCTCCCCCCTGCGATCCGCTTTGCCGATATGCGCGAGAAAGTTTCCGAAGGGGTGTTGGTCCACGTGGTGCGTGAGCCCGGCTTCCGATTGAGCGGGGTGGTGATCGACGAGACCGCGGTTGCTCTGACGGCGACCGCCAGCCATGGACCGCCGGTGGCGAGCGAGCTGACGAATCAGGTGGTCGGTGGCGTTTCCATCGCCGAGTTCCGCCTCGATGTCGTGCTGCCGGGGGGTGTGACCACCCTCGAGTTGGTCGCAACCGATGCCGAGGGTCTGAGCTCTCGCAGCGAGTACGCCGTCGAGTACCGGCGTCCGCTCATCCGATCGCCGTGGTTGTGGGGGGGCCTGATCGCGTGCGTAATGCTTGGGGTCGCCATCGTGGTGATACAAAGGGAGCGTCGACGGCGCCGACTCCTACGACGGCGGTTCAACCCCTACGTGGCCGGTCCACCGGTGCGTGATCCCGAGATGTTCGTGGGGCGCGGTCCCCTCCTCGGCCGGGTCCTGGCCACGGTGCCCAACAACAGTCTGCTGCTGCTTGGCGAGCGGCGCATCGGAAAGACGTCGATGCTCCACCAGCTGCGCGTGCGGTTGCCAGACCTCGATCATCCACGCTTCTGTTTCGTGCCGGTGCCCATCGATCTTCAGGGGGTTCCCGAAGAGGCTTTCTTCGCCACGGTTGCTGAGGCGGTGGGGGAGGCCATCGGTGACGAACGACTGTCTGCGGCCGGGGTTGCCGACGGATACGATTCGCGCGAGCTGACGCGCGATCTCAGGCGGGTCCTGCCCACGTTGGAATGTCCCGACGATCGTCGCGCCAAGCTGGTGCTGCTCCTCGACGAGATCGACGAGCTCAACGGCTATTCCCATCGCACCAATCAACGTCTGCGCAGTCTCTTCATGCGCGGTTTCGCCGATCAGTTGGTCGCCGTCGCCGCCGGTGTCGGCATCGCACGAGAGTGGGATCACGAGGGCAGCCCCTGGTACAACTTCTTCGAGGAACTCGTGGTCGGACCCATCGATCCCGATGCGGCTCGCAGGCTGGTGGTCGACCCGGTGAGTGGTGTCATCGCCATCGACGACGAGGCGGTCGATCTGTTGCTCGAGAGCGCGGACGGGAGACCGTACATCCTTCAGAAGCTCGCGCTGGCTGCCCTTCAGCGGGTGCACGATGGAGGGCGAAGCCGGATCACGAGCAAAGACGTCGAAGAAGTGATCGAGTCGTGAATCGATGACCATTTTCAATTTTCGGCGGTCGGGTCCGAGCCGACCGCCGAAAATTGAACTCAGAAAGTAAAGATCATCGACAGCGAGACGATGGTGGTCCTCTCCGAGTAGTCCCCGCCGAGATCGAGCTGGAACTTTTTCCAGGCGAACCCGATCCCAGCCGAGTAGTGGAGGATCGCTTCGGCTTCGGTGAGTTCGCTCTCCGGGATGGACGATACCGCGCCGCCATGTGGGTCGTACCAGGCGCCGCCGCGCAGACCGATGAGTGGTTTGGCCTTGAGAAAGACCCACTCGCAACCGAGGTGGAGCCGGGTGCGGTTGTCGATGCCTGCGAGTTGTTCGACCTCGGCCGCGATGATGGCGTTGCCGCCTGATGAGCGCCAACGGGCGCCGGCCGCCAGGATTTCGGGGATGGTCGCCCGACCACCGCCTGAGAAGGTGAAGTCCGCCCCACTTCGGTACGACGCGCCGAGCGCCCATGCGTCGCTGAGACTCCAGAGCACACCGGCTGTGGCCCCGACGTCGTTCTCGGCATCGCCATCCCAGAAGGGATTGGTTTCATCGGGGTCGATGCTCTCCTCGCTGAAAACTCCGGCGAACGCGTTGAGACCGAACCCGAGGCTCACCGAATCGCTCAGACGCAGCGCGGCCGAAACCCCGAAGTTGCCGATGATCAGGCCAGAGAGCGGGTCGAACTCGTTGTTGGCCTGCCACTGGGTCGGAAACTCGAGGCTGGTCAGGGTTTGCGCGTAGATCGCAATGGACCATTTGGGGCGGGGCAGGACAAAAGAAAGGAAACCGAGGTTCGATTGGTTCGATGCTAGGCCTTCCCGATCCTCGCTCCAGGATCGGCCTTCCAGCGAGATCTCCGGACGCGCCAGTTGCATCAGCCCGGACGGGTTGGCCCAGGCCGCAGTGGCGTCGTCCGCGACCGCGACAAAAGCGCCGCCAAGACCGAGACTGCGGGCACCGGGGCTGACGATGGGTGGTTCGATGGTGGTCTGTCCGACTGCGGGTGGGCAGACCGATGGAAACGCGAAGACCACGATCGGCAGAAGAAACCGGCGATGAGTTCTCATTGGCACCTCATCCTATCCGAACCCTCATCCAAACCTCACAACTCCGTCAGGCGCTTTCACCGTTCAGGACCGACACTGAGCATGAGATACGAAAGCGAATGGAAAACGGTCCAACTACGGAGGAAGAAATGAAGAAGACCAATCTGACCGTCCTGATGCTCATCCTGGTCGTTGTGATGCTCCTGCTCTCCATGGCCTCGAGCGCATTTGCGCATGAAGAGCCCGTCGCTGAGGAAGGCGCGACCGTCGAGCAACCAAAGGTGCGTGACTGGATCCTGCGATTCGGCATCGTCGTCGCGGACACCAACGAAGGCACTTCGGTGGCGGTAGATCCGGGGTCGGTCGATGTCCGGCTCAGCGGTGGCGGTGGTGGGTTCGCCACCCTCGAATACGCATTGATTCCTTGGCTTGGCCTCGAGTTCGGATCCACCACCATCGGCTCTAATCTGAATGTCTCGACCGGTGCGGGAAACAAGCACATCGGAACCAGCGTAGATGTCCTCGGCATGAGTGCGTTGACCCTCGGCGCGAACTTCCGCTATGTCAGGACTCCAACGATCAACCTCTATGCCGGACCCATGGTTGCATTCAATCGCTACAGTCAGTGGTCGACCACCACCGGAGTCGGTGATGGTTGTTGGCCGACGAAACACGATTGCGATGACTGGGTGAGGTTGGACTCGCGCAACGACTCGGAGGTCACCTGGGGCGCCAAGCTCGGCATCGACATCGTCCTGACAAAACGGGGTAACTGGGCCCTCAGTGGATCGCTGTCCTACATCGACGCGAACTACAACTTCGATGAGGTGGATGGCGGCGGACGGGGTTCCATCGATTTCGACCCTCTCATGTTCAGTTTTGGTGGCGGATTTCGGTGGTGAGGATGGGGTCAACCGTCGCCGGGCGGGTGTAAGACCCGCCCCTACACAAACCAAATGGGGGAGGGGTTGATCCCCTCCCGTTTTTTCGTCAGCCCAGCCGAACGGTTCGAGATCGTTCGCTATCGCTATCGCAATCGATTGCGATGGATCCTCGCTGCACCGGGAACGGGTCCGCCTCTACCTTCAAAGACGGTGAAGAATTGCAGGAAGCGCGCGATTTCCGATAGCAATAGCGATTGGGAATACGATGGCCGGGGTGGGGATCCAAGAGGGCTCATTCCCGCGACATCTCAGGGAGGCACTAGAATGTCAATCAATGAAACCCGCAACCGCCCCCTTCACCCTCGGCGAGTGGCTGGTCCAGCCCCAGCTCAACCGGTTGTCTCGACCGGACGGCGAAGATGCCCAGCTCGAGCCGAAGATGATGGATGTTCTGGTCCGACTCGCGCAAACGACCGGCGAGGTCGTTTCGCGTGAAGACCTGATCGACGCGGTGTGGCCGGAGGTCTTTATCTCCGAGTCGGTGCTCACCCGTGCCATCGCCGGTCTTCGTCGCGCCCTTGGCGACGACGCCAGGAGCCCACGATACATT
>Ga0164313_10000755_pt1 | contig 27132 bp, 23 predicted proteins | sample GuaBasSedimGuay4_FD_113735 | JGI IMG/M metagenome (GOLD analysis project Ga0164313, IMG submission 113735) | Subseafloor sediment microbial communities from Guaymas Basin, Gulf of California, Mexico - Guay4, Core 4569-4, 0-3 cm | ecosystem: Environmental > Aquatic > Marine > Hydrothermal vents... | reverse complement strand
TGATGATAAGGACAGATCTTTTCAGCAGAGCAGGCGGGTTCAGGGATGACTTCTTCATGTACTACGAGGACGCCGACCTCTGCAGAAAGGTTGTTGAACAGGGTTACTCGGTCGAAGTCCTTCCATCTGAGATCGTTCTGCACAACGTGGCTTCGGGAAGCGGAGGGGAACTTTCGAAGATCGCCATATACTTTTCTGAGAGGAATAGAATAGTTTTATCCCGCGATATGCTGTCTCCTCTTATGAGGTTCACTTTCATGGTCTACAAAAGCGCTGTTCTGCTGGTGCTGTCCCTGAAATTCCTATGGCAGGGTCCAGAACTGATACCGTGCATCTGGCGGGGATACTTCGATGGTCTCACCGGAAAAACCGGTTATTCGAATGTGATTGACAAGCTCCTTTGACAGAGATCTGTTCAACTCTTTCCAGAACGGGCGTATTAGTTATCTTACCAGCGTTCGTTCTGTTGAAGTGCTGGTCTTTGCAGGAGAGGTATGGATGATCTGCAAACACTGCGGCAGCAGATACCCCGGAAGAACAGTCGGGTTTGGGATACTATGCGAGAAATGTGGAGAATATCTCCATACATGTTTCAACTGCGCCCTTTACAACTCGAATGCAGAGAGGTGCAGATCGCATACCACTGAAGCGGTCAGCGATAGAAGAGGGAGAAATTACTGTGAGGAATTTATACCGGATACACGTACTGCAGCGGGACCGGATTCAGTGAAAGATAAAATCGCTGACGATTTCAAAACTCTTTTCAGAGTGGACGGAGAGTAAACTATTTCAGTCGATACGCGGAAAACAGGAGCGCTTTCCGATAAACTGAAGGATATTTCAGAATGCACTCTCAGTTTCAAAGGAGCGCTTGTACTGCTTGTACTTACAGCTGTTTACTTCGTCTGCTTCTATTTCCTGCCCCAGAAGATGCGTTATCTGGTCATTGCAGGACCAGTTCTTATCGCTGTATTTCTGCTCAAATCAAAACCCGGCCACTGGCTTCCTCTGTTACCCCTTCTTTTCATGGCAGGCGGACTAACACTGCATATGGGTGTGTTCGAACCCGCAGTTGCGACTCTGGTTATAATAATGTTCACATTTTTCTACATTGCCGACAGAATACTTCGGAACAAAACACTGTTTGTACCGTCTCCTTACCTTTTCTTCATCTTCATTGCGATTCTTATTCAGGTGGTCAGCATATTCATTTCAATTCATGTACACGAACAGTACCAGTGGAACGCAATCCGAGACGGCAGCAGTCTCTTTCTGTTTTTCCCTCTTGCTGTGATCATACCCGCCATCTGCCGAACCGAGAAGAAGTTCAATCAGTTGCTGCGGGCCATACTTGTAACTCTACTGGTAGCCTCAACTATTGGTGTTATACAGTATATCTCGATCACAAGCTTTTCAAGAGTAGATTTAGGTCTCGGATATGTGTATCGAGGAAGAATTGCCAGTCTCTTCGGCAACGCCAATATATTCGCAGGATACCTTGAGCTGGGCATTCCCATCGCTATTGCTCTGTTAGTCACAGAGAAGGATATAAAGTGGAGGATCACAGCAGCAGTAGCGATAGTTCTCGGTATACTCAGCGTTCTGTATACTTTCTCAAGGGGGGGGTTGCTCGGCGTCTTTCTGGGTTGCGGAATAACTCTGGTGTACATTTTCAGATCCAAGGTATGGATCCCCATTCTTATAGGTATTCTGGCGGTGGTCCTGTTGGTAATGAGCGTTGGCACTTTTGAAAGACAGATGACCTTTTTTATGGATCCATCGGCACACCTTACGCAACCGACGATTCTTCACCGATACATTACCTACCGCGGGTTCATTAATCAGTTCACAGCGTCTCCTGTTACGGGTGTCGGATGGGGAGCCAGAGAGTTCTACTGGGGGCGGTCAATGCTATACAGCTTCTGGGAGGTAAGACACTGCGTGAGTAGAGAAAAGATAGTCACGTTTGGAGGACTGAACAGTCTTTTTCTCAACCATGCGGTGAAAGGAGGGATCGTATCTCTGCTATCTGTTCTTCTGGTGTTCGCAACGATTTACAAAGCTTTTTTCAGGGCACTCAAGAGAGGCGGCGGGGTATTGGCGGTTGCCATGTTCGCGGGAATATTCAGCTTTATGATCCATCAGATAATAGGCAACCAGTTGAGGTTTCCAACTGTCAATTCGCAGTTCTGGATTGTCACAGGACTGCTGCTTGTTCTTGCATCATCCGACCTCATCAAACAGAATGGAGAGGAACCTTTGAACCGACTTCAGCTTCCTGAATCCACAAAACAGGAGGACTCCCGGGAGAAGGGGAAAAATGTCCCGCATCCCTGAAGACGCGTACGTAATAATAATAGGGGCGATGAAAAGTGGAACCACATCCCTCTATTCTTACCTGGCACAGCATCCACTGATCTGTGAATGCAGAATCAAGGAACCGGAGTATTTCTCGCGGCACCAGAGTCATGGAGAGAAAGAAAAACGGTACGAGGATTTATGGGATTTTGAAGACTCTGTTCACAGGTATGTCCTTGATGGTTCCACCGGATACACTAAGTACCCCACGGAAAAGGACGTTCCTGAAAGGATCAGTTCCTACGGAATTTACCCTCAGTTTCTTTATGTCCTGAGAGATCCGTTTGAAAGAATTGAATCCCACTACAATTCCGGCCGCTTCAACCCTGACTGGAACTACTCCATTCTTGACGAACACCTGATAAATGTCAGTAATTACTATATGCAGCTTCAGCGGTTTCGCCAGTTTTTTCCCCGGAGCAGATTCCTGCTTCTGGATTTCAACCGGATGAAAACAGTGCCGGAAAAAGTGCTCAGTGAAATCTATGATTTTCTGCATCTGGATCATTCTTTTTTTCCTGATTCGTATCATCGGAAGAATGAAACCATGTACATCAGCAGGCAGGAGCTTATCTATAGAAAACTGATTAAAACCGTGGGAATCAACAAAAAAATACCCGAATCACTGAAAAAGCTGGGACGCAGAACTCATTCCCGTTCCGCTCCTGTTAAGAGGAAACTGCTTACAGAGAAAGAGAGAGAAAGAATTCATAGTATTCTTGAAGGTGATATGATAAAACTGCGGGACGAGTACGATTTCAATGTAAGAAAATGGGGTTTCGGAACAGATAACAGGCTATGATACTCCTGGGGGAGAGTCTTTTCCCGGGAACAGCTTTCGTTTAACAAAATCCATATATGTCCTGTAGGTTGTCGAACGGAGAAGTGCCGTTACCGCAATGTAAAGGATAATTCCGGGTACAATGCCAATTGACAGGCTGTAGATTCTGCTGGAGAGAGTTCCATTCAGGTCAACGGGGAATAATTTACTTGAAAGCACAAGGTATCCTATCATAACCAAGGTCGCCGCAAGAATTTTCAGATACTCGGGAATGAACACAGAACCGTTAATGCCTCCAAGTCTCTTACGCAGGAAATACATCTGGAATAAGGTTTTTGCCGTTGATGTCAGAGTGGTCGCCAGAGCAAGCCCCGCTATTCCCATCGGCTGAATGAGAATGATATTGAGAAGAATATTCGCAAGCACTGCCCATATTCCCAGAACAACAGGAATAACAGTCTCTTTTGTTGAGTAGAAGGCCCTTCTTATAAGCAGCCCTACTCCTATCTGGGCAAACCATGGAGAATAGAACGCCAGGGCATAACCAATACGCTGCGACTGTTCAGGACCGAAATTGCCCCTCTGGAGAAGGATGGATATAAGCGGTACCGAAAGAACCACAAGGATTCCCGAAGCGGGTACGGTATAATAGGATATGTACTTGATAAAACTTGCTAATTCATCTTTCAGTTTTTTAACATTATTTTCAGCGGCAATTTTTGCGAACGAAACCGTTGACAGGACGATAATTGGCTGAATCAGGACGATTCGTATCAGATTTCTAATTCGTGAGGCATAATCTATAGCTGTTACCGAGCTTGTCCTGAGAAATGAAGCCAGGACTTTATCTGCTACAGGACCGAGATAGCCGGTAATAACGCCTACTATGATGGGTACAGCAAGTCTTATCATTTCCCTGAAATCACGATCCCGCGGGTCAATCACCATCTGGTAATGCAGGCGGAGGCGCAGAGAAATAACGGCAGATATGGAGAACGACACCATTGCGCCTGCTACGCCGGAGATTGGTATTACCATAATACCCAGGCTTTTATGCCCGAGAAGGACAACTATGTATGAAACAACAATCTGAAAAACGCGGACAAAACTGACAAGACCAAACCTTTTTCCATAGATGATGAAGTTATGCAAAATTCCTTCGATGGAGTTAAGGAAGATCACAGGGAGGAATATTATCAGCATCTCGCCGGCAAGGGCAGCTGTATTCTTCTGTACTCCCGGACCGATGATTCCGACAACTGATGATCCAAATAGAAGCACAGCGCCGATAAGTATTGCACCCGATATGGACATCCAGTTGATAACTCTGCTGACAAGGCGATCTGCAGCTGCATTTCCCTTGTCGAGCACTACTCTTGAATAAATGGGCATGAATGCAGCACCGAAAGCAGTGGATATCACCTGCTGGAGAAGTATGGGAATCACCATGGCGATTGAAATAGCGTCTGTCTGCCAGGTAGTACCAAAAATCTGTGCTATTTCGGCGAACCTGAAATATGTAATAAGAGCGATGAGAAGATTCCCGACCGAAAGAAGAGAGAACCCCGCTCCCTTGCCCTTTACACCTCCCAGCCAGTTCAGGACTTTTTTCAAGAAATTCCTTTCATGTATATGTTCCTGAGAATATGATCAGACGTCTCCGAAAATAGTCCTGCTTCGACAGAAACCAATATCCCACCGGATATTATACGTACTTTAAGCTTATTGTGATAAATACAGTATGATCAACCCAGCGCCTTTTCATAGACATCAAGAGTTTTAAGAGCCGTTTTCCTCCAGGAGAAACAACAGGCTCTCTCAAGTCCCCTCCTGGACAGCTCACCTCTTAAATCATCATTGCGACCAAGGACATTGATTCCATTTGAAATCGAGTCAACGGACAGGGGATCTACAAGAAACGCGGCGTCTCCTGCTATTTCAGGCATTGATGAAACATTTGAAGTTATTACCGGCGTACCGCACGCCATGGCTTCCAGTATAGGGAAACCGAAACCCTCAAGGATCGAGGGATAAGCAAGGAACTCTGCGGAAGAAAGCAGAGCCGGGAGGTGGTCATCTTCAACATATCCTGTAAGGTGTATTCTGTCTCTATTGGGATGATTCGAGATAAGCTCAAGCAGCTTATCATACTTCCATCCCAATCCGCCGGTGATAACGAGGGAATGCGGGATGCTGGAGCACGAAAGGGCAAAGGCTTTCAGGAGTCGCTCAATATTTTTCCTTGGTTCCAGTGTACCGAGAAAGAGCAGGAAACGTGATGGAAGATCGTACTTCTGTCGAACGGATTCAAGGGCATCCTCACATGAAACCCGGCGGAATCTGTTGGAGATACCCAGATGAATAACATGAATCTTATCTGCTGCTTCGGGAAACAGTCTCTTAAGTTCTGAAGCGGTGAAGAACGAATCGGTCATTATCCGGCGAGCTTTGCGAATATGCGCAGGAAAAAACCTGCCGGACAAAGCGGACCTGAAGCTGTGAACTCCGGGATTCGTGTAGTTCGATATATCATGCACGGTTATTACCCCTGGAACAGGAAGAATGAACGGCAGAGGATAGACGGGATCATGGAAAAGCTGAATATCGTCTTTTTTCATTTGCACAGGCAGACCTATCTGATACCATAACTGCATATGCGGCGAGGGGAAGGTTACTTTGACCGTTCTGAACCTGTCTGGTAGATCCAGATTAAATGGAATAGGTCTGTTGGTGTACAGAATGTACTCATTCCCATTATCAACTTCTGCGAGAGCCTCAAGAAGGTGAATGATGTAATTTGGTATTCCAGCCTTCAAAACCGTCAGAGGAGAAATCTTCATGCCTATTCTCATAGAATTTAGTGCCTTTTTTAAAAAACATTGCCATGGGTTCAATCTAACATTTTTAAACGTAAATATAACATTACCGTTACACAGGTGTTATCGACCCCCTGGTATTGGAGAAACAGAATAGCTGGCATACAGGACTTCAGTCCAGTGTTTCGGTATATATCACCACAAACCTCAGTATTAACTATCGTAGTTCAAAGGAATTTATCTCGTAATTCCTGAAAACTCAAGAGTTTTCATAAAGGAGTAATCATTTCTTTGTGCAATGATCTTTTCAGACAGGACTCCAGATGACAACTTCTGTAATAGTCCCAAACTACAATGGTATTGATTTGCTCAGAAATTGCATTATCTCTCTTCTCAATCACGACAGAGTTCCTGATCAGATCATCGTAGTAGACGATGGTTCATCAGATGGTTCTGCTGATATTGTCAGAGACGAATTTCCGATGGTTACACTGATTGCTCTTGATAGAAATACCGGTTTTACAGGAGCTAACAACGCAGGACTGAACGCCGCAACCGGTGATTTTCTGGTTCTACTCAACAATGACTGCATTGTAGAGGATGGATGGCTGACGGCACTCCTTGGTCGTATGGAAGATCACAACGTTGCTGCAGTTACAAGCTCAATGAGAAATATCGGGGACATAAATGTGATGGATTCTGCAGGGGGCGAGATAGACTGGATGGGCTTTTCAAGGGACACAGGCAAAGGTGAACCGGCATCGAAGCATACTGCTTTCATGGAAATACTATACCCCTGCGGAGGTGCTGTGATGATACGCCGCAGTGCGCTTCCGGACAGCTCAAGACTATTCTGGAACAGGCTTTTTGCGTATCAGGAAGACTTGGACCTCGGTTTTGAGTTGCAACGATCAGGTTGGAAAGTTGTATTTGAACCTGAAGCCGTTGTAAGACACATGCATTCCGCGACAACAATCAGAGGGAGTTTCTTTCAGGAATACAGCTGCGTACGCAACCGCTTGCTTGTTCTCAGAAAACATTTTGATGCAGAAACATTCAGGAAACTGCGTCCCTATTTCATAATTTGGCAGAGCTTCTGGTTTCTTCTCAGTATATTCAGAGGAAGATCTACCCTCGCAGAGTCAATACTGAAAGGTACACATGATGGGCTTAAAATGCCTGTGGAAACCTTTGATGCGCCAATTTCAGTTAATGAAATTTTCATCCGGTATGCAACTTGCTTTGATTCGGCAAATCCCATAAAGAAATATTTCTATAAAAGGGTCAAGGAAATTATTTCTCACCGGAATGCTTGAAAAAAGGAAAGATTCTTAAAAACACACGATACGCTGCGTACCCTATGCCTTTATCAGTCGAGATTTCGTGGAAGATTTTTCTGAGGTATGCAATACTGTTTAGTCGGGGTATCGTCGAGGTTCCAATAGGATTTGTTTTAGTACGTGATGGATTCCTGCACCAACTTACAAGAGGTTGAAACAAATTCTCTGAGGAACCCTCTGCAGAACACCATTTTTCCTGATTTTCAATGATGTTCTCCGATAGATCCGGTGACGAAATGAGTTGTAAAAACGCCTTTGCCAGAGCTGCGTGATCCTGCTGTGGAACAACAATTCCAAGGCCATGGCTCCTGATATTTTCAGATATTTCTGCGCCATCAGTGCATACTACTGGAATTCCCCGTTTGATCCAGTCGAGAGTTCTGGTTCTCGCTCCAAGAGTTGTTTCCATTGAGGGGAGGTCTGTATACACTGCAGCGGATGCTGTTCTGTAGACTTCCATTAATTCATCATAAGGAATCCATCCATGCAGCGTGAATCTTTCACTGAATCTGGATTTTTCAATCATTTTTCTGAAATTGTCGTATTTCGCAAGAGAAACGGGGACTCGTCCGCCAGTGGAAATGAACTCTATGCTTTTATCCCTTTCCATGGCTGATTCCAGGGCATTGAACAGAGTAATCTCATCAAACCATAGATTGAATGATCCGGTTGATATTATCCTGAATCCCGTTGAGGATTTGTCATTTACTTCAAAAACTCCCATTGAACAGTGTGGAATGGGGCTCACAGGAATGAATTCAGAGGACCGTTTTCCCATCCGACCGAGAAGGAGAAGCTCTCCTCTGACGGCAAATGCTTGTCGGCGGGAAGGGGTAGAAAAAGCGTCCCCTCTCATGAGCAGGGTGTTTTCAAGAGCAAGTATCCTGACAAGTCGCTCTCCACTTAAACCATCATCATTTCCCAGAAGTAGAGTCTCTGCCGGATGCGTTCCATTCATGTCTATCCATATCGGTAGATCCGGATTTGCAATTGCGACAGCCTCTGCGTGAAATGGGCTGATGGTAACAATACAGGAGAAAGACCTGTCTACAAGAAAATGTTTTATCTCAGCGGCTCCCCTGGTTCCTTCTGATGGAGATAGTACTGAAACCCTGAATCCCGCTGTCTCAAGAGCGTGTCTGAATCTAGCTGTTCGCGCAATGCACGCTCCGGTACCGCTGGATGCTGAGCTTGAACCATCATCTCCTACAAGAAGAATATCTTTCATGAAAGCACTTCTTCAAGGGCTTTGAGGGTCATATCTGCACAGTTATCCCATGTTAGAATTCCCGAAAGCCGGGCTCTCTCGATCTGCTGGTCTGCTGTAACTCCTTTTTCAAGACAAAGCATTATACCGGACGCTACAGATTCGGAGTTGGATATGTCTATCATCCAGGCGGCCTTACCGAAGTATTCCTTGATTGCAGAATTGTACGGTGCTGCTACAGGAAGATTCCACGAAAATGCTTCTGGAACCATAAAACCAAAACCCTCGTAATGAGCAGTATGAACCAGACAGGCGGCATTACTGTAAAGGTCAGCGAGTTCAGACCCCGAAACATAACCGGTAAATGTTACTTTATGAGAGATTCCGAATTCCGATGCATACCCAATAATCTCTTGAGCCCTGAAGCCCATACCTCCTGCTATGACGAGAGGCGGAAGAGAATTATCATGAGATGATTCAAGAATACTGTATGCGCAGAGGAGGGTTTTGTAATTCTTTCTTGGCTCTATCGTACTAACTGCCAGAATGTGCTTACCCCCGGGGACGTGATCCGGCCTGTAAGGAAAATGATCGGTTCCAAGAGGGGTATTGAACACCCTGTCTTCGATATGTGGAAATTCGTTCAGCAGATCATTCTTAGTGGTTAACGAATTTGTTGTGATAACATCCGCACGAGCAGCTGCCTGTCTGATCCGTTTCCTCCATGCGGCAGTATCATCCTTCCTCTTCATTTCCGGATACATAAATGGGCCCATGTCATGAACCATAACCGCCTGCTTTATAGGAAGAAGGGTCTTTATCATAGTAGTACCCGGGCACAGGATCGCGTCCAGACCAGCTTTACGAAACCGCCATCCGGGCCAGTAGAAATCTGTAATTCTCCTGAATTTCGGGAAGAAAATTTCTGGTACACCAACCGAATTCAGAACATCCGCATAGCTTGTGAGTTTACGGTTAATCCACAATTCAACAAGAGAATTCTTTTGCTTAAGCGCTTTTGCTATTTCAACTCCGTAACGTCCAACTCCTGTAGGATTACCGCCGAAGTTTGCATATATTCCAATTTGCATACTGAAAACATAATACAGTATTAAAGCGAAGAGTATTTCCAGCGCGATCACGTCGCTTACCCATGGTAAAGGCCGGTGAGTTCAACCGGGAGAAAACCGTACGGAAAACGCTTGAAGTGTATACCCATGTAATGCTGGAGGAGAAGATTTGAATGAAGATTCTTGTGGCTTCATCAGGTACAATTCCCGGTTATTCCGGCGGTTGGACTACAACTCTTGACCTCCTGGGAGACGACCACCAGGCAATGTACGTACTATTGAACGCAAAACTCGGCCTTCACAGCATGGAAGGGGTGAAGTGGCTGGGATTGGGTCTTGGGCGAACAGACGGGACTGTTTCCCTTCTTCCTCGCCGTCTTGCTGGACAGCTCAAAAAGGTCTTTGCTCCATCCGCTGTAAGGTGGGCATTCAGGAAATTCAACGCGGAATTCATCATGTGCCTGGATGAAGACATAGGTTTCCTGGTTCAGAAAACCGGAATCCCCTACGCTATGAGATTTCACAGGAAGGTTGAACCATCTGTGATCGGAGCTCCGCTTGAGAATCTTCTGAAGGGAGCTCTTTTTGCCACAGCCACGCCTGGGGCGGATGTTCCCGGAGTGGAGGTGATTCCGCACAACCAGGATCTGTCTCGTTTCAGTTTCGCTCCCGCAGCAAAACCCGAGCGGGCCCTGCTCCTGACCTGTATCAACGAGGTTCACGAACCCGACCTGTTTATTGAGGGGATCTGCCTTTCCCGAAATATGAAGGGTGATATCATTGGAACAGGTCCGCTCAGGAACAGGATTAAGAAAGTCTGCCTCAGTACCGCCGGAAGGGTTCGGGTTCTGGATCCTGTTCCAAGGCTGCAAGTAGGGCAGCTCTCAGGCAGATATCAGGTTGGGGTTGCTACAATTACCAGGCGCGACAAAATCGTCTATCAGATGAAAATCAACATGTACCTGGCCTGTGGGATGCATACCATGGTCAAACCCTATACTCACATTGTAAAGGAAGCTCCCGAACTGGTTGATACCTTCTCAACACCCCGCGAGCTTGCAGACAGACTTGATGAGACCGAAGAGAACTGGAGGGAACTTGAACCCAGACGGAGAAAGGCGAGGGAATGGGTTCTGAAGAACTATTCAGTAGAGATTCCCAGAAGGAGATTCAAGGAGATATTGAGGGAAACATTCGGCGATAATATTTAGATCGAGCATTCCCGGATTGATTCGGAGAGCGGAGGAAGAAATTTACATTACTGACAGAATTGCCTATCTGCGCCTTCAGAAAACCGGCAGCTCTCACGTATTACGTGCACTGAAGATGGTTTGCCCCGGCCGACAGGGAGAAATGCATGGAAGACTCCCCGAATCCATTCTGCACAGCGATCGCGTCATAGCAGCATCGGTAAGGAATCCCTGGGATTGGTACGTGTCCGTCTGGGCGTACGGTTGTGATGGAAAAGGAGTGCTTTTCGATAGACTTACCGAGCCGAGGAAACTACTGGGACACGGTTACCGTTCGTCTATCCTCACGGGAGTGTCTAATTTACTGTATGAACTGTGCCGGTCCCGTCGTATCTGGCGGGAGACTTACTCCGATTCCTCATCCCCTGCTTTGTTCAGGCGGTGGCTCCAGGCCCTGCTGGATCCGGAGAAGAGCCGGGTACTGGGTGAGGCTTACTGCAATTCCTCTCTCAGCCGGTTTTCGGGTTTCTATACTTACCGCTACTGCCACCTGTTCCATAGCACCGTAGAGCATCTTTATGACGGAACTATTCATAACCAGGAAACACTCCGAGAGGCTGAGGCAAGGTTCAATATCATCCAGCACATGTTACGAATGGAAAAGCTGACAGACGGGATCCTCGAATTGTTGAAAAAAGCCGGAATAGCTATTGACAGAGAAACCACGAAGAAGATCATGGAGATGAACCGAACCAATCCCTCTTCCAGATTAAGGGATACCAGTATCTATTATGATCACCAGACGACGGAACTGGTTCGGGAGCGTGAGGCTCTGATAGTAGAAAAGTACGGTTACAGATCGCCAGAGATAGAAGCGCAGTGAATTCTTCTACAATTAATTTTCATTACTGTCCGGTTACTGATTTAACAGGTCGAGTTTTTCAAGGGAGACGATTCTCCATTCTCTGCTGTCATCACCGGGAAGTACTACCATGTCTCCGATGGTTTTCCCGAGAAGAGCATTCCCAAGGGGAGCCATGTAATTGATCCTGCCATTTTCCGGGTCTGCGTCCAGCGGGCCTACAACACAAACAGTCTGTACTGTCTCCGCTCCGCCGCTTTCCTGGAGCTGTATCTGTATGCCCGGGCTGACGGTATCAGTAGTGATCTCATCGGTCGGATATTCCCGGTACATCTGAAGTTCTTTCATCCATCTGTTCTGTTTATCCAGCAGCAGATCCCTTTTCTCTATCGCCGCGGCGTATTCCGCGTTCTCGGATAGATCTCCGTGAGAAGCGGCCTCTCCGATGGCTTCAGCCGCTGCCGGTATTTCTATCTGCTTTAAGCGGAGGCAGTCGGCTTCCCGTTGTTCGATAGCATTTAAACTCGAGAAAAGCGTATCAGATTCCCAGAAACGTTTCTTTACAGCTTTCCCTATGGATGAGCTTTTTCTTCGCGATATTTCTCTTCCAAGAAAGAGACACAGACCCTCATTCTGGGCTGTGGCGCTGGTAATGAAACTGTCCAGGTAATTACCGAGTTTCCGGGAGTCTATCGAAGAGAGGTAACTGTCCAGTTCTGATTTCAGAGGGCCGGTAAGAAGACGGATCACTCTTTTCTGGGTGTCAGCGGAAGAAAATACCAGGTAATCGAGGAAAAGAGCAGTCTGATTCTCTCCAAGACTTTCGTCCCGCCTATCCCCTCGCGTGGCAAGAAATGTAAGGGTCCAGAGAAACCGATCTGTTTCAGCCGGCTTTGAAAGATAGTCTCCTATACATTCTGTAAGAAGTTCCGGGTCGGATTCTTCGAGGAAGGCAGCAGCATGTTCCCAGAGCGGGCGTCTGAGTCCTGACAGCAGATTTACTTTTTCACTTCGTTCGGTTCTCGCAGAGAAAAAGAGGTCGAGGTATTCCTTTCTGCATGCGGGAGATTGAATTTCCCCGAGAGCCCTCTCCGCTCTGGCTGAAGTATTTTCGAGGAAATCATACTTCATTCCGGAGAATGTTTCCGCCGTGCCTCTTTCGCTGAGAATCCAGCAGAGCTCGAACAGAGAACCTGTTTCCGGTGTGGAGATGCTGCCTACTTTTTCCAGCAATCCTGTCAGCCTGCCCGAAAAAGCGTCCCCGCAGGATTTCAATAGAGCCTTGATCTGCTTAACCTTTTCCCGGACGGGTTCTTTCTTCCGGCTGATTATCTTACCTGCCCGCTCAAGAAATTCCACATTTTCGTCCAGAAGAACGATACGGTCACCCAGATCGAGAAAACCGTCAGTTGAAGCCGATGTTTTTTTCAGTGTTTTCCATGCTTCCCCGACCGTGATTGCAGAGTTGGAGAAGAAAGTATGCAGATCCCTGATGCAGATCTCTCCGGGATTCTCCAGAGGTTCATCCGCCAGTCTGCGAAGAAATTCGGAAGGGGATTCGTTGAAAAGAGAGGAGAATTCTTCCATATTCCGCCAGGAGAGGACCGCAAGGGAACTGGATGCAATCGGTCTTGTGAATTCGAGGACAACGTTCAGTTTCATGTCGTGGTTCGAAGCCTTCTGAAAATCTATGGTTGCATGTGTCCGGCTCATCCTTGTGATCTGTCCGATGCCGAAGGTGCTGTGGTACAGATAACCGTCTTTGTTGTACTTCATGAGCAAATTGAAGGCTCGCCATGATGACTGTACATCGCCGTTTTCCTTCTTGAGCCCACTGAGTTTCAGAAAAAGCTCAAGAGGCTGAAACATCAGATAGTCATCTCTGAGCATTTCAAGAAGCGCTTTTCTTAAAGGCTCTGACCTTCGGAAAAGTACAGCCGCTTTAAGGAGGAAAGCGGAGAAGGCATCTTCTGCCCCGCTTTCCTTCTCGGTAATAATCAAATCGAGAAGCTCTGTGGCGAGCTCATGCTCACCATTGTTCTGAAGAATGGAGAAAGCATCGATCATTTCATCGTATGATACATCTCCGTCAAGGGTTTCAAGCAGCAGATCTGTCAAGGTATCGTAATCACCGGCACTTGCGGCATTGAGAATTTTAGACAATCTTCCTCCTGTCTATGAAGCGGTAATATACTGAGTAAATGGTGGCGATAGTACTGGCAGGAGGACAAACTTGGGCAAAAAAGACGAATCCGAAAAAAAACTCAACCGAAGGCAGTTTCTGGGAAAAGCGGGTAAACTTGGCGGAGCCGTTTTTCTTTCCTCCCTTGCTGGAAAAGCCCTTGCCGGTGACTGGGAACAGGGAAGGGAAGAGTTCTGGACCGACGGTACGTTCAGGCAGCACACCGTTGACGCTTCGAGGGAAGCTGATGGGATAATCAGAGCGTTGATCGATGGAACATGGGAGGAATTCTCAACGATAGAATTACCGCAGCCCTTTATGGACTGGAACCTGACCGGGCGCCTCGAAGTGCTGGAGAACATATCAATGATGTTCAGTGGAGAGGGAGGTTCTCCGCCTTCCCTTGCAGGACCTCACAACGCAGCAATGGCGACATGGGGCGGAAGCAGGGCGGACAGCAGACTCGAGATAAACAACGCTTTCAAGGGAATGGGCCTTTGCCCCGAGCGGTCGGTAATTAAGGAACTTATTGCCCGGATGGAGGAGTTAATGTCCGGGGGAATGGGACCGAGGATGCAGTATCTCATAGACCTCTATTCCGATGCCTCGAATTTTGATCTGGCCAAAATGATCTCGCTGGAGCTTTACAGTACCCCGGAATTCGAAACCCATACTTTCATTAATCTTATGGAACGCCCAACGACATCACTGGTGTTTCTGGATAGCAAATCGTACGAGGTAAGAGGTATTGGTCAGCTTGTAGCCCCCGGTGACACAGAAGCCGGAGATTACGCAAATGATATTGTGACATATACGAATATGGCTCACACCCTCTTCCACGGAGAGTTTCCGAAGCTGTATGCGGGGATTCTGGTCCATATAACAGCTGTGTTCGATAATACACCGGGTACCGGTCGCGGAGTGAGGATAGCCCCGCCGCTGGTCTAGAAACTGAGAACACCGTGGATATTGTAAGAATGCCCGATGGAACCCTCCCTGCAATGTACTTTGTGGATCTTGACGGAACCCTTCTGTCAACATCTTCTGAGAAGTGCTTTCTGAAACACCTTCTGAAAAAAGGGATACTTTCACCATCTGCTTTCTTAAGGTTTCTCTCCTTTTATCTGCGCAGCCCCGGACGGACAATCCGGGAGGGTAAGGGGTGGAACAGAAACTACCTGACCGGCATACCGCCGGAGGTGATAAAGCGGGAAGCGGCGATATGTGCGGGGGAGCTTCTTAAGAATTACCTTCGAGGCTGGACAGTCCAATCGATTCGCGAACTGAATAATAGTGGATGTGAAACGGTTCTCCTGTCCGCCTCTCTTGAGCAGATCGCGGCCGGCATAGCTGAGGGTGTTTCGATAGACCTCATCCAGGCAAGCAGCCCGGCTATTGTGAACGGCAGGTTCACCGGCAGTTTGAATGGTCTGCGTCCCTGGGGAAAGAACAAAGCGGAGCTGATGCGGAGAATCTGCGATCAGAGAGGGATCGAACCGGTGAACTGCGCAGCCGCGGGAGACTCATGGGCTGACAGGTTCATCATGGATAATTGCGGCTGTTCCGTTGCCGTATGCCCGGACGGCAGATTGAGAAAACTTGCCGTTCGCAGAAAGTGGATAATCGTGGAAGGAAGCCACACAAAATGGGCGTAGTAAAGGCTCTTGGGGCGTTTTCGGGCGGGCTGGACAGTATGCTTGCAGCCCTTCTGCTGAAAACGCAGGGCATAGAGGTGGAACTGGTCTCTTTCGCCAGCCCGTATTTTTCATCGGAAAAAGGACACAGCGGGGCCAGGCAGCTTAATCTTCCCTGGAGAGAGATCGATTATACCGCTGAAATGATGCTTCTGCTGAAGAACCCCCCGAGTGGATTCGGAAAGAACCTCAACCCCTGCATAGACTGCCATGCGGGGATGTTCCGGATACTGGGAGATATCGCTGCAGCAGAGGGTTACGATGTAATTTTCTCAGGAGAAGTAGCGGGACAGCGGCCCATGTCTCAGAATAAAAACTCCCTTAACCGGGTTGCCCGTCTATCCGGTTATCCAGAATTGCTTCTGCGGCCGCTCTCGGCAAAGCTTCTGAGAATTACCGATCCGGAACAGAGTGGACTTGTTAACAGGGATCTGCTGCTGGACTTTTCCGGAAGAAGCAGAAAACCCCAGATGAAACTCGCGGAGGAATACGGGATCCAGTACATCAATCCCGCTGGAGGATGCCTGCTTACCGATCCCAATTACTGCGGCAGACTGAGGACTCTCTTTGAGATCCCCGGATTGCTCACCGCACGGAACGCCAGATTGATAAAACATGGCCGGTTCTTCAGAATTTCGGGGGATACCATCGCCCTTGTGGGCCGGGACGAAAGAGATAATGAAGGGCTTGAATCCCTGGTTACGGATGAGATCACTTTTGCGCTGGAAGAGAGACCAGGCCCCACGGGAGTTCTTATAGGAGATCCAGAAATGCTTCCTGAACTTATCAGGCTTGTAGAGCAGTATGCGCGGGCCGGTAGTTCGTAATCCTTAATGAGAAAACAACCTTCCTTACTTGACATTCTCAAAAAAGTGAATATTTAATCCTCTTCTCAATCGAAGGGCACCATTATGACGAAGATCAAAAGACTGTTTCAGTAGTTCAGAAACCTCCTGCTCCACAGCGGGCAGACTTTGCTCAGTTTCAAGAACAGATATTGATCACGGGATAACCCGGTTTTTACAGGAATAATGAGATGCACTTTCACTTTGATGACACACATGATGATTCTTCGATCAGGAAAACGTCCACCTTTGGTGTTTTGAGGAAGATCTATCCCTTTTTAAGACCCCACAAGAAATCCTTTGCTATCGCAACAGTCCTGCTGTTCCTGTCCGTTGCGGGTGAGCTTATGGGGCCTCTTATACTCCGGATGGTGATCGACACTGCGATTCCCGACAAATCGGTTCGGGACATAGTGCTCTACTCCCTTCTGTTTGCCGGAACGTTCACGTTCGCCATGGTAATGTCCTATCTGCAGGTGATGATCACCACAAAAGTAGGGCTTTCTGTGGTTCGTGACCTGAAGGAGAAGGTTTTCAGACACATGCTCACCCTCTCCCTGTCATTTTTCGACAGTAATCCCACGGGAAAGCTCATGGCGAGAGTCGAAAGCGATTCAGAAAGGGTACGGATGCTGTTCAGCGATGTCTCGATGGCGCTACTCCGAAACGTGGCAATGGTTTTCGGTACTCTGGGGATAATGCTTGCAGCCGACGCAGAAATAACAAAATGGATCGTAATTCTATTACTGCCTGTGGCGCTGCTGACCGTGCCGGTTCTCAGGAAAATGAGAAAGCTCTACAGAAGGGTCAGGTCAGCCTACGCGCGGATATCCGGCTTCATAGCAGAATACGTGAGATCGGTTCCTGTTCTTCAGGTATTCGGCGCAACAGGGATGGCAGCGCGCAGAGTTCATTTAGAGGGGGAGCGGTTTCTTAACAGAGAAGTCAGGGCTTACTTCTGGGAGTATGGATTCTGGAGTTTTCTTGGAAGCTGCGAGATACTTGCTGTCATCGTTATTCTTCTTTCCGGCAGGGCAGGAGTTATCGCCGGTGCCGTCAGTGTTGGTACGGTTGTCATGTTCGTTGAGTATACAAGGCGGCTCTTCGGCCCGGTTGTGATGTTCTCCGAAACCCTGAACATGGTTCAGCGGGCTGCAGCTTCCGCGGAGAGACTTTTCGATATTCTTGCCACGGAAACACTCACACCGGACGGACATCTTGATGATGAGGATTTTCCCGGCGACTGGAAAGAGATCCGTTTTGAGAACATCTGGTTCAGATATCCCGGGGGCAAGTGGGTTCTGAAGAACATCAACTTTACTCTGACCAGGGGGACAATGGTTGCTCTGGTGGGTTCCAGCGGAGGCGGCAAAAGCACGATTGTGAGCCTGCTGATGAGATTCTACGAGCCTGCAGAAGGCAGGATCACCATCGACGGCATCGATATCAGAGAATTCTACCTGAGCGTCTGGAGAAGCAGGCTGGGGCTTGTTCTTCAGAATGTAAACCTGTTTTCAGGAACACTCTCTGAGAACCTGACCGTTTTCAGGGAAGGGATCCCGGTATCGAAGCAGATAGACGCTCTGAAGATTATAGAAGCCGAAGATATCCTTGAAGTCATTTCCGGGGGACTGGACGGCGCCATAAGCGAAGGCGGTCTGAATATTTCGATGGGCCAGCGCCAGCTTGTAAACTACGCCAGAGCTGTTCTTTCAGAACCCGATATACTGGTTCTGGACGAAGCTACTTCATCTGTTGACCCCGGAACGGAGAAACGGATTCAGAGATCAACAGATCTTATAGTGAGGAACAGGACCGCGCTGGTGGTTGCCCATCGCCTGAGCACAGTAACCCATGCGTATAAAATTCTTGTGGTACAGCACGGGGTAATAGCCGAAGAGGGGACACATGAAGATCTTCTGAGGCTTGAAGGGATATATGCCGGTCTGTGCCGTCTGCAGCTGCAGGGGGTTTCCAATGCCTGAGTATCGAGGATATCTGAAATGGATAACAGGCTTCTGGAAGCCTCATAAGAAACATCTTGTCGTTCTGGCGTTATTTACCGTGGTGTCCAGTGCAGTCGCATTGAGTTTCCCCCTGGTGTTCCGCTATCTGCTGGATAACGTGCAGCAGGTATTGGGCTCCGCTGGAGGCAGCAGCGAATTCCGGAAGATAGTTGCAATTCTTGCAGTGCTGGCTTTTGCCAGGTTCATCGCGGGGCTGTACCCTGGGGCGAGAGCATGGCTTAACAGTAAACTCGGCCTTGATATAAGAGACCGGGTTTTCGCAAGCCTGCTGAAAAAGGATTACAGATTCTGGAGTGCTTTCCGGCCGGGAGACCTCACAACAAGGCTTACCGATGATATCGTAGATTATCCGAGAATAGCCTGGTTCAGCTGCTCTGCTGTTTTCAGGGCGCTTGAATCATCATCAAGGCTGGTATTCTGCCTGGGCGTGATGTTCTTCATGAGCTGGGAACTGACACTCATAGCGCTGGTTCCGCTTCCGGTGATGTTCCTGATATTCACACGGGTCGAGAACAGACTGGGAAAAAAGGTTGAGGAAAGCAGAAAAGCCACCAGTCATACAGGCAACCTTCTGGACAGTACGTTTGCCGGCATTCCCATAATCAAGGCTTACAATGCCGAGGAAGGACAGACCGGAAGGCTTAGAGGTCTGCTTGATGAAAGGCTGGATATAGATCTGTCCATTACCCGTTTGGTTATGCTTCTGCATGGGGTGTACAGTGTCATCGGCCAGGTGGGGAAGGTAACCGTAATGGGTATCGGAGGACTCTTCGTTATACAGAACCGCATAGGTATAGGAGAGTTCTATGCCTTCTACGTTTACCTTGACATGCTTCTGGCGCCGATGATGGACATTCCCAACCTCTTTGTAACATCAAGACAGGCGTTTACATCAATAGACAGAGAGAAAGAAATTCTGGAGTATCCCGAAGCGGAGCGCAGGGAAGGTATAGAGGGCACGGGCGCTGTATCGACCCTGAAGCTGGAGTCGGCCGGTTTCAGATATACTGGAACGGATTTGGGTATCACCGGGCTTGATGTCCAGCTCAGCAGCCCGGGGATGTACGCGCTCGTAGGTGAGGTGGGAAGCGGAAAAACCACAGTTCTGAAGATGCTCACAGGTCAGCTTCCGTGTACCGAGGGAAGAATTCTGTACAACAGCACAGACCTCAAAGAACTGTCAGAAGATTATCTTGTATCCGAAACCGGTTATGTGCCGCAGGAATCCGTTCTCTTCAACGAATCGGTCGGGGAGAATGTCAGACTGGGCAGGGAAATCCCGGATGAAGCTGTTTCGAACTCACTGCGGATAGCAGGATTGGATGGGACTGAGCTTGAAGCCGGAGTGGACACAGTACTTGGTCAGGGAGGTGTCGGCGTCAGCGGCGGACAGAAGCAGCGTATCGCTATTGCGCGCGCCCTTGCGGGAAACCCATCCCTGTTTCTCTTCGATGACTGTACGGCAGCGCTGGACGCATCGAAGGAAGAGTTCTTCTGGCAGGAGCTTGCAGAGGCAAGAGAGAATGCTCTTGTTCTGGTTGTTTCTCACAGGCTGGCAACTGTAAGAAGGAGTGACAGGGTGATCTTTGTTCATGAAGGAAAGATGAATGCTTTCGATACCCATGAGAATCTTCTGAGAGACAACAGGCTCTACCGACTGGTCCTTGCAGCAGAAATGCAATGATACGTAAGCCAGGCTATCTGAAGCTGCTCGAAAAGGGAGAGCTTGCCGAAAGAATCCGGGAATTGAAGAAACTGCTTGAAGCGTGCAGGCTATGCAGCCGGAGATGCGGTGTAAATCGATTGGTCGGAGAAAGAGGTTACTGCGGGGCGGGAAAACTCCCCGAAGCAGCTTCTTTTTGCGTGCACAGGGGAGAAGAGCCTGTTCTCACCGGGAACCTGGGTGTTGGAAACGTCTTCCTCGGAAGATGCAACATGAAGTGTGTCTTCTGCCAGAACCACTCGATCAGTCAGCCCGAGGAGCCTATCCTTTCAGACTGGAGCAGTTCCGCCGCGAAGATCGCCGAAAAACTGCTTCAGTTTCAGAAGCAGGGATGCCCCACCGCCGGTTTCGTATCCCCCACCCATTACGCGCCTCAGATATTTGAAGCTATTGCTCTGGCAGCGGAGAGGGGCTTCAGTCTGCCGGTCATCTACAACACCAACGGATACGACTCGTTGGAATTGCTTACGCTGCTTGACGGTATGGTGGATATTTACCTTCCAGATTTTAAATACTGGAACAGCGGTTACGGGAACACCTACTCCGATGCTCCGGATTACCCCGCGGCAGCCAGAAAAGCCGTCAGGGAGATGTACAGACAGGTGGGAAACCTCCGGACAGATTCAGAGGGAACAGCCCTTCGGGGACTGATAATCCGTCTTCTTGTGCTGCCGGGCGGGATCTCCGGAACCGGTGATGTTCTCCGGTTCATAGCTGATGAGCTTGCTAACGATGTCTTTGTAAGTCTCATGTCCCAGTACTATCCCGCTCACAATGCACACAGTTTTCCTCCACTCGCGGGAAAGCTGAAACCTGAGGAGTACTCGCAGGCTGCTGCAATACTCGAGGAACTGGGGTTTGAGAACGGATGGGTTCAGGATCCTCTGACCTCTCCGGAGCATTACCTGCCGGGGATCGATTTCAGACTTTAGTCTTCTATCAGTAGAGTATGGATCTTCTCCGCTGCGATTTTCCCCGAGAGAAGCATCCCCCCGAATACCGGTCCCATTCGATGGGCTCCCATAGCTGCATTTGCAGCCATACCGGCAACAAAGAGTCCGGGCACTATTTCAATGGTATTTTCCGCCAGAGCCATTTCTCCCATATCTGCGTTCATGGATTTTTCCCCCTCTATGCCGCCAGAAGGAGTACTGAGTGTAAAACAGTCTTTTCAATTACAGTGTGCAGAACCTCAAGCGGATGGCCTGTTGCTTCGATCACATATTTCGCAGAGAAACAGACAGGGTCCACATGAAGACCTGCAATTTCGATGGGGCTGGATGTAACAACCACTCCTGCAATCCTGTCAAGATCCACCATAACATCTTCCACCGAGAAAAGGTTGAAAAGGGATACACCTGCCCTGCAGGCCTCTGCTATAAGAGTGGTGATGGATTCAACTGAACTGGCTGTATAGTAACCGGGAGAGTAAAGCGATGTTCTCACTCCAAGTTCCTCGAGAATACTTCTCCCCTCTTCCTGAACTACAATAACATTGAAGCCCATTCCTCCGCCCCACATGCCGCCCCCGGGGGAAAGCTTTCTGTCGAAAAGAGCCACTTTGTGACCCCTTAAAGCCAGCTCCCTTGCTGCGGTCAGCCCCGCAGGTCCACCTCCGGCAACTGCCACATCCAGCTCAAGGTTGTCGAGCAGGCTGTTCATATAAGTATCCACAATAGCCCTGGTTATTTCAACTTCACTCAACTTGCTCAAGGAAATCTCCATTCCGTATTGTAATGTTTCGTGTTCAACAAGATTTACTATGCTTCTTCATAAGAGCTCTGACCGCTTTCGGTACATCCTGGGCCGCCATTATTGCGGACACAACGGCAATGCCGTCAGCTCCTGCTTTCCGGACAATATCCGCGTTGGACGGTTTTATTCCTCCTATGGCAATAAGGGGCAGCGGGGAAGCTTTTTTAAGTTCCGCTATGGCTCTCAGTCCAAGAGGTTCGCCAAGATCGGTCTTCGTATCCGTGGGGAAGACAAGATTCGCCGCTATGTAATCGGCACTCTCCCGCCAGGCGGATTCAGCCTCCCGTGGAGATCTGGCAGATGCTCCTATCACGGCATCAGTTCCCAGAAGTGCTCTTGCCATGGCAACAGGCATATCATCCTGTCCCAGATGAACTCCATCGGCCCCTGCTGCCATTGCAACATCAACCCTGTCATTCACGATAAACAGGGCTCCATGCTTTCTGCAGAGATTTATAAGGACAGCGGCCATATGTATGAGCTCTCTGGTTGAAGCGGTTTTGTCACGGAGCTGCAGAGTACCCACGCCGGACTCAAGGGCAAGCCTGCAGGTTTCCTCAACGCCTCTGCTGCCGCAGAGTACCGGGTCGGTTACAAGATAGAGCGAGAGACGCTCAGGATTCATCAAAGCATTTCCGCTCTGATGCGGCTTTCGATGACTTCGCTGTCCAGAGCAAAAAGGGCATCAAGAAAACAGGGGACAAAAGTACCCGGACCGGCGCATGCCTCAGCTGCGCTCTCCCCCGCTATGCCAAGAGCGGCAAGCCCTCCGAGCGCCGCATGAAAAGGATCTTCCACGGCTGCTGCAAAGCATGCCACAGAAGTCGAGGCGGAACAGCCGGTTCCGGTAACCCTTCCCATCAGGGGATGACCATTCTCTATCCTTGCTGTCCGGTTTCCATCGGTAACGATATCCAAAGCCCCTGTAACAGCGATCACACTGCCCGAGCGCGCCGCGAAAGAGGATACAAGGTCGATACGCCCCTCAATCGAATCCATCGAATCCACTCCGCGTACTTTCCCGTCCGCGCCGGATAGAGCAAGAATCTCTCCGGCGTTTCCCCGGATTATGGCAAGCTCAAGTTCGCGGGCGATCATCCTGGCGGAGTTCGTTCGAAGGCCGGTAGCGCCCGCTCCGACCGGGTCGAAGATGACAGGTATTCCAAGTTTGTTCGCCACTCTGCCTGCCGCCAGCATGCTCTCGATAAGATCAGGGTCAAGCGTACCGATATTGAGAAGCAGTGCCCGGGCGAAACGAACCATTTCGGGAGATTCTTCGACAGATGGCGCCATTACGGGAGCTGCTCCGAGGCAGAGCGTCACGTTTGCTGTGAGATTCATAACAACGGTATTGGTTATATGATGGATCATCGGCTTTGTGTTTCTGGCAGCAGTCAGTCCATGGCAGGTTATCTCTGCGGGTTTCATAAAAACCTCCGGATTTTCTTACGCCGGTATTACCCGGGTCAAGTTCAAGGGGTCAAATTCTCAGGCCCGGAATCTCCGTGCCGCCCCCAATCCTGCATGAAAGCTATGAACGATGGGTTTAATCGTCAAATAAGGAGACTTGTTCATTCTCTCCGGTATGGTTATCTCAGGCAGATGCAGAGGTTATCGGCAAACATTTGAAAGGCAATTACAATGACAATAGTTACCATGCTTGTTTCCGCAGTACTCGCTTCGGGGCTTCAGCCCTGGGATCCATGGCCCCCACAAGCTGATTCGGCTATGCTGCTCGCCCTGGACACACTGAACCTTGATCGGGAACAGCTGGATTTTGACAGGCACTGGGTAACCGGAATTCACCTGGCAGACTCGACTGTAATAAGGGCTATTCAGCACGTTGAGGAAATCCCTCTGATTCTGCAGGAGTATCTTGAATCGTTAACCGATTACAGGTACTCAGAACCGGATATAACGGGAAGGGAAGCGCTTGTTGAGATCATCAGCCTGCTCGAGGAAGCCGATTCTCTCATGCGCTATAGGATAGAGTGCATGGGACGGGGGACAGTTGATTCTCTGATAGCCGTGATCCCTCTTATCTGGCTTGCCGAGAACGACCCTCTTGACTGGGATACAGTTATCGAGAGCTGGGGTATAGAGCCTCTTCCCGATGGCGATATGGAGATGGATACGCTTGCCGCTCTCCTTGAACAGTGCCGATTCGAAGTAAGTGTTCCCCTCGATGAGCTCGTTGCAGCTGCAAAAGGCCTTAGGGAAGCGCAATGGCCGGCAGAATTACAGGTTACACTTCCGGGTGTCCGCGGAGCAACAGCATCGTACTGCTTCGAAGGCCCTGTCAGATGGGTCATAGGAGGCGCGGGAGATAACATCTATACGGAAGATTGCCCGTTTGAGCTTATCATCGATATCGGCGGGAACGATTTTTATGGAGAGGGTATCGGAGGCGCTGCGGGGCCCGCGGGGGAAAGAGTTGACATTGTAATTGACCTTCTCGGAGACGACACCTATTCATCCGCATCTCCGATCAGTCAGGGGTGCGGTCTTCTGGGGCTTGGAGGAGTGATCGACCTTGAAGGAAACGATACCTACAGGGCGGAGAATTTTTCCCAGGGCGCGGGGCTGATGGGTTTCGGCTTTCTCATCGATCTGGAGGGAGATGATTTTTTCAGGAGCGGTACGTTCTGCCAGGGTGCCGGCTGCCTTGGAACGGGAATTCTGTACGACGGCTCGGGGGATGATTTTAGACAGGTTGATATGTTCGGTCAGGGTTTCGGAGGGCCGTCGGGAACGGGAATTCTCGTGGATATGGAGGGCAGCGACTGCTCTCTGGCAGGATTTCGGTATTCGCACGAACCGCTGCTGCCCGATGACAACCAGGCCATGTCACAGGGTTTCGGAATGGGTCTCAGACCGCTGATAGCAGGAGGCATCGGGCTTATGGCGGACTTTGGAGAAGGTAACGATACTTACAGAGCTGAAGTGTTCGGTCAGGGATGCTCGTACTTCTACAGCCTCGGGATGCTGTACGACCAGGGAGGGCAGGATACCTACGTGGCGGCTCAGTACAGTCAGGGTTCCGGTATTCATCTTGCGTCCGGGTGTCTCTGGGACGGAGACGGTGATGACAGCTACTTCTCAAGAAACGGGCCTGCGCAGGGAAGTGCCCACGATCTGTCCACCGGGTTCCTTCTTGATGGCGGCGGCAATGACTGGTACTGCTCCGACGGAGGCCAATCCCTCTCCTTGACCAACTCCGCATCGATTTTCGTTGATCTGGAGGGTAATGATACATACTGCGCCAGAGGCGGGGGACAGGGAGAAGCCCGGTGGGCAAGAGGGTCCTCCGGTGCCGGTGTGTTCATCGATCTTGCCGACCATGATGTCTACCTGGGTTCGGGCTCCGATTCAACCCGCTGGCTGTCGGGGGAGTACGGAGTCGGTATCGACCTTCAGAATCTGACTCCGGGGGGGCTTGATCCGCAGGATCCCGCAGGCAGCCCTGAATCTCTTGAGCTTGACTCGCTTTTCTCCGTTGCTTCGGAATGGGCTGTAGGCCCCAACAACGATAAGGTCAACGCCCACCGGGAAGAGCTTGCGGCGCGCGGGGAAGATGCGGTCAGCTTCCTTATTGAGGGTCATATGGGAACCCTCAGCGGGCTTGAAAGCCGCGCGATGGAAAGAGTATTCAGGGAAAATATAGACTTTTCAATGGAACTTCTGCTGAATATGCTGAATAGAATTGACAGCATACCTGCCCGAAACGGAGGGAATCTTATCTATTTTCTCGGAAAGCTTGAGGACGAACGAGCGAGGCTTCCACTTGAGGGAATACTGGTATCTATGGACGACAGCGTATCTGCAGGACGCACAACGGGAATCGTCAGGGCGCTTGGAACGATTGGTAACCCCTCGTCTCTTCCGGTCATCCTGCCGCTGGCAGGAGACGCATCAGACAGAGTAAGGCGGGAGGTTGCAGTTTCCATCGGAGAGATAGGCGATCCGCTCGGTATCGAGATCCTGGAAGAACTTGCGATGGACAGCTCGCTTGCTGTGAGGTCCGCCGCCGAAAACGCGCTAAAGCTTATTGAAGAAAGAACTTCCGAGGATGAAGAAGGCGCTGAAATAGGGACTAATCGGCTTAATTGACATATAGTAGCCGCAGGTTTATTTTGCTGTTGTGTTGGAAATGGAATAGAAATGTACAGAAACAGAAAGGAAAATCCATGAAAAAACTTGGACTTATGATGCTTGTAGCCGGAATCATCCTGATGGCTGGCTGCGCAGGAGACGACCCTGCTGGTCCCGGAGGAACCCTTGCTGACGTAGAAGGCGTTGCAATAAGCTCAGCTTCCGACGGACAGAATATTGCTCTCACCTGGACAGCAATTGCTGATGTTGATGGTTACAAAGTCTGGTTCCGTGCGACTTCAACAGGCACATACGCAGAGGTCGATGATGTAACAACTAACGCCAGTACCGTTACAGCAACTTCCGCCGGATACTACGTAGTAACCGCCTACAAGGGAAGCGACAGCTCAGCCAACAACTCCACAGCAGTCACCACTATGCCGTCTGACGTAACCGTTACCTATACGATCTACGATAGATGGTGCCCCGCCGACAAGCATAGCGGATTCATCTTCGGAGAGACCTCAGGTCAGACAGGTCTTGCCAGCCAGACGTCATTCCTTCAGGATATTTATGCCTGGGACTATGACACCGATGGCGATACTGTTGTATACCTTACTTCCGGCGGCTGGGGAACCTACGGTAACGGTAGCGATTCCTGGATGCATGAAGCTACTAATGCCAGCTTTGTCGAGGTAAGAACTGCAGCTAATTCCGGCTCCGGCGGACCCTGGTACAGCCAGGATTACATGCTCTACACCGCAGATACCAGGACTTACATCAGCCTCTCAAGCGGACATTATGTCAAGATGTATGATCTTAGTATCGTTGCCAGCTCAGAAACTCCCAGAGGTACAGAGGTAAGTTTCAGCTACGAATACCAGCTACTTGAAGGCGTAACAGTCTTTTCAAGCAAATAAGCCGCTTTTTGAGTGAACTTGGGGAGAGCTTCCGGCTCTCCCCTTTTCGTTATGGAGGATAAAGATGAAACGATCCTGTCTGGGGTTGCTTATAGCATCTGTTGCCGTGAATTCAATTACAGGGACCGGATTGCTGATTTCCACTTCAGCTGCCTCTCTGCCTGAGAATCTGGAAGCCACTATGCAGGAAGTGTCTCAGCTTGCAGACGCAAGCTGGGGAATAGCCGTAATCGAATTTAAAACAGGAGAAGAGATATCCCGTAATGCCAG
>Ga0164313_10000754_pt1 | contig 27179 bp, 20 predicted proteins | sample GuaBasSedimGuay4_FD_113735 | JGI IMG/M metagenome (GOLD analysis project Ga0164313, IMG submission 113735) | Subseafloor sediment microbial communities from Guaymas Basin, Gulf of California, Mexico - Guay4, Core 4569-4, 0-3 cm | ecosystem: Environmental > Aquatic > Marine > Hydrothermal vents... | reverse complement strand
GCCGAAGAGGACCTGATTGGCGATGCGGAGCGCTTCTTCGCGGGCGACGAACGGCTCGAGGCGCTTGTCGCCGGGCTCGAGGTCCGGGAGGACCAAACTGTCCCAGGCGACGAAGGTGCCGATGGCCGCCCCGATGAGAGCCACCTCGGTCACTGCGAAGAAGATGCCCAGGGCGTCCTTTTCATTTTGAAACTGGCCGACGCCGAAGGGGATGACGGCGAGGTAGCGGCTGTTCTCGAGGATGACGCGCTCGTTCTGGGCCAGGTCGGTGAGGCCCTCGATGCGCCGTCGGTCCCGGAGGATCGCCTCGAGCTCGCGCAGCCGGCGTTCTTCCTCGGCGCGGCGCACGGCCGCCGCTTCGTTCTCGAGCTGCAAGAGGATTCGAGCCCGCACACGCTGGAAGACCTCGACCACATGGGCCGAGAAGTCCGGCGCCTCCATCGTCTGGCTGGGGGCCGCCCGAACGAGGAGCGCGAATTGGCGTTCGGCGTCGGCCTCCCGCGACACGAAGAGGTACGAGGCCCCGAGGAGCTTCCGGGACTCTTGGATGTAGATGGGGTCGGTGAGACGCGGGACGGTACCGCCGACGAGGTGCTCGAGACGCGTGACCGCCTCTCCGTAGTTGCCCTCGTCGTAGGGCTCCCGGGCGTGCTGGTAATCCTGGAAGTCGTCGGCCTGGGCGAGGCCAGGGAGCCAAATGCCCCAAATGCCCCAAATGCCCAACGCGGCGCTCAACATGAGCACAGGCGCTATCGCCGACACGAACCGGGTCCCTCGGATTGCGCCTCTCAGGGTGTGCTCCCGGAGGCCTCGATCAGGGTGGCGGCGACACGTGTCTCGCCACCGGCCTGAAGCCTCCGGGTACCGGTATACGCCTGATATCCGGGGGATGTCACGGATATCCGAGCCTGCGCGGCGGGCCTGTCCATCGGGACTTCGATGAACTGATTGGTGCGTCCCATGCCCTCACCGTTCACCGAAACGTCTCCGGCCACATTGGCCGTCACGTAGATCCGGGCCGGCCGAAGGGCCAGGGCCCGGCGCACCAGAACCGGCTCTCCGGCTGGGCCCGGGGGCACGGTGAAGGTGTCGTCGAGCTCGGCGCAGCACCTCCCCCGCATGCGCAGGCGGTATCTGCCCGGGATGAGCTGGACTTCGCTCGACGAGGGGCCAAAGGGTTGAAATTCCCCCGCGCCCACGGCGAGCTCGACATCCCGGGGGCTCGGAAGGAAGCGGACTAGGCGCGGCGTGCGCACCACCGGTGGGCGGATCTTGGTCACCACCCCGGTCGGCGTCAGCGCCGCCACTGCGTCCGCCGCCCCGGCGTCGGAACCGAGGGCGACAGCCCCAGCGTCGGTCGCTGCGTCTGCACCTTCGGGATCTGGCACCCCGCCGTGGCCGTCGGCCGCGGCGTCACTCGGTGCCGCAGCGATCGCCCCGGCATCTTCGATCGGGGTGTTCTGGGCGCCGCCCCCGCTCCACGCGTAGGCGACGGCGATGGCCGCGCCCACCGCGACCAGTGACGCGGCGATGAACATCACCGTCTTGTTCCGGTCGCGATAACCGATGCGCTCGATGAGGGCGAGGACCTCTTCGTTGCCATCGTCGAGGGCGAGCACGCGGTTGTAGCAATCGAGGGCCACGGGCACGTCGCCCCGGGTGGCCGCGTCCCGCCCTCGGACGATGAGGGCTGCGAGAGTCGCCTTCCGGAGCGCCAAGGTCGTGCCCTCGGTGTCTTTGAGGTACGCGCCGAGGTAGTCAGCGGGGTCGTCGATGCCCACCTCAGCTACGAACGCGGTGAGGGCCTCTTCCATCCCCCGGGCGCTCTGATAGCGGTCGTCGGGCTTCTTCTCGAGGGCCCTTTCGATGATATTCGAAAAGCGTCCGCCCAAGGTCGGACGGACCCGCAGGGGGTGGGCGTAGTTGCCGTCGACGATGCGCTTCAGCATCTGGTGCGGGTTGCGGCCTTCGAAGGGAAGGCACCCCGTCGCGAGGAAATACAGAACCGTCCCGAGGGCAAAGATGTCGGTCCGCTGATCGCTGTTGCCCGTCTCGATTTGCTCGGGCGCCATGTGACCGGGCGAGCCGAGGATCTGCCCCGTCGCCGTGAACGAATGGGAGTCGATCATCTGGGCGATGCCGAAGTCCGTGAGCTTCACCGTGCGATCGTCGTGGAGGATCACGTTTTCGGGTTTGACGTCGCGGTGAACGATGCCGGCGCTATGGGCGCAGTCGAGGGCCCGGGCGATGAGCACGCCGAAGCACGCGGCGATCTCGGCGGGCATGTCGCGATGGTCGTCGGCGAACTGCTTGAGGGTCGGCCCCGTGAGCAACTCGGTGACGATGTACGCCTCTTCGGAGTCTGGATCCGAGTTGTCGTAGATCTCGAGGATGTTGTCGTGGTGAAGGCGAGCGACGGACTTGGCCTCGCGGGCGAAACGCACCCGGGCCTCGTGGGCTCCGCGCAGATGCGGATGCATGACCTTGAGGGCAACTTGGCGGTCGAGGCGCGAGTCCCGGGCGCGGTACACCGTGGCCATCCCTCCGTGGCCAATTTCTTCGAGGATTTCGTACTTCTCGAGCTTGCGGATCATCGCGGACGACCGATGCGAGGGCAGCATAGAAGCCTCGCCGAAGTCACCACAAGCGCCGTCGGCGAGATCCGCCAGATCTCCCAAGTACCCCCGGACGGACCGCTCAAGGGAGCGTGACGTTGGTGGGAAAGCACATTTCGACGTCGAGACGGGGCCCCGAGGCGTCGCGGCCCCCGGCCACAAAAACGACTCCGTTCGACAATGCGAGGGCCGAGGCATCCCGGCGGGGGACCTCGAGGGGCCCGTGAGCCACGATCGCGGGGGCCCGGGAATCGCTGAAGTCGACCCTTTCGACGGTGCTGACCGGAGGGTCGCCGCCGCCGAGGATCAGCCCGCCCTCGTCTCGACGAGGCAGGAAAGTGGGGCGAAACCGGGCCCCGGCCCAGGCTGGGCCCGTCCCGATGCGGCAGGCGCTGGGGCAACCGGTGAAGAGCTCGGTCTCGGGAATCCGCATCTCGTCGGGGGTCAGCCCGCCCACGAGCAGCACGCTCTGCCCTGTTGGGTCGGCGAAGAGGGCACCGCCGACGCGCACCAGGCCATCGATGCGGCCCCCCTCGACCGGGTCCCCGACGGGCTCGCCGCGGCGGACCACCTCGGCATAGGCGCCTCCGAGCTCGCCCCCGACGACCAGGACGGCCTCCTGGTCGAGCTCCACGAGGAGGGGTCGCAAGCGGCCGGTGGTCAGACGGGTGCGGATCGTCTGACCATCGTCGGCGATCCACGAGACGTCGGCGGAGGGGTCCCCGGTACCGTCGCCGCCAACGACGACCACGCCGCCGTTCGAAAGCTCGAGGGCGCCCGACGCGTTGCTCACGCCGCGGTGCAGGCCCGCGGGGACCGAATGCACGGCGCATCCCCCGGGGGGAGGATTCTCGGGGTCGTCGCAGGGCGCCGTGATGTCGTAGCTGAAGGGGCCTTCGAGGGCCGAGAGCACCAACGCGCGCACATTGCCGTAGGCGAAGGAGCGGGCGGGGCCGATGGGGGCCGGCAGCGGCGTGAGGCGGCCATTCTGCTCCGGGTCGTCGTTGGTGCCGAGGCGCAGAAGGTCGAGGAAGGTCGCCGTGTCGCTCGGCCCGGCCGCGTCGACGCCGCCGAGGGCCGAAGCAAAGGTCCCCTGCTGGGAGAAGCCGAAGGACGAGCGCCGGTCTTCGAGGCTCATGTTGGCGACGACGGCGCAGGTGTGGGACTCGCCCACGGCGACGACCACCAAGCCCTGGGGGTCTCCGATGCGGCCCGTCTCACCGGGCAGGAAGGTCGGCGCCCCCCCGATGACCCGAGCGCCGCCGGGGCCCGTGAGCACGACGCTCAGATCGACGGCCTGGGCGTAGTCGGTGATCTCGACTTGCACGTCGAAGCCGTCCGGCGTCACCTCCCCCTCGGAGGTCACGACCTCCGCCTCGCCCTGGCGAATCGCGACCTGAATCAAGTCATAGCCGACGAGGGGGCTCTCCCCAGCAGGGGTCACGATGGCAATGTCGATGAGCGGCCCCGCGCTGCCGCTATCGCAAGCGGCGAGCCCGACGACGAGCATCGATAGAATCGCGAGAGCGCGCACCATGAGCGCCTCATAGCACCTGACACGAGCCAACGCCCGAGGGGGGGACGCTAGGTTTACTTGTTTACTTGTTTGCTCGCCTTGGCGGCCAGTCTCCTCGACTGCAACCGGGACGGGGCGAGCCCGGAAAACGCTAGGGAACGTAGTTATGCACCGTCACGACGTCGCCGGTCATCCGGATGCGGAGCTCGCCGCCGCTCGACAGCGCCATGGTCACTTCGGTGTCGGCGGGCAGGTCGGTGACCTCCGTGGAGGTGGCGTCGAGGGTGCCGGCGGAGGTCGAGACTATCGCTCCGGTTGTGGCCGCGCTCACGCGGTAGGTCGCGCCGGTCCTCTCGAAGATGAAGGAGCGGCCTTCGCAGCCCGTGTTGACGAGGGCGCCGCAGCCGCCCCCGTCGGTGCAGATCGAGGCGAACCCGCCCGTCAGCATGACGCTCTCGCACGCGATGCAGCCCGCATGCGGGCAGCCCGCATCGGCGTCCGGGGCTGCATCGGAGCTGGCATCGGGGCTGGCGTCGGGTGCCGCGTCGGGGCCGGCGTCGATGGCGCCATCGGTCGACGCGTCCACGCCGCCGTCCGGCGGTGGCGCGCCGACCCCGCATGTCACGGTGTAGCTCTCGCAGTGATTCGGGCCGCCGACGGTCATGCAGAGCTCGACGCGCGCGGCGGTGTCCGCGTCACACGTGACGACGGCGGTGAGGACGCCTTCGAAGTCGGAGTACCGGGCTATCGAATATGGCGTGGGATGGTCGAGCCAACCTGTGGCGTCGAGGGCGACACAGTCTTCGTCGGGCGTGGCCTCGCTAGCGCAGTGAGACAGCTCGTCGAGGGACAACCCCGTGTCCGTGGTCAGGGCGTGAGAGACGATGACGTGCCAGGCCTCCTGGCTGCAGCCGCTGTACCGTTCACCGGGGAACTCGCGGAAGCGCCACGACATGGACACCTGTTCGCCGACGGTCGCCGAGAGGTTCCGGCTGGCTCCGAGCGCCGACAAGGTCACCTGCGGGTCCGTCGAGTCACAGCCGACGGACGAGAGCAGGACGAGGACGACGAGCGAAAACGAAGCGCGAGAGGGCATTCCCATGAGTGCCATCCACGGGCCCAACTTGTCGTGCCAGCCCATGCAGCAGGCGAAGGCCGTGTCCAAACCGTCGTGCAGCGCACGGGCGAACCCTCGGGCGAACCACTGCCTTCCCGGAAGCGGGACCGCACGGTAGCCTGGGTGCCCCCGGAAGACCCCGTGAGACCACTCCTGACTTGCCTCATCGCCCTCTTGCTCTGGCCCGCCGCAGCGGTAGCCCAAAGCGCAGGCGCGTCAGACGTCTCCGAAGGTCGGCGCTTCGTACAGGAAGCGCGTTTCGACGAGGCCATGGAGGCCTTCGAGCGGGCCGCCGAGTCCACCGATCTGGGGTGGGAGGATGTCATCGCCCTCCTCGAGGGCCAGGCCATGGTCCATCACGCCCGGGGCGACGATGCAGCCTTCGAGCGCGCAGCGGCGGCCATCGCGTCCATCGCTCCCGCCTACGCTCCGGCGCGAGAGGTGCCTCCCCGGCTGAGCCGACGGCTCCGGGCAGCCACCGATGGCGGGGCGCAGTTGGCACTCGTGGCCACCGCCGAGCGCTCGGGGGACTCCCTCGTCGTCGGCGCCGAGCTGAGCAACGATCCCGGCCGCGTCGTGAACCGCGTCGTCATCAGTGCAGAGGTCGGGGCCAACGAACTCGCCGATCACCTGGGCCCGCGGGTTTCGATCCCCGCACGTCCCTCCGAGGGCGTGCGCTGGTACGCGCAAGCCATCGGTCCTGGAGGGGCCGTCGTCGCGTCGTTCGGCTCGGCCGATTCACCGAACGTGGTCCCGGCCGAGGCACTGCCGGTGCCGACCGTCGTGGAACCCGCCTCAGTCGAAAGCGACGTCGGTGAACCGACTCAGGACGCCGTCGGAATTACGGGGTCGGGAGTCGAGGAGTCCGACGACGGCGGGCTGCCGCTTTGGCCGTTCATCGTCGGTGGCGTGGTCCTCGCGGCCGTCATCGTGGCCGTCGTCGTCTTCGTCTTCACTTCCGATCCCGAGGTGACGTCCGAGATTCCTGGTATCCCGTTGTGAAACGCGCTCGAGGTCACGGAGGCGAGCCGCATCTCGCCGCCGGCCGTCACCTCGGACGCTACGAGATCTGCGCCGAGCTCGCCTCGGGCGGCATGGGGACGGTGTACCTCGCCCGGGCCACCGGCCCCGCGGGTTTCGACAAGCTCGTCGCCCTCAAAGTGGTTCACCCGCGCCTCGCCCGCGAGCGAGGTTTCATCGAGATGTTCCTCGACGAGGCCCGCATCGCCTCGCGCATCACCCACCCCAATGTGGGCAGCGTCTTCGACGTCGGCGAGGACGAGGGCACGTACTACCTCGCGATGGACTACCTCCACGGGGAGGCGCTCTCGACGGTGCTCAAAGGTGTCACCCGCAACCCGACCGCACGCGCGTCGCATCTCTACCCGATCCACGTCATGGCGATCGTCGCGGCGGCGTGTGAGGGGCTGCACGCGGCCCACGAGCTCCGCGGCGACGCCGGCGCTCCTCTCGACGTCGTCCACCGCGATGTCTCCCCGCACAACATCTTCGTCACCTACGACGGCGGGGTCCGAGTCGTCGACTTCGGGATCGCTCGCGCCACGGGCCAGCTCCACAAGACGCTCTCGGGGACGGTGAGAGGCAAGACCGCCTACATGGCGCCCGAACAGCTGAGGGGCGACGACCTCGACCGGCGGGCGGACATCTGGGCCATCGGCGTGACCCTCTGGGAACTCCTGACCTGCCGACGGCTCTTTCGCCGCGCAAACGATGGCCAGACCCTCCAGGCCGTCCTGAGCGGGCCGACGCCGGCGCCATCGACCTTCGCGCCGCACCTGCCCGAAGGGGTCGACGACATCGTCGCCGCAATGTTGAGCCGGAACCCCGAGGGCCGTCCGTACTCGGCCCGGGAGGTGGGCCGGAGCCTGCGCCGCGCGATCGCGAGCACGGGCGAAGTCATATCGACCGCGGAGCTCGCCGAGTGGATGCAGGAGCTCTTCGCTGAACATAGCGAAGCCAAGCGCCGGATGATCGAGCGGGCACGACGCGGAGAGGTCGTCGTCCAGGACGTGGCCGACACGCAGCGTTTCAAACTCTTCCTGGCGGATTCGGTGCCGACCGTGGTCGGCGAACATACCGATGTGCACGCCAAGGCGCGGCCGGGAATGGAAACGCTCCCGGATGGCGGCATGGGCGCAGTGCCTTTCAGCGCACCGGCGAATGCATCGACGGCTGTGACCGAAGCGCCAATCACGATCGCGCCGAAGGACGACGTCGCACACCCGCCCGAAGCCGCGGCCACGGCGAGCGATGCAGAGATCACGATCGCGCCCGCGGAGCGGGGCAGCGTCGATGGGACTCCCACGCCAGAGCGGACCAAGCACCAGACCGATTCGGTCAACCTGCCCACCCATGGGATCCGCCGCCTCGCGATGGTCGGCGCTCTTGGTCTTGCAGCACTGGCCCTCGTCGCGGGCGTCTTCGGAGTCGGCAACCTGGCCCCGGATGGTGAGGAGGCGACGCTCCCCGAGGCGGCGGCCCCTGCCCCGGGGGTGGTCCTCGGCGAATCTGTCGAAGCTCCTGTTGCGGGCGGTGAGGAACCGTCAACCGGAGGCAACGCCGGTCCACTCGCAGAGGACGACACGGCAGGGTCTCCCGTCGAAGGCGGCACCGAGGCGGAAGGCCCTACCCTCGAGCCGGAGGAGGCCGACCCAGCGTCGCAACCCGAACCCGAACCCGAACCCGAACCCGAACCCGAAGCACAGCCCCGGCGAGAGCGCCCCGCCGAAGACACAGAGCGGTCTCCTGTACCCACGGGCAGAGGCCGGCTGTCGATCGGCGTCCGTGGCGGCTGGGGCACCTTCGTCGTCGACGGGACCCATCGAGGCGATACCCCCCGAGAGATCGCTCTGCCCGCTGGACGCCACCGCGTGGTCATCCGCCCCTTCGGCGATGGGGTGCCCATCCGGCGCACGGTCACGGTGCGGCCCGGCCAAACCGCACGAGTGACTGTGGACGCGCCCCAATCGCGATAGGCTGGTGGCGCTCTTTTTCCGTCGACTAACGGAAGACTCGTGCGCTCTAATGCCGGCCGAATGTACGCAACAATTACACGACTCATCCGGGCCGCCACGCCCCTCATGACTTCCCCCGCCGTCATCACGGCGGCGCTCCTCATCGCCTCGACGGCCGCCTGCGGCGGAGACGACACGAGTATCTCTGACTCCGGCTCTGACTCCGGCTCTGACTCCGGCTCCGACTCCGGCTCCGACTCCGGCTCCGACTCCGACTCCGGCTCCGACTCGAGCGTAGGTGCCGACGCCGACGCCGCAGTCGACCTCCCCCCGACCGTCATGGTCACGGCGCCGACGGACTCCGCGTTTGCCCAGAGCTTCGATGTCGCGGTCGTGATTGCAGACGAAGACGTGGACTCGGTCACCCTCGACGTCACCACGAGTGATGCGATCCTGTTTCCGGCGGGGAGCCTGGTCGTGTCTGGGACCGGCGCAAACCGCACCGTCACGGCGACCTCGGCGGCGAACGAAATCGGCACCGCGACGCTGACGTTCACGGTGACGGACACCGCCACCCAGACCGGAACGACCACCGCGGACGTCGACATCTACGTGCACCGTACCGCCACCGGCGTCGTATTCACGGGCACCGCGGCCACGGACGTCCCCGCGTCCATTGGAGCGGACAACGCGGGGAACGTCTATCTCTGCGGCCACACCGGCGTCGGCGCTGGAGCATTGGCGGTCGCGGAGAAGTTCGACCTAGCCGGGGCCAGCTCCTGGGCCGTGAGCCTCACTGCACCCTTGGGCAACATCGGACGAGAGTGCGGCGTCACCGGCGACGGATGGCTGGCCTTCGCGACGCAGCTCAAGCCTTCTGGGAGCTCCAACGCACAGGAAACCGGTCTCTACACCTGGGATCCGGCGGGAGTACCAGTCGTGGGCCAGAACTATCAGGCTGGCGGGGTCGAGAGCTATGGGCGCACCGCGGTGATCGCCGCCGACGGATCCGTCTACGAGCTTTCACTGACGGTGGCCAACGACGTGGAACTGGTGAAGTTCAGCGGAGCCGGCGCGCTTCTGTGGGAACGCACCGTCGTCCAAGGCGGGCCGGCAACTCGCGCCACCACCCTCGTCATCGGCCCCGGGGGAAACATTTGGGCCCTGGGCTACGGCGAAGGAACCCTTCGCGACGGTGACCTCGTGGACCACGCGACCATGGACGTCGACGGCTTCTTCGCTGTCTACGCACCCGACGGAACCCTTCGAGACTTCGAGCTCGTCGGCGGCGCGGGCGACGACTACTTGATGCGCGTCGCCTTCTACGACGGCGCCTTCTATCTGGCGGGTGCGACGTCGGGGGTCCTGGACACGGCGCTGATCGGGACCCGCGATTGGTTCGTCCAGAAGCGCAGCGCAATAGCTACCGTGTCCTGGACGAAACAGGGAGGCCGGGCCGGCGCAACGTCAGGGGCGCAGGGCTTGGCCATGGGCCACGACGGCGTCGTGTACATCACGGGCACGGCCGCCATCACGGTCGGGTCGGACTCCAAAGTGCACATCACGGCTCTCGCCAGCGCCGACGGAAGTCAGCTCTACAGTCAGGAGTACGGCGAGGCTGGGCAGTTCACGGCAGGCTCCGATCTGGTCTACAGCGGCCGTGATTTGATCGTCGCCGGCGCCACGAACGGCGACCTCGACGGGATCACCCCCAGCCTCGGTGGCGACGACGCGTTCATTCTCTTCGTCGACCCGACCGACGGCACGATTCGCTGACGCGTAGCACCGCGGGATGGACGCGCCCCAATCACGATAGACTCTACGAGAGTGAGCAGAAGCGTGAGTAGCGACGACGGACACGACATCCTCCTCGACGACGAGACGACGAAGCTGCAAGAGCCCGACCGTGACCAGGGGCTCTGTCTCCTCGTGGTCGGCCCGGGGGGGTGGGTCGCGCATACGCTGCCGAAGGCTGGGGTCGTCGTCGTCGGGCGTGGGAGCGACGCGCAGATCCGGATCGACGAAGCGTCGATCTCCAGACGCCACGCCGAGTTCGTGATGGGCGGGAAGAACCCCGCGGTCCGGGATCTCGAGAGCGCCAACGGGGTGCGCGTAGGCCAGCATCTCCTCGGGCCGAATACGCTGACGCCGGTGGAGGTCGGTCAGGTCGTCGAGCTCGGTTCGGTGGTCGTGGTCCTGCACCAACCCTCGATGCTGCCGGCGCTAGGCGCCGCCCCGCCGGCCAACTCGGAGGAACGACCGAGCCTCGCGCCCGGCGGGCCACCGGTCATACGCGACGCCGCCATGAAGCGCCTCTACGCCATGGTCGAACGCATCGCGCCCTCGGGGCTCTCGGTGCTCCTCCTCGGAGAGACCGGCGTTGGCAAAGAAGTACTCGCCCACGCCATCCACGACGCGTCGGCGCGGAACGAGGGCCCCTGCCTCGCCCTCAACTGCGCGGCGTTGAGCGAGAACTTGGTCGAGAGCGAGCTCTTCGGTCACGTGAAGGGTGCGTTTACCGGCGCCGTCAAAGACAAAACCGGTCTCCTCGAGGCGGCGGCCGGCGGCACCGTCTTTCTCGACGAAATCGGAGAGCTGGCGCCGTCGATTCAGGCCAAGCTCCTCCGGGTTCTCGAAGAGCGAAAGGTGATGCGCGTGGGCGGACTCGAGCCACGGGCCATCGACGTGCGCTTCGTGGCCGCGACCAACCGAGACCTCAAAGCCGAGTGTGACGCCGGCCGATTTCGAACGGACCTCTTCTTCCGCATCAACGGCATCAGCCTCGACATCCCCCCGCTCCGCGACCGCAAGAGCGAGATCGCCCCGCTCGCACAACGCTTCATCGCCCGTGCTTTGGCCGCGGGCGCGGGGGCAGCGGTGGGCGGCGCCGCCCAGAGAGCCTCTGCCCCCGAGCTCGCCCCTGGCACCACGGCGCTCCTCGAAGCTTATGCGTGGCCGGGGAACGTGCGCGAGCTCCGCAATGCGGTGGAGCGGGCCACGGTCCTCGCAGGGGGCGGGGTGATTCTCCCAGATCACCTGCCGACCGAGATCAGCTTGCCCGCCAGCAAGGCCGTCGCCGACGCGCCGGTCAGCGCCGATGCGCCTGCAGGCCAAACGCTCCAAGAAGAGCTCGAAGCCCTCGAGCGACGGCGCATCCGGGAGGCCCTCGACGAGTGCGGGGGCAACCAGACCAAGGCCGCGGAGATGCTCGGCATGCCCAGGCGGACCTTCATCAAGCGCCTCGACGCCTACGGCATCGTGCGGCCGAGGAAGAAGTGACGCGACTCGCGACCAGGTAGTGCACGACCGGCGCAATAGCGCCGAGTCGGCCCAACCGGATGTGCACAACACGCTCTGGGACAGGCAATTCGTGCACATGTAGGTGCGGCACGCATCTTGGATTGGTGTCGGGGCGGAGGTTCTAGTCACATGATCGTCAATCCCCGAATCGCATCCGTCCCCGTCTTCATCTCTTGTTTGCTTCTCACCGGCGCTCTGAGCCCATTGAGCGCGTCGGCCCAAGAGGCCTCAGCCACCGTCACCGGGGAAAGCCAGCCCCAGGAGGCGCCCGCTGCTGAGGGCGACTCGGCACTGCGAACGCAGTTCCGCCTCGGCGCCCAAGCAAATCTCGTCATCCCCATCGGCGACTACGCCAGCATAGCCAGCGTCGCCCTCGGGGCCGACATACGGCTCGCCTGGGACCTGCACGAGAACGTGGGCATCACGGCGCGGACCGGATACCTGCACCACTTCGGAACGCCCGGCGACATCACCCTCGGATTCATCCCGATCATGGTCGGCGGCGAGTACCGCTTCTTCGGCGACGGCTCCACCCCCTTCGTCGCCGCAGAGCTCGGCACGACCATCGGCATCGCTGCAGGCGGTGGCAACTCGAACACCGAAGTTTCCTTCGGCCTCGGCATCGGCGGCGGCTATCGGCTCGGCCCCGTCGACATCAAGGCGATGTTCTACACTCCGGACATCGACGACCTGGTCAGCTTTTCGATCACCGTCGGCGGCGACTTCGCGAGCTTCTAGCCGTCGCTTTCATACGAGTCAGGGGGGTCGTCCGAGAGGGCGGCCCTTTCGCCTGGTGCGCCCCCATGAGCGCTGACTTGGAAGGGTTCGCTCGGTGCGCTCTTTTGGGTAAGGTGCGCGCCCCGTGCATCGAATGCCGTTCGACCCTCCGATCGACGCCGCCCGAGCCGCCCAGGCGCTCGTGGGACGGCCGGGCCTCGCGTGGCTCGATGGGGGACCGGCCCACGAGGCCGAGGGGCGGCGCAGCTACGTCGGGGCCTGTCCCGTCGAGGTGCATCGCGTACGGGCCGGAGAGACCGGCGGGCTGCCGCCCTTCGACGAACCAGCGGAAGACAGCGCGGCTCCGCGATGGATGGGGTTCATCAGTTACGACGCCACCACGGTCGGGGAGCCTCGGCGCACGGTCGCGGACCGGGAATACGACGACTCACCGGTGATCTGGTTCGGCCGCTACGACGCGTGTCTCTCGGTCGACGACGAGACCGGAGAGGCGTGGCTCGTCGGCGACGACGAGGCCGCATGCAAGCGCCTCGAATCGCGCATTCGCGAAGGACTCGTGGATAACGGGACGCCCCCCCCCGTCTCCGCCCAGATCGGGCCCGCCGTCGTCGACGACCCCGCACTGCATCGAAGAGCGATCGAAGCTGCCCTCGAACACATCGGGGCCGGTGACATCTACCAGGTGAACCTCGCCCGGCGCTGGCGGGCGGACTACGAGGGTGAACCCCTCGCGCTCTTCCTGGCGATGCGCGAGGCGAGCCCCGTGCCGCTCGGAGGCTTCATCGACGCCGGGGACCACGCCGTCCTCGCGCGCACCATGGAGCGCTTCCTTCACTGGGAGGGCCCGGGCGGGGAGCTCTCGACGCGCCCCATCAAGGGCACCATCGCCCGGTCCGGCGACGACGCCGGAGAAGCCGAGGCTTTGCGCAGCGACGACAAGGAACGGGCCGAGCACGCGATGATCGTCGACCTCATGCGCAACGACCTCGGTCGGGTCGCCGAGGTCGGCACGGTCACGGTCGAGGCCCCCCTCGTCGTCGAGCCTTACCGGGGGCTCGCGCACCTCGTCTCGACGGTGCGTTGCCGGACCCGCCCAGACGTCGACCTCGGAGCGATCCTCGACGCGACCTTCCCCCCGGGGAGCGTGACGGGCACCCCGAAGGTGCGGGCGATGCAGATCATCGAGGAGCTCGAAGTCCATCCGCGGGAGGTCTATACGGGGTGCATCGGCCTCGTCGACCGCCGGGGCGGAGCGCGCTTCGCGGTCGCCATCCGCACGGCCCAAGTGCGCCGGGGGGAGGTCGTCTATCACGCCGGTGGCGGCCTGGTTTCCGCGAGCCAACCGGACCGGGAGGTCGCCGAGACCGAGCTGAAGGCCCGGGCCTTCCTCGACGCGGTGGCTGAGCTCAGGGGCGATTGAAGTCGTCGCCGCCGACGTTGTGGGCCAGGGCGCGGAGGATCATCGGGGTCCAGCTGTCCCAGTTGTGGCGCCCCGGGAACTCACCGCCTTCGTGGGGGATGCCGTGGCGGGTGAGGTGCTGGCCCAGGCGCTTACTGCTGTAGGCGATGGGGGCGCGGTCACCCTCGGTCCACGCGAGGAAGAGACGAAATCCCACTTCATCGGGGTCGGTCCACTGGAGGAACGGGTCTTCGGACTCGACGACGGCCCGCGACGGGCGGCCCCAGATTCGGCGCGTGGGAAGGAGGATTTGATAGAAGCGACTGTCGATGAAGTCGTACATCGCGGCAGTGTCCATGATGGGCGCGCTGATGATGCCAGCGGAGGCGAAGACCTCCGGGTGATGGAAGATGAAGCGCAAGGCGCCCGCGCCGCCCATCGACACGCCCATGACGTGGCAGTCTTCGGGGCACAGGGCGGTGTGGTAGTCGCGGGCGACGGCGGGCATCGCCTCGTACATCACCCAGTCTTCGTAGTAGTGGGTGCCGTCGCGCCAGTTGGCCCAGAAGCCCAGGTGGCCCCCCGGGAGGACCACGACGACGCGGGGGATCTCGCCCGCCTCGAGGGCTCTGTCGAGGGCCGCGCCGACGCCGTGGCGGTCGAAGGACTGGTGATCGTCGAAGCCGCCGTGGAGAAACACGACCAGCGGCAGCCGCTCCTCCGGCGAGAGGTCCCGGGGCGCCCACACGGCGTAATGCATCTGGGCGTGCATCGCCCGGCTCGCGAACGGCGTCGTCTCGAGACGGGGCGCGGGCCCGCTCGCGCAGGCGGCCAGTACCAAAGAGAAGAGCGGCAGCGCCGAGGGGAGAAGCTTGGCTGAAGTCACGGGTAGATCAGAGTGCCACGGGAACACTCGACCTCACCACGGTAGAGGATGAAACGGACCTTGCCGGGGGTCCGGGTCAGCGCGATCTCGAGCTCATCGCCGGGGTCGATACGGGCACTGAACTTGAGGCGCCGAACGCCCCGAGGCGCACCGAGGTCTTCGTGGGCGCGCCGCACGGCGCGCTCGGCGATGACGAGCTGAGCGATGCCCGGCACGATCGGGTCACCGGGGAAATGCCCCTCGAGGTACCGGAGGTCTACGGGCACCCCCACCGTCATGCGGTGACCCCCGTCATCTTCACGGAGCTCCCCGAGCTCGAAGTCTGGCCTCGCCATAGGGCGGGAATACCGCCCGAGGGGGCGCCGAGCAAGCGCTCGTGATAGTGCCTCGTAGCAATGATGCGCTTGCCCCTACCGAACGCCATCTGGACGCTTTTCCTGCTCACCGCCTGCGGCGGCTCGTCGGCCATGCCCGACGGCGAGGGGCCCGGCTATCCGACCCACATCGAAGCTCCATCGGCTTTCGCGGGCGAGTGGGCGATCGAGCAAGAGGTGAGCATTCGCCACGCCGAGGGCGAGAGTTCCTTCCATGCGGTGCTGCAAAAGCGCGGGGACCAAATCGTCATGATGGGCCTCGGCCCCGCCGGAGGGCGCGCCTTTGCCCTGACCCAGGAGGGCGTGCAATTCGATTGGGAGACGTTCCTGCCCATCGAGCTGCCCTTCCCCCCCGAGTACATGCTCTACGACGTGCACCGCACTTGGCTGCAGCCGAACAACCCGCCCCTCGACGGCGCGGCCGAGGCCGTCTTCGAGCGCCACGGCGAGCGCATCCGGGAGCGCTGGGATGGCACGCGCCTCATGGAGCGCAGCTTCGAGCGCCTCGACGGACGCCCCGAAGGCATCATCGTCGTGCGTTACCCGGGGGGCCTCTCCTCCGACGCGCCGGCCGCCTCGGCTCCCCCGGACGAAGTCATCTTCGAGAACCGCTGGTACGGCTACACCGCGACCGTCCGCACCCTCGAGTACACGCCGATTTGGCTGGGTAGCCGAGGCTACGGTCGGAGGGCGGCCAAGGGGACGACTGAAACCCCGTCTTCGCGGGTGTAGGCGTACTCACCTGTGGTGATCACCATCAGAGCGGCGGGAGGGCGCTTGATGCGCGTATCGGCGAGTAGTCGGAGGTTCCTTGCGGCGTCGTCGATATACCCCTCGCCGAGCTTCACTTCGACACCGATCCACGCTCCGTCGCGAGCCTCGACGATCAGATCTACTTCGAGTTCACCGCCGTGTTCACGGTAGTGATAGACGTCCGCGTCATTGGCCTCGGCGTAGACACGCAGGTCTCGCGTCACCAGCGACTCGAAGAGGTAACCAAATGACTCGAGGTCATCCAGAAGACGTTCTGGAGTCGCGCGCATCAGGGCGCAGGCGAGCGACGGGTCGGCGAGGTGACGCTTGGGGACTCGGGTGAGGCGTGCCCGCGAACGCATGTGGGTAGACCATGCGCGTACGTCGTCGGTCACCATGAGCCGTTCGACAGCCACCGCGTAGTTATCAGCAGTCGCGCGGGCGAGGGTCGCGTCGGCACTCGCCGTGGCCCTCGCGACGATACGAGTCATCGGTACCGGATGAGCGCTCAACGCCGCATAGGCCTCGAGGAACCGGCGCAAGCGGTCCGGGTTGCGCTGCGCTCCGTCGAGGGTGGCGGCGTCGTGCTCGACGATCAGCGATACGTAGTCTTCAGAAAAAGCGATCGCCTCGTCGATGGATGCATCCAAGAGAGCGGGCCAACCACCGCGCACCACCAGCGCCGCGTACTCGACAAATGGTGTCTTCGACTGGCCCTCGACGGGCCGTGCCGACAGGAGTTCGGCGAGCGACACTTCGCCCGTCGAACGCTGAGCTTCCCACGAGCTGAGGGGTCGCATCCGCGCCTTGGCCATTCGCCCGGCCCCAGAATGGCGTCGGGCGTCGTCAGCGGGTCTAGCGCTTCCGGTCAGTATGAACAGACCCTTCGCCTGCCGATCGTCCACCTCATGGCGCACCGCATTCCAAAGCTCGGGGGCCGTCTGCCATTCATCGAGGAGAACGGGCGGCTCGCCCCGCAGGAGCAGGCCGAGGTTGGTCGCCGCCATTCGCTGCGCCGAAACCGAGTCGACTCGCACGATCGTCTTTGCGTGATGGGACCCCGTCCAGGTCTTGCCACACCCGCGGGGCCCCTCGATGACCACCGCCCCTGAAGACTTCAGGCGACGCTCGATACGAGCATCAAGAATACGCGGTAAATAGCTGACTTCCTTGCTCATTATGTCAAATACCGCAGAAGCACACCGTGTGTAACTATCAAGGTTCTGACCACCAGGCTAGTAAGATTCTGACCCGCTGTCTAGCATGGTTCTGATCGCAAGGGAGCGATGAGGCGCGTGACGTCTCCCCCTTCACCTCACTACTCACCAATGGGGCGAGCGCTCGATGCTCAGATCGCGCCGAGGACCAACGAGGTGTTCACGCCGCCGAAGGCGAAGTTGTTGCTGACGACGATCTGAGGCTTCGCGTCTCGCGTCTCGCGGACGAAGTCGAGGGGCGGGCATTCGGGGTCGAGGTCGACCAGGTTGCGGGTGCCGGCGAGGAAACCTTCGCGGATCATCTGCATGGACCAGATGGCTTCGAGGGCGCCGCAGGCGCCGAGGGTGTGGCCGACGTGGCCCTTGGTCGAGGCGATGGGCACGGGCCGCTCGAAGACCGCGTGGGTCGCCTGGGCTTCGGCGACGTCACCGACGGGGGTCGCCGTCGCATGGGCGTGCACGTAGTCGACGCGGTCCTTCGAGACCTGGGCATCCTCGAGGGCGAGGTCGATGACCCGGCGCATGCCCTGAGGGTTCGGCTGGGTGATGTGGGCCCCATCGCAGCAGCTCGCGTAGCCGAGCACTTCGCCGAGGATTTCGGCGCCCCGGGCTTTGGCGTGTTCGTACTCTTCGAGGATCATCGTGGCGCCGGCCTCGCCGGTCACCAAGCCGTCGCGGCCGGCGTCGAAGGGCCGGGGCGAATCGTCGGGGCGGTCGTTGAAGTGGGCCGAGGTCGCCATCAAGAGGTCGAAGGTGATGGCGCTGGTGTAGTGCATCTCTTCGGCGCCGCCGCAGATCATGACGTCTTCGATGCCGGCGCGGATCATCTCGTAACCGTAGCCAACGGCCTGGGAGCCGCTGGTGCAGGCGCTGCACGTGGGCTGCACGCGCCCGCGCACCTTGAAGTGGCTCGCGAGGTTGGCCGCGCAGGTGTGGGTCATGATGCGCAGGTAGGCATTGGACTGGAGGCCCCGCATCGAGTTGCTGTACATCAGCGGCCGGCTGTAGAGTTCGAGTTCACTGCTCGACCCGCTCGTCGAGCCGTAGGCGAGGCCCGTACGCCCGCCCTGGATCAGCTCTTCGGTGAGACCCGCTTCAGCGACGGCCTGCTCGGTCGCGTAGAGCGCCAGGAGCGCCACCCGCCCCATCGTGCGCCGGACCCGCCGATGATAGCGCTTGTGGAAGTCGATGCCCTCGACGGTCGCCGCGATGCGGCACTGGAGGTCGTCGATGAACTCCCACTCCGGCATGAAGCGCACACCGTGTTCGTGCGCCTTGAGGCGCGCGACCGAGTCATCGACGGTATTGCCGATGGGCGTCACCGCACCCATGCCGGTGATCACGACGCGACGGCGTTCGGTCATCTCAGGCTCTCGGGGTTGCGTTGGGCAGGTTGGGCGGGATGGGCAGGATGGGCAGGATGGGACGCTCTTCCTCCGCGAAGTCCCAGATGGGACGGGGCTCGTAGGTGGCCCCTTCGCCCTCGAGGGCCGCGTTCACCATGCGCGTGGTCTCGTTGAAGATCTCCGCCGTCCGCCGGTCGATGGCCGGGCGCCGGCGCTTCATGCCGACATCGGGGATGGGGCCGAAGGCCGCTTGCCCATCGTGGAAGCCGATGCCCGTGTTCATGCGGTGGTAGTCGCCGCGCTTCAGGAGCTCGTCGGCGGCGCCGCTGAACATCTGCCGGAAGTTCTCCATGGCGACCAGGACCGGCTCCTTGCGACGGAGGGTGGCCTTGACCTTCTTCACGTCGAGGTGCTCATCCCGCTCGTAGGAGTCGAACCAAAGGTTGTAGTAGCAAGCGCAGTCGAAATAGACCTTCGCCCTGAAGAGCTCGTAGCTCCCGAAGGTCCGGTATTGGTCCCGGTAGAGGGCCATGATCGTGTCGAAGCGGAAGTGCATGAACTCGTTCGAGAGCTCCACGCGCTCCTCGATGTTCTCCCCGGCCGTTTCGCGGGCGATGAAGTCCGCGACCACATCGTTCTGGATGGCGATGACGTCGGTGCCCTGGCTGTAGAATGGGTCCGCAAAGGCCGCCGCATCACCGACGACCGCCCAGCGTTCGTCGCTGAAGAACTGCTTGGTGCGGAAGGTGAGCTGGGTGAAGGCCTCGCAGTCGAGAATCTCGGATCCCTCGAGCAGCTGAGCGACCGCCCTGTGCTCCCGGAGGTACTCGACGAAGCCTTCCTTCTTGCCGTAGGCGGGCTTCCAGTTGGCCGAATCCATGACCAGGCCGACGGAGGTGATGCCTTCGCCGAGGGGGATGAACCAAATCCACTGGCCGTTGTAGCAAAAGTGATTGGTCGAGAGGTACCGCGCCGTGTGACGAACCCGGGCCCGCCACTCCGGCGCCGGCCAATCGTCCATGTCGGCGACGTTCTTGAAGCGGCCCCAGGAGGCCGCAACCTTGTGGTCGTTCTCGCGGACCTTGAGCTTCTTCAGGGGCGCGATGAGGCCGCCGCGGCCCGTCGCGTCGATGACCCACCGCGCCGTGACCCGAGTCTCGGTCCCGTCGGCGACGGCGGTGAAGGTATGGCCAGAGGTGCCGTCATCGAGCTCGAGATCCTTCACCCGGGTGCCAACGCGCACGTCCACACCGTCCGCGGCGTTCATCTCGAGGAGGTCGGCCTCGAAGCGCGCCCGGTCGATCTGGAAGCTCGGGTAGTGGGGGAGGCCGGCGATGCCGATCTCGGACATGTCCTCGAGGTTGGCGCCCTTGTTCTCGTCGTCGAAGAAGAAGCGCAGGCCGTTCTTCGGCAGGTGCTTCTCGTAGAGATACCTGCTGAGCCCGAGGCGACGGGTCAGGTAGGACGAGGCGATCTCGACAGTCGACTCGCCCACCTTCCACGTGCGCTCGGTGTCGCGCTCGAAGAGGCTCACCGAAAGCTCCGGTGATTGCCGGCGAAGCTGCCGCGCCAAGAGGTTCCCGGCGAGACCGCCGCCGAGGATGGCTACGTCGACCTTGTGCTCCATTTACCCGTCCCTGATCTGCCGGTGGGCTCCCTGCCCGAAAGGCGGCAAACCCTAGCCCCCGGCAAAGGTCGAGTCGAGCACCGTCGAAGCCCAGGAGGTGCCCAGGAGGTGCCCAGGAGATACCCGAAGCGGGAAAAACGGCCACCAATTGCCCAGGGTCAACTCGTAACGTATAGCCCAGGACTAAGTCCGGGGACGGTGAGCCTCGGTCTCCGAGGACAGGCCATGAATACGGACTTCGACGTCATCATCTGCGGCGGTGGCCTCGCGGGCCTCACCCTGGCCCGGCAACTGCGACGTGAGCTTCCACAAGCCTCCCTCGCCGTGGTCGAGCCCACGGAGCGTCCCTTGCCCGTCGCTTGCCACAAGGTGGGCGAGTCGTCGGTCGAGATGGGCACCCACTACCTCGCCGAGATCGCCGGCTTGAAGGACTACCTCGACGCCTCTCACCTGCATAAGAACGGCCTGCGCTTCTTCTCGGGCCCCGCGGGCACGCCGCTCCACGAGCGCACCGAGCTCGGCCCCTCGGAGCCGCCCATCGTGCCGAGCTACCAGATGGACCGGGGCCAGCTCGAAAACGACCTCCGGCAAATCCTCATCGACGAGGGCGTCACCCTCTTCGAAGGCTGGGTCGTCAAGGACATCGAACTCACCGGCGCCGACGAGGCCCAGCGGGTACACCTCTTCAACAAGGCGGACCGGACCGAGAAGGTCCTGACGGGTCGCTGGGCCGTCGATTCGACGGGGCGCAGGCAGCTGCTCCAGCGCAAGCTCGGGTTCCGGCGCCCCTTCGACAATGACCAGAGCTCGGCGTGGTTCCGGGTAAACCGCCGCCTCAAGGTCGGCGAGCTGGTCCCCGAAGACAAAACCCGCTGGCACCAGCGCGACGTCGACGACAACCGCTGGCTCTCGACCGTGCACCTCATGGGCCAGGGCTACTGGGTGTGGCTCATTCCGCTGTCGAGCGGCATGACCAGCATCGGCATCGTCGCCGACGAAAAGAACCAGCCCTTCGCAACCTACAGCAGCGAAGAAAAGGCCCGGGCGTGGATCGCCAAGAACGAAACGGAGCTCGACGCGTGGCTCCGGGACGTGCCCTTCGAAGACTTCAAGATGCTCGAGGGCTACAGCTACACGACGACCCAGGCCTTCTCGGCGGACCGGTGGGCGTGCGTCGGCGAAGCGGCGGCCTTCGTGGACCCCTTCTACAGCCCCGGCTCGGATTTCATCGGCCTCGCCAACTGCTTCACCGCCGAGCTCATCCGCGAAGACCTCGAAACCGGATCCGTCGACCCGGTCCGGGCCCAGATGCTCAACGACATCTACCTCTCCTGGGCCGACCAGATGGGCGAGGTCCTGGTGAACAACGGGAGCATCTTCCCGCACCACGACGTCCTCGGGGCCAAGCTCTGGTGGGACTTCTTCGTCTACTGGACCTTCATGTGCCCGTACTTCTTCCGGCGAGCCTATCGGCTGCCGGCGGCGGAGCTCGCGCCCTTCCACGACCTCGGCCTCCGATACAACAGGCTCAATCACCTGGCCCAGGAGCTCTTCACGGCCTGGGCCGATCTGAAAACCGTAACCCTCAACCCCGGTCGCCCGTTCACCCCGCTGCCGATGTTCCCGTCGACCCTCGCGGACCAGCACCTCGAGCTCCTCGAGGACCGCTCGATCGAGCACACCCTCGAGCGCATGACCACCGACATCGCCCTGACCGAGGAGCTCCTCGTCGAGTCCCTGATGCTCGCGCTCCGGGGTGTCGGGCCCGAAAACGGCGCCGAGTTCGCCCGCCGCATCGACCTCGCCAGCTGGGACATCGCCCCGAGTCCCGAACGTGTGAGGATCGATTCACTACCCCGCCGTGAACGCCGTGAACTCCTGTCCACCCTCGCCCGAGATCTCGAACGAGCCCTCGGCCGCTGGGCCGGCGACCTGGTCCCGATGCCCGACCTCCTCACGAACGCCGGCATCTCGGCGAAAAACCCAATAAAATCCAACAAGAACGAATCGAATACACTGCCCCAAAGTAACGTCTGAGGGGAAACTGAACTAGGCTCTGAGCCAGCCCTGACCTGAGACGGGCCTGTGGCTTGCAAGGGTTCTTCGCTTATTCAATAATCCGGCGCTGCCGAGGTCTGTTGCACTCATGACACGAGACGAAATCTACGAGACGTTGGTCGAGATCCTGGCTGAATCGTTCGAGCTCGACGAGAGCGAGATTCAGCGCGATTCCAAGCTCTACGAAGAGCTCGGTCTCGACAGCATCGACGCCGTCGACATCTTCGTTCAGCTCCGCGAGGTCACCGGGCGTCGTCCGGACCCGACCATCGCGCGAGAGGTGCGCACCGTCGACGACCTCATCAACTTCGTCGAGTCCGAGCTCGACGCTGCTGAAAAGGGCTTGCCGGAGCCCGAAGCGCCGCGGCCCACGGACCCCCGGGCCCTCGCCCAGGCCCAGGGCGGTGCCGAGGGATCGACCCCCGATGGCTCCGCAGCCGGGGACGACCCGGCCAAGAAGAAGTCTGCCGTCGGCGGCGAGTAGAGCCCGACCCATGGCCGCGGAAAATCTGGCGTGGGTAGTGGCCCAGATGCCTCACCAACCGCCGATGCGCCTCATCGACGAGGTCGTCTCCGTCGATGGCGGGCACATCCAATGCCGCTGCCGCATCCACGAGGACCACATCCTCCTCGACGACGGGCGTGTCTCCGCCCTGGCTGCGATCGAACTCTTCGCCCAGGCGGCCGCGGCACTCATGGTGTACCGGGCCACCAAGGCCGGCGTGACACCGACCGGGGGCTACCTGCTCGGCACGCGCAAGGTGGACCTCGAGGTCGACTACTTCCTGATCGGGGACGAGCTGACCATCGACGTGAACGAGCTGTGGGGCAACGGTCCCCTCGCCCAGTTCGAGTGTTCCGTGGCCCAGGGCGACACGGTGCTCGCCACGGGGTCGATCAACGTGGCCGCTGCCGGGGGCCCTCCCCCGGAAGCACCCAACTAGAGCACATCTCAAGAATGCGACCGAGCATCGCGCCGCGCGGCGTGGTCGGATGTCGCGTCCGCGAGACGAGGAAATGCCGAGCATTTTCGAGTTGAGGGGACGGCGGCAGACGGCCGCGCCCCGCAAGCGAGGCGACAGGAGCATTCTTGAGATGTGCTCTAGTCAAGGCTTCGAGGCGCGGGGCCCAGACCCCAACTGCCCCGAACGCCCCAGAAGCAGCCACGCCGCCGGAGCGAAGAGCAAGCTCAAGAGAACGCCGATGGCCGTCGTGAGGCCCATCGCCCGGAGCGCGGGTTGATCGCTCATGGCGAGGGCACCGAAGGACAAGACCGTCGAGGCGCAAGCGACGAGGAGGCTGACCACGGTGGGCACCGGCCCCTCGTCGTAGCGCTCCGACTCGACCATGAAGACGCCGTAGTCGACGCCCATGGAGAGCACGAGGAGCAGAGTGACGACGTGGATCAGGGTGATGGGGAAGCCGAGGAGGCTGACCGCACCGAGGGTCGCCGCGCCGGCCCCGGCGGCGGGGAGAAAGGCAGCGAGGGCGCGACGCAGGCTGCGGTAACGACCGAGGATCAAGAGGAAGACTAGGACGAGACCCACGGCGAGGAGCACCTCCACCGAAGTCCGGAAGCGCCGGTAGGCCTCGCCCATGTAGGCACCCTGGTCGAACCAGAGCGCTCCCTCGACGTCGCCGAGGCGCGCCGCGAGGGCATCCGGGTCGGTGACGCCGTGGACGAAGGTGAGCACCGCGGCGTCGCCGTCGACGTCCAGGAGAAAGGGGGCGATCATCGGGGCGACCGCCGTTCCCTCGATGTCCTCGAGGGTCAAGGGCGCATAGGGCGCGTCGATGGACTCGGCGAAGGCGCTGAAGGCGCCGGGGACGAAGCCTTCGTCGGCGAAGGCGGCCTCGGTACGCGCGACGAGGCTCTCGTCGTCTGTGAAGACCGCCTGCCGAGCCCTCTGGGTCTCCACCGAGGGAAGCAGCGACGAGAGGCTGCGTTGGCGCGCGACGAGACCATCGTCGATGGCGTCTCCGAGGACCTGGTGCACCCGGTCGTTGACCGCGAGGGCGCCCTCGAGGTCGTCGCCGAAGGCCACGACGAAACGCCCCGCGTCGACGCGGGCGACGCGCTCCCGAACCGCTTCGTCGGCCGCCAAGAGGTCCTCGGGCATCGCCCCGAGGACCCGGACGTCGTCGAGGAACGAGAGACGCGAGAGCCCTCCCACGATGAGCAGGAGCGCGAAGACCGGAATGGCCACGAGCAATCGGCGACGGGCCGCGAGGGCGCCGAGGGCGCGGCTCACCCGTTCGGCGAGGGCCAGGTGGAACCGGGTCGGGGTCGGGGCGTCGGGCAGGAACGGCGGCATCGCCCAGCGGGTCGCCACGAGCGCCCCGAAGACCCCCACCGAGGTGAAGAAGGCCATCTCCTGAATCGCGGGAAAGCCCGTGCCCCCGAGGCCGGCGATGCCCGCGATGGTGGTGACGCCGCCGAGGAGGAGACCGGGCCAGATGCGCCGCATGGTCGCCTCAGCACCGGCCGGGTCCGGGGAGAGCACGTGGTGGTTCAGGTAGTGGGCGACGTAATCGATGGTGACCCCGATGAGGGTCGCCCCGAAGGCGAGAGTGAGACCGTGGATCTTGTCGAAAACGAAGTAGGTCGCGATCAACGCCGACGCGACACCGGCGGCGATGGGCACGTGGCCGACGAGCAGATAGCGAAACGAGCGGAAGATGACGAAGAGGAAAAAGAGCACTCCGAGGGTGCCGGCGATGGAGACCCGCATGATGTCGGCCTTGGTGGTCTCTTCCCCGCGGACGGCGAAGCGATGAATCGCCGACAGGGAGAGCTCTCCGTGACCTCGGAGGCCCGGGACGTTCGCTGCATCGAGGGAGGCGAGGAGCCGCCGGGACGCGTCGACATCGAAGGGCGAGCGCTTCGACGCCATGAAGAGCACGGCGCCGCCGTCTTCGGTCATGAAGGCGCCGTCTTCGACGCGGAGGATGCCCCGGAGTTCATTTGCCAGGCGCTCGAGATGCTCGGGGAAGAGCAGGAAGGGATCTTGGGTGGCGATCTCACGGGTGAAGGGCGAGGTCGGCAAGGCGAGCTGGGCTTTCAACGCCTGGGCGCGCTCGAGGAGGGCCGCGTCGTCGGTCCGGGCCTCTACCGCGAAGCCGAGGCGGCGCGGGAAGTAGAGGGAGTAGAAGTCCTCCTGGATGGCGGAGTCGGGCCCCGAGCGCACCCACGCTACGTCTTCGTTGTCCTCGAGGCGTGCGGCCAAGTCCCGGGCAATCGCCGGGGCCAGTGCCGGCGGGTCCGTGTCGATCACGATGCTCACGGTGCGGTTGAGCTCCGAGGCGGCGACATTGCGGGCCACCTCGGCCATCCGGGGGTCGTCTCCCTCCGGAAGGAAGTGGGTGATGTCGGTCTCTACCTCGAGGCGCGGCACCACCAGGAGCGCCCCGACGACGAGCGCCGCGAGGGCGAGGAGCGGTGCGAGGCGACCCTTCATCGGCTGGCTACATAGCACGAGGAGAGGGGCGCCGGCCGCGCTCTCGGAGGGGGGCCCGGGGCGGGCGACGGCCGCGTACGGGCTGACACACGGACCGCGGCAAGACTGACGCCGATCCACCCGCGACGCCGCGAGATCTTTGATCAATCCGTGACGGAACGGTCAGTGCTTCGTCCTGTCGACACATGCCGAGGAGAAAAGAAATGCGCCGCATCCCGTTTGTCATCGCGCTCGCCCTGGGGGCAATCTGCGCCGCCCCCGCCGCCGCCCAGCCCGTCGCCGAAGGCAGCTCGTCCGACGTAGTGGCTGGGTACGACGGGTACGACGAAGAAGACTATGGAGACGAAGAGTTCTGCGGCGGAGAAGAGTCCTCCTACGACGACGCCAACTTCGCGTTCCAGGAAGGAGATTATGAAGACGCGAGGGACATCCTCGTCACCGCCCTCCGGGACGAGGACCTCTACGGGGGCCGGGCCTACTACCTGGTGCTCCTGGGTCAGGCCCAACTCCGACTGAACGAAACCCGCCACGCCACCGTGAACTTCCGCCGGGCCATCGCGGCGGACACGGAAGGGACGTATTCGATGGGTGCCCGCGTCGGCTTGGCGGTGGCCCACCTGCGCAACGGCCAGCGCCGGCGGGCCCAGGACGAGGCGACGACCTACTCGGACGAGCACTGCGCTCCGGGCGAACGCGCCACCCTGTCCTGCTACGTCTCGTTCGTGGTGGCCGCGACCACCGCCCGCGAGGACGAGGCCCGCGCCAAGAGCCAAGAAGGTGCACGGCGCATCCGAAGCGAGATGGACCAGTACCAACTCCCGGCCCTCGCTTACTACGACGCGACCTTCGACGTCTCCGCCTGGTTGGAGACCCCGGCCGAGGGATGAGACGGCCGGTGGTCATCGCGGTCGCCCTGGCCTTCGGCCTCGCTCTCGTGGCGGCGGAAGCCGATGCGCAAGACGCCGAAGCCGGTCGTCACGCCGTCGAGCGCTTCGGCTGCGACAACTGCCATACGCTCCCGGGGCAACGAACGCATGCTGACGGCGGCTGCGTCTCATGCCACCAGAACGTGCGCCGACGGGCCGCTGGCATGCTCGGCCGACGCCCCGAGGTCGAGCACCTGCTGACGACGCCATCCCTGCTGAACGTGACCCGGCGCCTCGAGACCGAATACCTCGTTCGCTACCTGGAAGACCCCCACGACGTCCGCCATCGCCTCGACGAGTCGATGCCCCGACTTCCGGTGAGCGCGGAGGACGCGCGCAATATCGTCGCTTTTCTCACCCGCGAAGCAGGGGTCTATCGGGCCCCGGCCTCCCCGGCCCCGAGCGCTTCACGCGTCGACCGGGGAAGAGAGGTCTTCTCCCTCGGCGGCTGCGCCGGCTGCCACGCGTTTGGAAACGCGCCGGCGCCGTACGAACTTCCCCGGGCCGCCCTCGTCGCCTTCGGCGACGCAGCGACCCTCGCCCCGAATCTGCGCTACGCCCGGGAGCGCATGGACCCGGACACCATGCTCGCGTGGATCGTCGACCCCAGGTCGGTCGACGAGAACGCCCACATGGAGGCGCCGGAGATCTCCGCGGGCGACGCCCTCGCCGTCCGCGACTACATCCTCCTGGGCAGTCCAGGGCGCCCCGTCGCGCCGCCGGCCGCGCCTACCGCGGCTGAGGTAACGCCCCTCGGACGTGACGTGGCGTTTCGGGAGGTCCGGGCGATCTTTGGCCAGAGCTGCATCCACTGCCATTCTCACGCGAGCGGCGCCGGCGCGAGCCAGGCCCTCGGATTCGATGCATTCGAACT
>Ga0164313_10000753_pt1 | contig 27198 bp, 66 predicted proteins | sample GuaBasSedimGuay4_FD_113735 | JGI IMG/M metagenome (GOLD analysis project Ga0164313, IMG submission 113735) | Subseafloor sediment microbial communities from Guaymas Basin, Gulf of California, Mexico - Guay4, Core 4569-4, 0-3 cm | ecosystem: Environmental > Aquatic > Marine > Hydrothermal vents... | reverse complement strand
TGTGACGCAGGCTTCGTACAAGGTGACGGTTACTGGAATTATGTTGAAGCTAACAAAGGTGCAACACTACCATTTGAACGCGTATTTTCACCATACAAAGAAGCTGTACACTTAGTATGTAACGACAAAGGTCCAACAAGCATCGGTAAGCTTTCTGGTTCAAACAAAGTATACTTCCCATCAGGTTCTGGTGCGGCAGAAACTTGGAAAAACTTTACTGCTGAGTCAGACCAGTACAAGCAAGTTAACACTGTATTCAATGACCCTTCAATGAAAGTATCTTCTTATGAAGAAGCATTATTGAAAGTTACTGGCGACAAGAACGCATGTGCTATGTATGTAGCGGCACCCGGTTCTACGACACTTATGCGCAACATTGACGCAGGTGCTAAAGCAGCTAAGTTAGTATTGGTAGATGTTGAAGACGGTAACCTTGACGACACAACTGACCCATCTGGTTCGGATGTGTATAGCTTCAAGAACATTAACTCATACAAGGCACTGCAACGTAAAGGTTCATGTTACGGCTATTGTTCTGGTTCTATTGAAACACTATATCTGAACGCCGACTTTGTTGTTAACAACAACTGGAAGAAGACTAACGGCACGGCATACAATTCGCTGGCTGTTGAGTTAATCGGCATGACACCTGAAATTAAAGCTGCGGTTAAGCAATAATGTTGGGTTGGAATTACATTAAACGCAAAGTTGGTGGGGACAAAGTTGTCCCTGCCAATGAGCAGTTTTATTCACCCTTGCGTATAGCACTACACACTACAATAACGGTAGGTATGGTTGATTGGTTGGTTGCTTCACCAGAACTTAACAAGTCAATGGTTATGCCTGATGGTAGTATGTCGGTGCTTGCAATCGGCACTACAGAAGCCGGTCGTAATGAAATCTACACTATCTACCTGATTGATGGTGCGATGGAAGAATTTTCACTACAGCTATTTTGTTCACCCAATGACAAAGGTCAGGGTATGGAGTTGCGTGAAGCGACACTGTTCCGCGAAGTGCGGAATGAAATGCCACAGTCTGATGACGAATGGACGGTAGCACTACATAACGTTGGTGATTTAACATACCAACTTGACGACCTTGAATACAAACGTATTTGGGGTGGTGAAAGTGTTAGTAAGGTTCCACTAGAATGGTTTAATGAGTCAATTATTCGAATGGAAGAAACCCTTAACTACACAAACAACTACATGTTGTATGAACGCGGACTGCCACAAGCTGTACAAAACCCACAGAAAGAACAGCTGTTGGTTGGTGTCGAAGAATCTGATGAAACAGCACAGCTGATTCATGCTATAGGTTTGACTATACCAGTAAGCGCGATTACAGTACAATAAATAACACTTAACAAAGAGGAAATATATTATGTTTGGAAGTTTTTTGAAAAACTACGGTAAAACTAAATTGATGGACGGCGTTCAATCGTTGAACGATGCCATCGTGTCATGGGACCCAGAAGGTGCCACCGACGCAGCAATCGCTGAAATGGAAGAACGTTTCGACGAGATTAACAAGCAGTATTCACAAGCGATGACTGTCTGGAAAAAGGAAGATGCTGAAGCACAAGCAATCGTTGAAGTACGCGACCAGCGTATGGCAGCAGCAGAAAACCTAGCAGGACAGCTTGAAGCTGACCCAACTAACTCACAGATTGAAATAGGTCTTACGGGTTTGCTGACTGCTCTGGAAGATATGCGCGAAGATATCGACCTTGAAGTCGAAGAAGCGGAAGACGCTAAAGAGCTGATGGATGAACTGAAAGCAACAGTTGAACTGTACGCCGACAAGCTTAAGTCTGCTCGTCGTGACATGCGCAAAGCATCTAATGCAATGGCTAAGGCACAAGCAAAAGAAACACGCGCTACCGAAAAAGCTGACAGAGCAGCACAAATGGCTGGTCTGAAGAAAACTGGTGGTGGTCTTTCGTCTGCGCTTGAATCTATGAATCGTCAAGCACAAGATGCTACCGACAACGCCGACGCGGCGACACGCAAAGCTGAACTACTTGGTACTTCTAAGGTAGAAGACAATGATGTTGTTGCACAAGCAATGGCGCAGGCTAAAGGTGAAGCACCAGCAGCCACAAGTATTGCTGACCGTATGGCGGCATTGAAGAAGTAAAACTAAATTGGTTGGGGGATTCGTCCCCCACCTTTTTTATTTGAGGTAGTTATGAAAAAAGCATTTCTTTTGGTTATACTGGCAATATTTTATGGTACCGCGACGCTTGTGTATACGCAGCCACCAAAGATAGAAGTCTCTGCTAGTTCATCCGATACAGACCATGAAAGTGCGTGCCGTCATGGCATCAATTCATTAAAGGTGGCAATGGTACGAAAGAAGTTGTTTGACCAACAAATACTACTTTCTAAGGCAGCAGGACGTGGCGAAGAAGCGGCGGCAATTGGTACGTCGGTTGCTGAACTGAATGCTCTTATAACCATATTTAAGAAACTTGTTGCCGACCCAAAACTTAACTGTGCTAAATATTTAACAGAAAATGACTCGACAATAATAATAGTTAGATAGGTCTATCTGAAATTCCTTTTACGAAGTTCTTCGTAGTTTACCCACTTGACATACTTGCTTTCACATTTGGGGCAACGTGGTTGATTATGATACGCAACCTCATTAGGTTTGCAGTGTTTCATTTCCCATGCAGCATCACACTGCAAACATTCAAAGTAATTTATTAAATCCATATACAATTATATCACATGTTAATCTGAATGTCCACTTGACAATTAGGTTACAGTCTGGTATACTATTCGCATGAATAGTGATAAAGAAGTACGAAAGATTCCAGAACATAAGACATCAACCGCAGAGTTGATTGTTAAGTATGAGGAATGCACTAACCCCTGCACAAAAGCCGTATACCGTTCTATTATAGCTGGTAGGCTTGGTATCACAGAACGTCAAGAAATGGTTAAGAAGGCAAACAACCGCGCGGCGCAGTCATATCTTGATAAGTGTACCTTTTCATTTGATGGCCGCCGCCGCATGGAAGCCTTATTTAATATGTGGTTTATGAAATAACATAAATAGGTGTATGTCCTATTACACCTATGCTATCGGTAGGAAGAAAAAACACTTCGTTTATTTACTATCGGATATTCACAACCAAAGAGTTTGGACCAAAAATCCAGATAATGCTTTGATATTTTTTACACCAGAAGAGGTGAAGCACGTTATTGTATTATTTAAAATTCCAGATTGTGGCGTCGCAAAGATACGACACGACATTTAGCCTTTTAGCCGTTCAATCTCAGATTTAAACATATCAATCGCGGTATCGTTGCTGAGTGCAATCACCGCTAAATTTAGACTGCTGGGGTCTAAGGGTTTAATCGGATTATCTTTTTTCCACTGTTCAATTGAAGTAACCATCCCTTCATATGTTTCAATAATAGCAAGTCTGATACGATTTTCTACAATGGATTCAAGTGCCTCGCGGTCAACCATGACCTTACCGACCATAGTTCCTTCATTGCGAATCCTATCAACCATTTCGCCTGTAGCTTTATTTTCCGCTTCAGTCGTCATTGGAAATCACACCATCAATTAAACCACCAACAGCAGGCACAACATCGCTTTGTATATAATCGACTGTACTATTAAGTCCTGACATCGTAGCCTCTTGATTTGTCGATGCGAAGTATCCACCCACAACCACTAACAAACCCAAGCCGATAAGAAACCAGTTAATTTTAACTGGTTTCTTGGTAGGTACAATCAAGTTAATGGGCATTTGATTAACATAGATGCTATTACCAACCCGTTCAATTTCTACAGGGTTGTTGTTTATCATCATTGTCTGTTTTTCTTGTGTCGTTGTGACAGTCTTGCCACCAAATTCTATTTCTAACATATTATCACCAATATTGTTGTTTGCTGCGCTCGACAATTGTTTTCATTTCGGGAGCAGCATCCACGCGCCCCATATGGGAATATTTCTCCATGTCCCGACATTGTTCTATCAACCCGCGAAAATTATCCGCATGTACATTGAATGTTTGTACATAATCCCTATTCATATATCGTCCGATAAGGATTATTTGATGTGGCGTCGCGTCACGCGAGTATGACCTAACATCCATATGTAATTCTGTTCTATCGCGGATAAGCGTCACGCCTTCGGCGACTTCACGCTTCGCAATGACCATTTCATCTGAAAGAGCATTGATAGATTCAACATAATCGTCAAAATATTTAACGATGTGAAATAATTTTTTAAACCATTTAATCATTAGTGTAAGTCCTTTTTATCGACGGAACCCAAAACTGTAGCTTCCCCATTGTTAACTTTGTCAATAAGGATATTGAGTAATCCTTCGGCTTGTTTCTTATCAAAGTCTTCGTGTACATACTTCATTTGCGCGTTTGCATCTAATGTAAAGATGCCACCGATTTCAGAATCTAAATATACAGTGACGATACGAAATATATTCTCGTCCAGATTGCACGCAAAAAAGACAGGGTCATCTACACCTTTAATATCAAACCGTTCCACGGTTGTATATTCACTTTCAAGTCGTTTCAAGATTTTATCTATTGTTGCCATTTATGATTCTTCTGTTGGTAGTTTGAAAACAGCTTTAACTTCTTTGCTGACATTCTTCATGCCACCGTGCCACTTTTTAATTACGCGTTGGAAATGTCGCAATGCGCGTTTCACTGGATACGGTTCACCTTTGTATTCTAAGTCGGTAAAAAATCTTCCTTCTGATTTTACAAGTTTCCGAACACGGATGGGGTTGTCCATTAGCATAACATAATGGTATTTCTGTTTTGAATCGACCAATATGCCAGTACGGGCGCCTTCATCATCTTTATAGCTTATTACTTTCAATGTGGTAACTCCTGTATATAATTACAAAGTTCTACTTTGCCTTCGCGGTTAAACTTGACACTCAGATAGCCGTATCCTCTGTTCCCGCTGCCGCTTTTAAAGTAAACGTATTTTACACCATCTATACATGTGACCCTTTGAACACTACCACTTGCGCCCGGTTCTTTATCACAACCTACGAGGAAAAGTGCTAGTACTATCAGTATTATTTTATTCATATCAATAGCTTAACACACTTTAAGTTATTTGTCAACTTTTTCGACTTCTACTCGTTCGAGTGTAGTATATACTTTCTGCTTTTCGCCGTCATTCCATTGCAGATAAAGCACAAACTCATCACGTAGCGACATATGTTCACGCATCTTAGCCATCCCTTCGAATGACAGCGTCGCAACCCGGGCTTTTACTTCTGGACGAATTTTTTCTTCAAATTCTATCAACTGTTGTTTGATAATATCTTCGATAATAACTTCTTTGATTGCACCTTCTAAGTCGCGTTTACATATCTCGATAAAGTTATTTTCTTTTCGCCATTTGTCGGTGTTCTGGTCTATCATTGACATATTAAGTTTCCTGTTTTAATTATATAAATCCCATAGGTTGTGAACCTTTGCCACCAACTGTAGCCTGTAGCCTGTCCCATATTCCTCTTAATACTTCCATGGAAGTATCATCGGCATTATTTTTTACATTTGGGTTGCCAGCAATCCATAAACCAAAAGCATTCCTGATATCTTGTCCTACGGAATGATGGAATTGAATTAATTCGTCTTTAGTCAACGCTATGAAATCAGCACGGTCATCATCTTTAAATTCATCAATAACACAATCCACCATTTCGTCAACATTAAGCATCATGCCAACATCAAGTATTTTCAGAAATTCATCTTCGGATTCATATTTATAAACATAACGACCAAGTTTATTAATCGTTCTATCTTTCAGGATAAGTTCTGTAGTGATTTCCATAATCATTACTTATTCTTAGCAAATCTATTAGTGATTGCTTCCGCGACAAACCGTGCACCTTCTTCAGTTAACCCTTCATTAAACCACGTAGCACAAATCACTCTGTCTACGTTGTCGTCTTTAAGTTGTTTGGCTGCTGCACAAAGAAGTTCACCAATTTCACCAGCTGACATGTTCTTTACCAGTTCTTCTGGTGTCACTTCTATTTGGCTTTCAAGTTTTATTCTCATGCTTCCTCTTTTTCTTATTGTTTTTATTTTTCGAACGGGTCTGGTATAATGTCGGCTATTAACGATAAAATATTTATAGGTTCATCGTATTCGTGAATCCACGCCCATTCTTTTCCATCATTTGTCACTAATGTTCCTTCAAGGAACGTAACTTTTGCGGGTTCGTCAAACGTACCATTAAACGTCATATCGTAATCGTCGCGCACACCATTGGTTTTTCCCCAATCAATACCAACATCTTTAATAACTTCGCGGCACTCTGCGGCTTTATTAAAATCAACAGTGTTACCATAGTAACTTTTACTTTCTACAACGCTACCATGCATGAGCAAGTACTTCCACATTAATTTTTCTGCGTTATCTAAGGTTGACATTATTTTTCATGCTCTGGTTTATATTCACCACACCAACCATCGTGCGAAACACGAATGATTCCTATGGTAGATGGTGGGTATCTTACGCAAAAGTATGCGGTAGATGTTTGATATGCCACACCAACCTTTGTGGGGTCTTGTCGTTCACGTACAAACCTGCAACTCTTACATTCTTCTACTGTTTCTTCTAAACTCATTTTTCTTCCTTTACAAAATTAATACAAATTACACATACACCAAAAGAATCTTTACGATACACAGGCATACTTTTAAAATCTAATTGCGAGCAGTCTTGCCACTTATTTGCACAAGCTGAACATCGCCCACCCTTTGGGTAATATTGTAGTTCTTCAGTCATCTAAGTACAATATCACAACACCTTTTAGTTGTCAAGTTCTTCGTGTAGCAATTCCTCGTCGATATAGGCACCAAGCTTCGCGGCAACGACACGCATATCAGCTTCAGCATTTTCAAGACAAGATGTGCCACCCGGCGATGGGGTTACATTGTATATGTTACCATTACCACCATCAATTTTGGACTCACCCATTAACAATTCACCAGTATTTTTATTAAGTAATTGCGGACGCACCCCGCCGATACCCTTTGCAAATTTTAAGTCCCTAAGTTCTATCGTTGGTATAATCTTGCGAACATCTTTAAGGAATAGTCGTCTACGTATAAAGGGAATTTCAAACAAAATATTTTTAAGCATGTAATTCCGAAAGTCTTTCACTTGTATCAATCCCCACCACGCTTTCAGTACTTTCATATCAAGCCGTAATACCTTAAAGAAGTCACCGACTGTCTTAAAGTTATAACGTTCCAGCATGGGTAATACAAGCGCCGTTGGTCCAAACCGTGTAGCGTGTGGGTGTGTTACGTCGGGGTCACCGTGAACAGCTGCAAAAGGTAACGCATCGTTTTGAACTGTGTAGACTTTCCCGTTTAATAAATTTGGTGTGAAATAATAACTACCAGCGATAGGTAAGATGGAATAATCAAGACCGTAGCCCATGGAATGTGCTAACTGAAGACTGTGTCCGCCAGCACAGGCAACGAATGCCTTAGCACGATACTTATCTTCTTGTGTTGTTATACTATATTTTTTATCTACGGCTTTAATTTCTTCAACCTTTTCATTATAGTAGACATCAATGAAACGCTCAGGGTGCTTATCAGCTTCCAACCTCGCCTGCCTGATGAATGACCGTGATAACTCGCCAAAGTTAACAGTTGTGTATTCGTCGGTTGAACCCAACGCCAAAATTTCTTCACCGCGCTGCTCATACACCATTGGTTCGATACGGCGGATATCGTCCGCGTCAAATAGTTCCAAGTCTGCATAGTATGGTTTTAAAGTTTTGAAGCGTTTTTCTAATAATCTACATTCTTCCCATCCAACACCTAACACCATCTTGGGGTATTTGTAAATAATGCGATGGAAGTCCTTTTGTGACAAAGCATAATTGCGCAACATTCTTGCCGCGCGTTGAACTTCGAGAGCTTTATCTAATGTATAGTTTGTTTCAATGTCACCACAGTGTAGCGTTTGGCTGTTGTGTGTTGGCATTGAATTCACACGTGCAGGTGAATCGTATTTTTCAATAAGACCGATACGTTTAATGTTAGTATATCGTGCGCACATGTACAGTAATGCACAGCCAGTTACACCAGCGCCAATTATTAGTAAATCGTATTTGTTATGTGATAAAGTTTCCATGGTATCAATTACATACCACTATTTCAGATTCATAGTTTGACACGTGTGGATGTTTGTATTCAAACTTATCAGAGTGAACCCACACTGTGACATTTCTGGTAGTCTTTTTCCAGAAGCTATACCAAAGTCTTTCCTCTACGTCCCATGTTACTTCAAGATACATCGCATCAAAATCACCATGGAGCTTTTCATACTTAATTCGCTTAGTGAATTCAAAATCCTTGTGGTGTTCAAAAAATATAAAAGCGTAAATCATGCAATGTAAAACTTTTCCATCTTCTTTATTCATGATAGTTCTTCTTTTATGTGTAGGGAATAATGGGTCTGTACACGCAACACCAAAACCATGAATGCGCCAGTCTTCTTGCTGGCACCACCATGCGATATTTGCATATATTTCCGCTCTCCGCTCTGGTGTCATTCTAGTTCCTCTGGATTGTCTAGGTACACTTCCCAAAAACCCATAAGGTCAATGATAGTAGACGCACGCATTGTTGCGTCTTTGACTGATGTTTCATGCCCGCGCAGGTTATTATGTTCAGCCGTAGCAACGTAACCGATGTCACGACTGTCTCCGTAACGTGGTTTGAAGTTTGCCGCCCGCCAGTCTTTAAGTTTATATCCTTTCAGTTGTGCTTTCTTCCACGATGGATACGCATACTTGTACCAGACTTCACGGATGTGGAACTTACCAAACATGGCTTGGTCTTCACCGTAAGTTTCGTCGTATAAGTTTTCTTTAATGAATAGGGTGCGCGATGATTGCTGTTCATATACCAGCACTTGCGAATGCTCGCACTTTTCAATCCACAGGTAACAGTCGCCGTGCATTTCACCGAAAGCGTTGTCACGGGAATAGTTGCCGCGTTCTGTTAACAAAGCGAAGGCACGATTAAACAAGTCCATATTCTGGTCAAGACGACCGCCTACGTAATTGTCAATGAACCACTGGACATGTAAGTCGCCAACGCCGTTAGCTTCTTGAATTCGTTCAGGATGGTCGTACCAGTTTTCGCTATCGTTTGACATAAATTCTTCCAATCGCTTTAATGTGGTCACATTATATCAAATTGTAACCTAATTGTCAAGCGTTAATTATGAAGCTATGTTGCCATATATGGCAATACAGCTACGTTATAAGCCAGCAATTGAACCGTTGTTAAACTTATCTTCACACCACGACATGAACTTGGTGGTGCTTACTGTGTTTGAAATTGTGGTTCCAGAATCCAACACGAAAATAATTTTACAGCGGTCTGATGCCATATAACATTCCAACAAATCTGCCGCCTTCATATCCTTACAGAATGTGGCAAGAAACTCATCTTCATATTCGAATGCACAATTAGTGTACTTAAATAACGCATCGCGGATGTTAAAAGCTGTAGGTAGATTGCTTTGAAAACAATCACATTCCCCACCGAAGTTACCTGCACATTCATCGGCGTGTTTTGTTGATAGTGTCATTAGCAATCACCCTTCATAATTGTACCGTCGGGATTGTATGCAACAGATGAGCCAGATGTAAACTGTACATATGTTACACCCCGGAAACAAGTTGCGGTGCCGCCACCAGTGACAGTTGCGAACCCGCGCTCGACATAGCCACAGCCCGACAGTGTAAGTGCTAATGCCAAAATGGCTAATAGTTTAATCTTCATGTTATTACCTTTATTGTCAAAATGTATCGGAAGTCTACCACATTGTGTCAATATTAATATTATCTAATAATCCATCTACAATGTCGGCAGGACTTAATCCTTTGGAAATAAGTGTACGTTCCACTAATTGTGTTCCACTAAGTAATTGTTCGTTAGACATTTCACTTATTGGCTTTTGAATTTTTCTAAAATGTAGTAATTGGTCTTCACTTAAATAAGTAAGGAGTATAGTCAGAATGCCACGAAGTTTCAACGCTTGGTGTTGTGATTTACTGTGAGGTGCATTACCAAATGGGTCAACTGATTGCCACCCTGCCCCATCTCTAAACACTTCATATGTGTTTGATTTTGTTAAACCGTAAGGAACCGATTTCATATCGCCTGCGTAACCAGAAGATACAAGTTTTTCTGCTAGGTCGCGGTAAGTACTCATCGTAGGTATCCACCACTAATAGCCGCGATTGTACTTGCGTATTGTCGCATCAAGTCAATTGCTTCGTTCGCTGTCACTAGTGGGTCATGGTCATAATGAACTTCAATCCGCTCAATCTCCTTCGCCAAAGCAAAAATCTTGTTGATGTCTGGTTCTGGAACTTGCATCATAACTTCTGCAACCGTGCCGTTTTTATCGTCTGTCGTTAATGCCATCTTTTAATACCTTTGCAATTTGTTCGGGTGTTGCTGGTTTAATTATACTATCATCCGCTTCTAAATCTTTAACGCGTTTGGATAGTTCTTCCATGGATTTCTGTATGTCGCGTTTGAAATCAGTCTTCGCCTTTTCTTCTGCGACTTCATCGAAACTACCAACATGTAGGGCTTTTGCTGTGCCATCTTCCACTGCTTCTATAAATTCTTTCATTGCGTCGTCAATGGGTAGTGTTTCACCAAAGGTGCCATCTTTATATTCTGTAGCCATTATTTTAATACCATGTTAACTTCAAGACATTCACTTTTAAAATGTTTCAAGGGTTCTGATTTTTTAATTATAATACAATCAGCATTTGTTGCATATGGTCCTAATTGTTCCACTTCATTTCTATTAGAATTCCAAGATGAAACGACTAATACCCATACCAATACGACTTCTGCTGCCATAATTATATATCCTCTGTTTATTTAATTATATTATCATATAAAATAATACTTGTCAAGGGTTGACTTTGTAACCTAATTATGGTAAACTGTGCATATTGAATCAGAGGAGTAATACAATGGATAAACCAATTGAAGTAGGCTGTTTTTGTGAAATTATAGGTAGTAAGACTGTTCATGACGGCACTATCGTTCAGGTAATATTCTATTCCCATGACGACGGAAAATGTCCTACATGGGTCATCGACCATGAATTTGAAAACCCCGACGGTATAATGACAGACCGTTGTTATGAACGTTTCCTGCGGCGCATAGACGGCGACAACAAGGAACTTTGCACCGACTGGGCTGACGTTGAATTCACCACTGGTTGGGTTCCAGACGGGGTGAAAGAAACATCATGCAGCAAATAATTGACTATATTGTAATAAATCCCCTATCCATCTATTTTGTTGGTTTCGCATTTGTTGTGGTGTTAATCCTTGTGACAAAAGTTGGTGATTAAATTGGTTGGTGGTGTAACCATTGAACTATGTTATTACCCTTTTCAATTCTGCTTCTATCAACAGCATTCCTGTTGATGTCGTTTGCTTCTGCCATCAGGAATATTATTAGTTCAACATCACCGATTTCCTTTTCAAGATATGCGCGGTTGTGTAAACTTTCTTCATCTAATGGGTTCCGCGATTCATAACCATGTCTTAGTATCTTACCGATAACCTGAAGACATTCGCCCATTTCTTCTGCGAGTAACGCCAACCGTTCAGTTTCGGCTGGTGTCAGCTCATTAAAATTTTTCATCATGGTTCATTATCCTACGCAATCGCGCAATTAGTTCTTTTTGTTCTTCTTTTAATTCATCGCACCGCCTGTTGAGGTAGGCAAGTTCCCTATTCTTATCAGCTATTGTCTTTATCAAGTCACGGACAGACCAAGTCTTTAGTAGTTTCTTCTTAACGATAGCCACCCCTTACAAGTTAACACTTATATTGCTGCACTTTTTACCACGAATTCCAAGAAGGAAGGCGTTCGTTGCCCACCCAAAACACAGAAGGAATGACATAGTAAACATAAAGCAACCAATAAAAACAAAAAAGCCGCTTGTAATATATTGTAATATCTCTAACATTAGTAGAGTATACACAGTTTTAAAATCGTTGTCAAGTATTGACATTTGTAACCTTATGTGTTAAACTACCTGCCATGAAAATCAAAAGATTTAACATCCACACACAACCCGGTAATAGTATCCATACTGTACCCGGCACAGTAGTTCCATCCAACACAGGCGACTGGGTAAAATTTGTCAATGTCATTCCATTACTTCACTTAGATGAAGTAATGGAGCCTGACCATCCAGAACACATGCGGATGATTAATGAATCCGAATTTTGTCTTGGTCGTTACATGACACAAGAAAGAGCACAAGTAGCAGCAGACATTTGCACCGACATGACAGGTGAACCCCACCACGCATTTCTGTCGCATTATCGCTGTCCTTATGACCACTACGACAAAATGTTCTGGTCAGTATTAAGAACACAGGAGAAAACTGTATGATTAATAAAGTAAGATTTTCCGAACACGCAAAGACACGTTTCGGTGAAAGATTTCCCCGAAAAGTACAGGAACACGATGGCAACAGGGTTTTAGCTATGTGTGATTCGTACTACAACTCAACCATAGACAACTCAATTAAAAATGACACTATGTTCATGACACATGTTTATGAAAATCATGGTTATGACGATTTCGCCATTATGGTTAACGACGATGCAATTTTTATCGTTAAGGATAATGTAGTCACAACAGTTTTGCCTGCCGAATCATATATTGGTCGCAGGGTTACATCACACCATGGCGCAGGATACAAAAAATGAAAATGAAACACATCAGAACTATATCAGAACTTTTGGTTGACATTGGTTACGCTGACTATTTTATATCTACTAGCAAGGGTGAAGAACTGGTCGGCTATGCGGTATGTTGGGGCGAAGATGGTGGTGATGAATGGTACGACGATGAAAGGAATTACATTTCATTGTTTGATGACGACCAACCATCACACCAAGGCATATGTCAAGCACACGCATTAGAAGACCACTTCGCATGGAATGAAGAAGAACTCTGGAAAGAATCAGAACGTGCCACTATGCGACCATTATCTGCTGGACAATATAGTCTATATGGAAGACGCCTCGATAGAATTAAATATTGTATTAAAGAAATTACCAATCGCAGGAAGACTTAATCGTCTTCCAGCTCTGGTAATGCATCGTGCTTATCTAACAGTGTAATAACTTCGTCGATGGTATTCTGATATTCCACCATGTTTTCTTCTGGTGGGTTGTTGAATAATTCAAGCCATACCTTCTGAAGTAATTCAAGACTGACTAAAACTTTTTCTGTAACATCCGTCGCGGGTTCAGTCCCATACAGTTTTATATAATTTTCTTCACTTATTAATGGTTCCTTGTCGTTCATCGAACGAGTCACATGATTTTTCAGGTCATCTAAATTGTCGATGCCGTCATCGTCGCAAAATTCACAGGTGTAGTCCTGTTGAATTCTACCTGTTTCTACTGGACAGTTGCGGTCACCATACTTACATCCATGTGCAACACAACAGTGTGTACGATGTACACCTTCTTTGTTTACGGCTGGTGGTTTGCTCTTTTGATGTTTCTTAAGTGTTTCTAAAGCTGATTCGATGTCTAGTCCATGTTCAGGCTCGGATGATTTAACTATTTTATCACCATTGATAGCGTAATACATTTTGAAATGTCCCATAATTGTTTCTCGCCTCGCCATCAGAATTTCATTGTATAGTTTTGTACTTGCCATTGCGGAAGTATAACATGATTGTAACCCAATGTCAACATTGACATTCTGACTGAATATGTTATATTACCGCCATGGTAATTATAACAGCTCTTAAGAATATACACTTTGAAAATCGTAGGGACCTCGGCATGTGGGCATACCTGTTCACACCAGTGATGTTTGGTATTTACTTATTTGCTAAGTCGTTGGGGGTGCAGAATAAGGCATATGAAAGCAAACATCATCATTAACAACCACCAGTATAGAATATGTGGTTGCCGAACCTTTTACCGACAAAGTCAACTGTCCAATAATTAGTTATTAATGTGTGTGCATAGTGGCATGCTTTAGTTGACCGCTTCGATGAAAGGAGAACATTAGTTGCAGCTAAAACGCTTTTATCCCATACAGGACCATATTTAATCTTGTCGGGTATATTATCCCATAAGAAACTAAATTGCTTGCGTTCTTTAATAACTTCACATATGGTGTTGGAATAATGCTTGCTGTCAACGCGGTTCATGATTACTTCACCAACTTTCATTTGATAAGCTAAACGTTCACCTCGTGCTTCGAAATAGATTGCAACAGCAAGACATGACGCAGGGTCAATCAGTAACATTTTTCTTCGGCAGCTGAACTGTTGGCATTTCTGGCTTCGGCCAACGAATACCTTCTTGTCTATGCCCACAGCGAACACATCTGGTTGGACCAGCAACATTCCAACTTTCGAAGTACATGTTGTGACCAAATACTTCACACAATAGTAAATTAAATTTCATTTATTACTCCAATTATTAGTCTACTACATTAACATAGCTTGGGGTGTTTGTCAATACTTGACAGTAAGGTTATCGTGTGTTAAACTTGCCCGACAATTAAAACACAGGCAAAAATAATGTTAATACTAGAAGCATTCATGGACAAATTAAGCACACACGCACAGTTTTCTATATTTTTAGGAATGGCAATCTTTATTATTGGAACTATCTCTGCATTTTTTATTGGGTATAGTATAGCTAAGGTCGCCATGGTTAGTTTTGGTCTGACTGCTGTCATTTACTTAATAATTGATTTTTATGAAATGGTGGACAGGGCAGGATGAAAGCGTTAGACTACATGATTGAAGAAGACTTGTACCAATATTCTGCGGATACGTGGGGTAGTGACCTCAACGCGGAAATATTCTGGTCGTTGGAAGATGTGAATGGTCAAGTCAACTATAAAGACGAAATCTTTGTGGTGTCACAACACAGCGGCGGTGGTGCGGGCATGGGTTCGTATCCAGCTTCTGTAAAAATCCTTCGGATTAAGCTTGACAATTAGGTTACAAACTGTTATAATGACCACATTATAACACTGGCAGGAATTACTATGTTTGATGAAAAAACAACCGAACACGAATCATTTGCGCAGCTTTCATTTGCCCGCGTGCAATGTAATGTTGGTGAAGCACTATATGGTTCAGACTTAAAGCATAATACAATTATTAAAATGGAATTAAGACATTCCAGAAAACGTCGGGGCATAAACCATGACTGGTACTACGGCGACAAAACTATCGCAGAAGTATCAATGTCACAAAACCAATTTTCGGAACTTATCACTTCTATGAACATGGGTGATGGTATTCCCGTCACTTTAGAATATACAGAACGCGACGGTCGTATCAAAAGACCAGACTTTGAATCCAAACCCGAAATCTTTAAAGAAGAATTCGAGGACATGGTAAAACGAACAGGCGAAGAACTTTTGGAACTTAAAGCTACCATGGAAGAACTATTATCTGGTTCTGGTACCGTCAAGAAAGACGACCGTAAAGCTATGCTCGACAAGGTTCAAAAAGTAGCGCGAGATTTAACATCCAATATGCCATATGTTGAGGATTGCTTCAAAGAATCTATGGACAAAATTGTAACGGATGCAAAAGGCACCATTGAAGCATTTGTTCAGCACCGTATTAACACCGCTGGTATTAAAGCACTTGGCGAAGAAGGTGGTTTACGAACACCAGAATTAATTGAGAAGCAGGATTAGCGATGCCCAACATACCACTAGAAACTTATATTTTTTTAATTGTAATGTTTGGTGCACTTTGTGCTCTTATCGCCGCAATGATATGGGCTGTTACGAAATCAGATAAGGAATAAAATTATGAAAGTTGTATGGGAAATAGACGATGGTTGCGCAGGTGGACGTAGCGAATACGTTACTGACGTGGACGATGACGAGCTTGCGGAATGTGAAACAGATGCAGAACGCGAAGATATAATTGCAGAATTTATCGAAAACGATTTCCGCCTCAGTGTTTCTTGGATAGAAGTCAGCAGAGAAGACAAATGAGCGACAGGCAAATATTTTTTATTTTGGGGGTTGCGTTGATGTTTATAATTCCCATCGCGTTTATACCTACAGGTGAAAATGGTGAATGGGAATTTGTTGACTATTTTCATGCAAGCATAACTGTTCCATTTGTTGTGTTTTTATTCTATCGGTATTACAAGAAAATTTAGTGGGACTCTTTGTAAATAATCACTTGACAATTAGGTTACAATGTGGTATCATGGTAACCATGATGAACCTTAACTATCAATAGGAAAAGATATGAACCCTTTAACACTATTATCTGTAAGTTACGCAATTGTTGTTGTACTATCAATCCTTGTTTTTTGGGCAGTTGGTGCAGGAAGCAAGCGCGTCAAGTATCCACTCGTCAATGCAGTAGTAATGGGTATTGCCCTTCCGCGTGTTATATACACTAAAGTAGTTGACAGATAATGGAAACTAAAACAATTTTTTTCGCCACGCTGGCAGTAATTTTCGCATGGAGCGCAATTGGTAGTTTTGTTTTAACACAAGACATCAAAAATGGTGAACTTTTGGTAGTCGCATTACTCTTTGGTGCTGGGTATTGTCTTTGGGCGTCCGCCGAAGGACCAAAATAATGTTATTCTCTATACCTGCACTATTCGCTGTTCTTGTGGCTTCGATAATTATTGCGTTTGACTTGCTGTTTCATAATATCAACAAGAGCGAAGACGGTGATGAGCTCATACTTAGAGCCTTCGTCAGTGCTATCATTTTGTTTGTAGGTGGCATCGCATTAGAATATTTAATTATTACATTGAAGGCATTATAGTGAATAACGAGATAATAACTTACGAAGAAATGCAAGAATATCAACCAGTAGAATTTTCCAACGAAGAAGTAGATTCTGGTGGGTGTGCTGGTGGTGCTGTTGTACTTGCACTTATTGTAGTTGCACTTATCGGTTTCGTCATCGCCGTATCTAAGGGGTAGGTTAAAGTGTGTAAGAGACAAGCAAATATGGTAGATGGTGGCACGGTAGATATCGAAGATGTCTTTGCTGCCATGGATGCAAACCCACCACGTACAAAATATATGTACATCGACGGGAATCGTTATAACGCAAAATCACAACGTTACATCCTATTCAAATCAAAAGGCACCGACTGTGTTTCTTGTGGCTTAGTTGGTAGATATTTCCGCAAGGAAAGACATCCTACCGACATACACTTTCATTTAAACTTATATGGTATTGACCATCTAGGGCATGAAGTTTTAATAACCAAAGACCATATTGTACCACGAGCGCAAAAAGGTGGTAACAATTTAAACAACTATCAAACAATGTGTACCGTTTGTAATATGCATAAGGCAGATAAAGTATGAAATATAAATTAAACCAAACCATATATTATATGATGGATAATCGTGTTCATTCTGCTAAGATTTTTGCGCGGATGAAAGTAGAAAACACAAACGAAGATAGTGCAGTTACTATTGAACAAAAATCATTTTTCACGCCGTTTGGTTCCGCTGCTGTAAAGTATGCCACCACGCATGGTATCATACTGGAAGAAGAAGCGCATGCTTCTAAAGAAGAACTATTAGAGAACTTATGAAATACTTAACGGCGAGGATTGACTAATGTTTGAACTAAACGACATAGAACAGAAAACAATCGACGAATACGATAAAGCTTCGGAACTCTATAACGCGGCGGATGATGCATTAGAAAGAATTTTCCGTTGTCGGTATACACCTCTTTTAAAAGCAGGCAAGTTTGAAGAAGTCCGCGAGATTATTAGGGTAATGCCCGACTCAGTAGCAAGAATGTTTGCTGCCGACGCATTAAGGGTTGCCCGTGGTGATTTTGATGAAACGTGAAACAATAATCCGCTTCATTGGCGCGGGACTGTCGCTTGGTGGTACAATATTGATTGGTATGACTGCGAACTGGTGGGTTGCCGCTGGTGTCTTTATATTAATCACAGGAAATAATATAGAGCGTCGTTTCCAAGGAACATGGTAGTTAATCTTTGAATAAGAATTCTTTAAATGTATACGATTCCACTGCCCTTAAGTTGTTCTTCATTGTTCGTTTTGCATTGCCCCTTGCATCTTTAATACCTGCATCGAAGTTTGCTGATACCTCTGGGTCATTTCTGAATCTGTGGTTTTCTAAGTCCCGCGCCTCGCGGTTAAAATCCGCAGCGGTTTTCCAGTAAATTTCAGAGCCTGTCTTTTCCCAATTATCTACAATTGTCGCCGCAGTGGCAACGTCATATTCCATGGTTTCTGTATTGGCTGGTTGGTTCTTTAAATCTTCCCATTCCTCTTTCGATACCAACATAGTAACCCTCGTACCGTTGCCCCATCCAAGCGATGACCTGACTGCGAATTGAGTCCCATCTTCAGTATATGCCCCTGTGGATTCGAATAAAGATTTAAGCATTTTCATCATATGCTGGGTGATTTCTACCGGTATATGTTCTTGCAAATCTATTGTGATGTTGTTTAAGGCGCTTATCTGATTTAGTATTCAGAGATTGATGAATCGCCCTGCCTGTTGCTCTTACCATGTCTCGCTTCGCCGGTCCCCTAACTTCTTCTTCCTCTGTACCATGCATCATTTGATGTTGCATACGTTCTTCGGCAGCATCTCCACGCGGGTCACGCTGACCAGATTTTCTACCACGGGCTTTTGCCACGTTTTCTGCATTGCGTTTACGTACACCAGCAAATCTCCGCGTCATATCTTCTTTAGCGCGCTGACGGATGTCGGCAAGAGATTCTTCTTCTTCCGTCCCGTGCATCGCTTGACGTTCCCAGCGTTGTTCAGCTTCCCACTCGCGGTCAGCGGCAAGTTCTGCCCTTGATGGATTGTAACGCGGGTCACGACCATCAGCCGAATTAAGAGCACTACCACTACGTTCTTCACTCCTTCTGTGTCTGCCTGCATCGCGGAAACTATTCTTATTTACGTCTGGGTCAACTTCATCGAAGTCATAGTTCATGCGTGGTGGTGGCATACGACCTTCATACATGTTAATTAGTTCACCAACGGTCATATATTCTGGAATTTCTGCCAACTCCCCTTCTTGTAGGGAATCTTCACCCGCTGCTGCCAGTAAAACATTTAAAAAGTCTTCTGAATTAACTTCTAACAATTTTTCTTTGTTAGAGGGTGCGGCTTCCAATAGGTGCTGAATGAATCTCATAATATTATCCTTAATTAAGTATTTGTTGTATTTATACTTATTGATAATCCAGCCCCAAAAACCTTGACATTAAGGTTACAACCTGATATAATACGCGTATTATATCATCGCAGGTACAAAATATGTCAATGACAAGAATAGAATATGTAGATGTAGAATGCGACGGATGTGGTTTTGCTGTTCCTGTAGGCGAAACACAGACAGTTACTCCCGACGCTGCGGGTGACTTCCTTACGGGTAGTGAATCCTTAGAGGAAACAGCAGCTATCACACTGGCGCAATTTGGCTGGACACATCAAAGAACCATGTTAGGGTATGACGACTATTGCCCACGATGTACTAAACGTAGAGGAAATAAATAATGAAATATTTACTAGCAACAATTTTACTGGCAGCATCAATGTCAACCTACGCAAGTAACGCAGAAAACTCCATCCGACACAAAATTATCTGTAAAGAAGGACACAAGTTTTTAGTATCATGGACAGAGAGTGGTACATGGCGACCACCTACAGTTGTACAGATATATGAAACAGCTATAGATTTTGAAGGAGCGCCCGCCCCCGCCCAACCAATGAGGTGTAACAAATAATGGATATAGGAACAGGTATAGCAATAGCAGGTATTTGGCTATTTGCGGGGGTAGTTAGCGCAAGTAATACAGTCACTTCAATCGGAATGTACGTCGGTATTGGCGTTGCTATTGGCATGACAATATTTTTGGCGTTGCTGTGACGAATACATGCGAGTTATTATTCAACTAAGGTATTATATAACATGAAAACACTAACACTATTATTTGTGATTGTATTGAGCGGTTGCGCTACTACACCACAGACCGCAAAACAGACTGGTATGTGTGAAGCCCATGGCGGCGTTCACAGTATCAATTCAAACAGACCACACGTCAATGTTTATTGTAATGATGGAACATACCACGCTAAGTGGAAATAGGCTAATTTATTCAATCCTTGATACTTCCTTGCGGATATCAACCAGTAACAACAGCCCATATCCAACGGCAAGGGATACTCCCCAACCATACCCACCGTGATATAGGATGGTACCAATAACGGTCGCTATCGCATTCCCCAGAAGGTACATGATATAGTCAATCCGCATTTTATCTTTTTTGTTTATCATTCTAACAGTTTACCAGTTCCCAACCTTAATGTCAAGTAAAATATCCCTTGACAATTAGGTTACAAACTGTTATAATGACCCCACTATAACACAACAGGACTAACTAATGACTATCACCCGGTACGAAGTACAAGACGACGTCTACGACCACCTACACCCTGCCATCGCCGAAGTACTCACCGCGAATACAGAAGGTGAATATGTCAAATTTGTAGATGTCATTGCCATTATTGAAGCTGTCTACAATGACAACAAGGATTTTGGTAGTTATGACCGTGACGCTGGTGTTTCTGACATGCGGTATCAAATAATTGAACAATTAGAAGGCGTTGTACCTATTCCCGAACCCATGGAAGTACAATGTAGTTGTAAGGGTATGCCAATCCAAGGCGCAATGTGTGGTTATGTAGCATGCGGTGGTACCATTTGTAAAGCCCCCAACACATATAGCTGTCAGTTTAAGTTAGTATAGATTATTTTCAATCCCAACTTTGGAAAGTCACCACAGGGTCAGTAATAACTAATTGCGGACCATGTGGTGTCAATCTTACCATAATATTACTATCATGTAAATCGCCCTTCATGGTACTGCTGGGGCTGCTCGCACCCTTTTGTAATATATCGTGGGTTTTTTTAAGGGCTAATTTCAATTGTGCGTTATCTGTTCCTTGAATTAGTTTGATGCGTCCTTCTGGTGAATTAAATCGTTTATACAACACATCACCCAAATCACCCAATGTTTCGTTTCGTCTTAGCCTTTGCTCGCGTTCTTTCTGTTCATCCGTACCACCACCAGATTCATCGGGATAGCTACCTGACCTCATTTGTTGTATATGTTCCCTACTTTGTTGCGACACATCAAATTCATCGACACCCAATTGTGCCAACAGTTGTGGTAGCAGGTGCGCCACCTTTTCACTATTGAAGTCTGTCAGTCTTTCCATTTGAATGACCAGTTTCTGTCTCCCCATAGTATGATGGGTATATAGTTTGGCATTGTAAATACGTGGGAAGAATGGATTGTCTTGATTAGACATGACCATATCAACATATTGATAAGTAGCTGAATCTTCTACATCGGTAGTTATGGGCATTTCTTTGATAACAGTCCCACCAGTTTTATCGGCATAGACCTTTGCTTCATATCCAGAACCAAGTCGTGGGTTCTTTTCCTTAATGTCTGGATGTTGTTTGACAGTAACGTGCTTTATATTAGACGTTCTTTCGGTTAATAGTTCATATACTTTCATGTACATATTTATATATAAATGAATTATACTTGTTTAATAAAGTTTTGTCAACCCCTTGACAATTAGGTTACAATCGTGTATAATGCTTCGCATGGAAACTGAAAACATAAACAGAGTAAAACACATGCTTTGGCTGCTAATGGACTTCCACGTCCATCGTTACCTTTTGGTTAACACAGTAGGCAGAGAAGATGGCGCCGAAAAAGCTGAACATCATCTACAGATGTCATATATCTATGTCGCTTCAAGAATGGGCACATCTATCGACAATGCATCACGCATATCATACAACTGGTCTACCAGTGGTACTGTGTATAACGAAATGCTGTACAGGCATATACATGACAGCACACAAGAGTTGACAGGTTATATGGATGAAGTCATCGGCTTTCCCCTTGAAGAAGGCGTCCGTCCAGATTACAACGACCTAGCCCCCAAGTTTTTCAATGAATTCATACGCATAGCAGATAAAGCCTTTGCGGAAGTAGAAGATGGCATCGAATCAACAAAATTCCGTCATGTATCAAGACACTTACTAGAGGATTAATTATGAAACTATCAACACTATTACTAATGTTAACGTATTGTGCAGTATCTTTCATCGGCGTACCTTTCCTAACTTATGCAGTGGCATACGGCACCGTCCATTTAGTAGGGGTTAACATGGCAGCAGTTCTGGCATGTTTAACAGCTATCATATCGGTCACAGTGCTTATACACCTTGGTAGCAAGATACCCTTTAAAATACAGAACAGACCATTATGACAAACAAGCCCACAAAGCCATTCTACTTTCACCGTTGTGGTTCATCTTACAGATGGAGCTTCGGTGTAGGTAGGTTCGAGCAGATAATATCATCGCGTTGGACAAAGGCTGACTATACTTGTTTCCCCGAAACAGAAGAAGACTACCAGCAAATATATGACATATTCTGGCGGTTCATCGGAGCAAAATAATGAATAAATTACTATTACTTCCTATAGTCCTGTTACTTGCAAGTTGTTCTGACATCGTAGTATACAATTTCAAACATGACATCGTATCAGTCTATTATCATGAACGTGGTAAGTATTCCGTAGGTGAGGTCAATAATGGCTTATTAAAAATTAAAAGCCTTCCATATGGTGCCCACGTAGATATATGGATGGATGTATCACCCGAAGACGAAAAGTGGTACGAATGTGACTATACCTATGATACTTGGGACAGTGACAAAACAGGCGGATGTAGCATACACATCCATGATATAGATGACATCGGAACAGCAGGCTGGAGTCACGGCAAGTTCGGTTCTGGTACAACAGTGAGAATAGACTAATGAAAACATTATTATTAACAGCAGACACGCAAGTCAGTGCATGTGACCACCATGGCGGCGTTCATAGCTATAATTCAAATAAGCCCCACGTTGATGTTTATTGCAACGATGGAACATATCACAAAAACTGGTAACTTACAATGGCACTACAACGATACAGAGATGAATACAGTGGTTGCGAACCTGACCCTAAAGGTGAATACGTTAAGTTTGATGATGTCATTGACCTATTAGATGGTATCGCCAAACAAGACCCCGATATATCACCGAAGGTTGCGGCACTTAAAGCAGTCTTCCAAATAATGAGTAAGGACTAATATTATGGCATTATCAACAGACTTAATCAAAGCATTATATGCAGGTGCATATGGTGCATACAATGAAATACGTGACTTGGAATATGACGAATTCCCTTCGTTTAATAGTCTGTCACGCATACAACAGGCGGATGTCGAAGTGACAATTCAGGCAGCTTGTGACACATTAATCGTGGATATCTATGGCGGTGGTTTCTATAATGATACACACCTACATAAATATACTACCGAAGCATTAACCCCATTTTTTGATACACTGGTGGATAAATCATGACTTTAGACCAAACAATACACACATCCGACTTTTTAAATATCCTTGTCTATGACCTGACAACAGGTGGCGAAGATATAATGGTACGGGTTGAACTTGTTTTCGAAAAGATGGAAGAGAACGACTTTCCTAATTCTAATGACTATGGTATCCCCAAGGCAATAGAAAAACCTACTAGTGACCTAATCGCATTAAAAGGCTATTACATAAAGAACCCATCTAATGACAATGCTGTCATGGTAGCCGAAGCAATCCTTGAACTGTTCATTGCTACTGACGCATACATCGCCGCCTTTTAAACCTACGAGTAGATGGTAAAAATAGTCCTTGACAATTAGGTTACAATTTGTTATAATAGCACCACGTTAAACAAATAAGGTACAACACCATGTCAATTGAAAAATATGATGTAAGTGAAGAAGCAGCATTTGATGCACACCCAATGCAACAACTTATCGTCCCCGATTCAGGAGGCGAGTACGTCAAGTTTGAAGATGTCAGGAAACTGTTGAATGCAGTCTATGACAAGAATCGTGACTTTGGTAGTTCAGAAGCTGACGCCAGCGTTTACGATACCATTCAGGATTTAATGACAGGTATGGGTATCGACCCCCTAACGGAAATGAAGAGGTAGGTAACACCATGAAGAACTTACTTAAAGTACTGAACCCATTCATATGGTTCATAAACATGTTGAACTACTTTAGTCACATGGATATGCATCAGAATATAGATTATGAACCATATGACTTTAGTAAGGATGTAGAATACTTCTAAATTAGTTCAGCCGTTGCTTAATATCTTCAAGCGCCCATTGGTCCCATGCCATTATATAATATCGTTCGTTGCTGCCATCTACTTCGGCAGTTTCCGTTAACCCCAGCTTATGTGCCATCTTTAAAAACCTTGAATATAATTTCCTTCTACTTGGTTCCTTTGCACTAAAGTAAATACCAATAGTATCTTCATTTGCGTGATGCTGTAAGTAATCGACTAATATATCCTTAACGGTACCAAACACCACAAATTGATTACCAGTATCGGATATCCCATGTCTGGAATCATCCGTATTGTGATTACCTTCTATTTTATCTAATGCGAATTCTATATTATAGATATATTCTATAGGTTCAGCTATTTCAACTACATAGGAATATTCGCCGATTGTGAAGTGTGCTGTCGCACCATCAACACCTGCATATTCCCATTTATATTCCACCGATTTGTTTAATACTTCAAAGATTTTCATAATGAAGTATTTATCATACGAAGTATAAGAGAGTGGTAAAAATAGCCCTTGACAATTAGGTTACAATCTGTTATAATACACGTATTATAACATCAAGGTACAACACCATGACCCAACTATCACTTATGTTTTCGCTGGCACTTACAACTGCCTATTCGTTCACTACAATGATTAACCTTATCTTTAAAGGTGAGGCAGATACATTGGCAGGGTATGCCGCGTTTGTTATCTTTGCAGCACTTGCAGCAGTCGGCTTCGGTATGTCAATGGCTGAACTCGTGACTATTATTAATGACTTGAAATGAATATGCTAATATACACACTGACGACTATCTTTCACGGCGCCAAGTTTATATTCATTGGTCTGGTCATATTAGTTGGCGTCTTTGCATTCTTCACAGCACTAATAGTTCCGCCCATGGCAGCCTTCCATTCATTTGTAGATAATAACTTATGGTATGGTAGCATGTGGCTTATCATCACATTATTTGTGTATGGCATTGGTTTCAAATCATCTAATCACTCAGGCAACAAATCATGAACAAACAAGAAATCATAGATGCTTACCTTTTCCTACGTGAACACAATCACGACATATCCGATTCCACGTTAGACTTTATGAAAGAAGTTTCACTAAGGGAACTGGAAAAGATTGAACATGGTCATTGACAATTAGGTTACACTATGTTAAGATGTCCCATCTTAACAGTAACAGGAGTATGTCATGGTTTGGCAAGCAGTCCCTAAGCATTTAACAATTACTAAAGAAGAAGCATATAACAGATACAAGCGTGTAGATGTATTACAGCAGCTGGTGCATTCATATGACACCACCGAAGAAATTCCCATGAAAAACGGAGAAGTTGACTGTTATATTATGAAGGGTGCCAAAAAGAATGTTGCGTCAACATACGCATGGAATTATTCTAATACATATGGTGGGTACATACAGGCAGTCGCTGAACGTTATATCAGACGGAAGTTTCCAGATTTCATTGAACGTAGTAAACAATGCACTGGATACGGCGAAAGACAGGAACTGCTTCGTGAATTCAGGCAGAAGCATTACGACATCATTCACAAGACTGTCATGGAACTTGGTGAACGTTATTATTTACATGGACGAACCCGCGACAGTGTCATGAGCAACTTTGCGTTGTTTGAAGCATGGATACCAGAAGATGATTAAATATTTGTTTAAAGTATTGAACACAGTCATATTCTAGTGAACGACCTACGATAACCGAAAGGTTTCCTAGTACGCCTAAGTCATTGATAATATATTAGACATAAATACACCCATAATATAACAGTTTTCACACGGTTTGTCAACAGTGGTAAAAAGTGTGGATTAGTGGCGAATTGTGTGAAAAAACAGTGGATTAGTGGAAAAGCTGTGGATAACATGGGTATAACCTGTGGATAAGTATGTTAAGTAACTGATAAAAATAAATATCAATGACTTACGTGACTATTTGTACACTATTTAGAAACTGTTTAAGAACCGTTTGAAAATTATCCAGCATAGGTGGCACCGCATGCCTCAAAATAAAAAGAAAACCAAAAAATTACTTGACAAGGCTAAATCGATAGGTAACATTAATATTACCAACCCATTTGCGTTTGTCAAGTTACCATACCACATTCAGCATAGTAGACCAATGGATTACCGTTGGGTAGAATACGACTACGCTTCCCACATGGGACAAAAGTGGGGAATCAGCTCCGCCCGACAGTGGCGTGCGTTTGTACAGTTTTTTCAGCCGTCTGGATTCCCTTCTAACCCCGACCAAGCATATCGCCTACAGTGGGAATCGTGGGAAACCTTCCTAAACGCTGATAACTCCTACGAAGGGTTCAAGGAGAATGCTGTCACGGCTCAAGAACTGTTACCCTACAATGAAGCATTAGCTTTTGCACAGTCCCAACAGTTTGAAACGGTGGAAAAATATTTTGAAGCATGGGACGCTGGATTGGTTCCAAAAGGTATCCCCCGCCAGCCTCAAGTACGATACAAAGAATTCTATCCCAAGGGGGGCTGGAAATATTTTTTAGGTAAGAAGGTTTCGGCGCGGATTGATGCTGCCAAGAATATCGAACCCGTTGCGGCACTGTGTCAAAACTGTAACCAACAGCCCAATGTCCTGACACTGGTTATATCGTCCCAAGGCGGCGCTGCCCTTAATAAGCAGATTCAGTCTAATTCTGAACTGACTGCTGTCAAAGCCTATTACTGGCACCACGAGTTTGCTGAATATATTTTTGAAATGTTTGATGCCATGGGTACCAAACAAAACGAGAACAGCTGGCTGTTCTCGGATTTGAATAATTTGTATTATGAATTAAGTAGTGTGTTGGAAGTGTACAAACCTAGATA
>Ga0164313_10000752_pt1 | contig 27200 bp, 23 predicted proteins | sample GuaBasSedimGuay4_FD_113735 | JGI IMG/M metagenome (GOLD analysis project Ga0164313, IMG submission 113735) | Subseafloor sediment microbial communities from Guaymas Basin, Gulf of California, Mexico - Guay4, Core 4569-4, 0-3 cm | ecosystem: Environmental > Aquatic > Marine > Hydrothermal vents... | reverse complement strand
TGAATGAGCTTGATGCCCTGGGTGAAGCCCTCAGGGGCCTTGTAGCCAGGACCCGCGGTATCATCTGTATTGGCAGAAGCCATGGTATGTTCGCTGAGCCTACCACGCTCGGTTTGAAGTTCGCCGGTTATTATTCCGAATACCTCAGAGTACGCGAACGACTTGAAGACGGGCTGAGATCAGCATGTGTCGGCAAACTTTCAGGGGCGGTCGGAACCTACGCTCACCTCGATCCTTCAGTTGAGATGTACGTATGCAGCAGACTTGGAATAGGGATCGAGAATGTAGCAACACAGGTTGTGGCCAGGGACAGACATGCGGACTTCATATATGCCCTTGCAACCCTGGGAGGTCTGCTCGAAAGGCTTGGAACCGAAGTAAGACACCTTCAGCGATCGGAGGTTGGGGAGGTGGAGGAATCTTTTGGAAAAGGCCAGAAGGGTTCCAGCGCCATGCCCCATAAACGGAATCCTATCATCAGCGAACGGCTTTGCGGTCTTGCCAGGATGCTTAGGGGATACCTTATTCCATCCCTCGAAAATACGGTTTTATGGCATGAACGGGATATCAGTCATTCATCCGCGGAGCGTTTCATTTTCCCGGATGCATGCGGTATATCCCTCTATGCACTCAGAAAAGCTGTTACGATGGTATCGGGTTTGAGAGTACTTCGGGAAGCCGTTGCGGGAAACATCGATTCCGCAGGAGACAGGTTCTACTCCCAGACTATCATGCTTGCGCTTATCGATGCCGGTCTTACAAGAGAGGAAGCGTACAAGCTTGTTCAGGATGTGGCAATGCGCGCCATGGAGAGTGGCAGGGGATTTCTTGATATGGTGAAGACTGACCCCCCGGTAGGTGCATATCTTAGCGCTGAACAGATCAACAGAAGATGCGCCCTTGAATATCACCTCCGAAATGAGAATAATACCCTTAACAGACTCGGTCTGATACATGATGATTAATCATTTTCCATGAGAGGGTGATATAAATGGTACCAGGCATTATAGCAGGATTTGCGTTTGGGGCTCTGGTGGTGTGGATCGTAATGGTGGCCCGGAGCGGCGGAAAGGCGAAAATCGTTGAAGAACGAATAGGCACGCTGAAGAATGATATAACTTCTCTTCGATACCAGCAGCAGGAAGCTGACGCTAATCATACAAGATTCGACCTCGAAATTAAGAAGCACAGAGATCTGACGATCGTCTTTCCGGATCTTGTCAAGCAGGTATTCTCCGCCAGAACACCTGATGAACTGGCCAGACTTCTGGCGAGGGCTATGAAGAAGCTCACCGGCTGCGAGAGGATCGCAGTTTTCCTGGCAGACGTCAGGGGCGGGAAACTTGGGCTTGTCTATCTCGAAGGACTTGGAGACATCCTGAAACAGCCTCTGGTTGTGAATGTCGGGGATGGGCACGTCGGATTCGTGGCGGAAACCGGTATGGTCTTTGAGAAGAAGAATCTTGAGAAAGAGAGTGAACTCACAAAAAAGAGGCTCGAAAAAACAGCCATACCCGGTTTTATACCTGATATAGCAGCACCTATGATGTCCCAGGGCGTTCTTTACGGTGTAATCTGCCTTGTTGATGTTCCCTCAACAGCCATACTGCCAAAGGAAAGACTTGTCTCGATCGCGGCAGTTGGAGCAGCAGCCCTTGAGGGAATCCGGCTTCTCGGAAGATTCGAATCCGCCTCGGATATGGACCCGGACACCGGGTTACCCGGCAAGGGAAGATTGAAACCAGTTCTTGTTCAGGAACTGGAGAGAGTAAGAAGGTTTGACAGTGCCCTCGCTATTGTCGATCTTGTTATCGAACGGGGCAGTATTGATGATCGTTTCCGCGCAAGGGAATTCATGTCAATTGGCGCCAATCATCTCAAAGCAACAATGAGGAATATCGATATAGGTTTGAGAACGGGAACCGACAAAATAACACTCCTGCTTCCCGGAACCGACCAGAATGGCATGGAAAACGTGATGCAGAAGCTGCTGGATGAACTTCCGAAGCTTCAGAATGATGCTGGAGAACCCCTTGGTTCAGTCCGCCTGAGATACCTGATCGTACCGGCAGGTAAGGATGAGATCCTGGAGGAAGTACTCGATAACCTTGAACACAAGGCATTCATCTCCTCACTTGGCTGATCACTCTGGTAACCTGTATTTTGAAAGGGATTGATGAACCTTCGGGATGAACTGAAAGAAGCCATCAGGCATCGCAGCCTGGCAATGACACTTGAAGAAGCCGAGAAGCTTGCCGGCTATGTAGGCAGAATGCCGACACCTCTCGAACTGCACCTGTTTGATACTATGTGGAGCGAACACTGTTCCTACAAAAGTTCCAGATCTCTATTGAAACTGCTTCCTACCCATGCAGCCTCTGTGGTGGTTGGCCCCGGAGAGGATGCCGGAATCGTTAAATTCACCGATCATGATGGTTACTCCTGGGACCTTGTAGTCGCCCACGAGAGCCATAACCACCCTTCTCAGGTTCTTCCAGTTGAAGGCGCAGCCACCGGAATCGGTGGTATCGTTCGCGACGTGTACTGCATGGGAGCAAGAGTAACAGGATCTCTTGATCTTCTTCGCTTCGGGGATCCTCTGGGTAATTCCGGTGAGAAGACAAGGGCTATATGCCGCGGTGTTGTTGAAGGCATCTGGAAATACGGTAACGCTCTTGGCGTACCCAACCTGGGCGGTGATACAAGATTCCATGAAGGATACGATGACAACTGCCTTGTTAACGTTGTTTCCCTTGGTTTTGTCAGGCATGACAGGATCGTACACAGCTTCGTTCCCGCCGAGGCTCATGAAGAGCAGTACGTTCTTATCCTTGTTGGAAAACCTACCGATGATACCGGTTTCGGTGGAGCCACATTCGCCTCAGCCGATCTCGAAGATGAGTCCGAGAAGGGAGCTGTTCAGGTTGCTGATCCCTTCCTGAAAAGGGTACTTTCCGAGGCTAATCAGAATGTGCTTGATTTCCTTTTCGAGAGAGGTATCAAATTCGGATTCAAGGATCTTGGAGCGGGTGGAATAGCCTGTGTTACCAGCGAACTTGCGGCTCATGGAAATCTCGGTATCGAAGTGAACCTTGATCTGGTTCCCGTATCCATACCCGATCTGCCTTCAGAGGTTATAGCATGCGCCGAAACCCAGGAACGGTACGGGCTTGCTGTCCCGAAGCGTATATCAGCCGAGGTGCTTGATATCTACAATGAAAAATACGAGATGCCCCGATTATTCCCCGGAGCAGGCGCTACGGTCATCGGTACGTTTACCGCTGAACCATTTTACAGGGTTCTGCATTGCGGCAGGGAAGTTGCCAACACTCCAGTTGAATACATTACCGAGGGATTAATCTATGACAGAGACTGGGAACCATCCCCCACACCAGTTATCGAACCGGATTTCAGGCCCTGCGACCCGCCGGAGGATCTGAAAAAAATGCTGCTTTCCCTGGACGGTGCCAGCAGGTCTCCTGTATGGAGTTATTACGACAGTGAGGTTCAGGGTTCTACGCATTTCAGGCCTGGAGAGGCCGATGCCTGCCTTACCGTCCCCATTCCCGGATGCAGGGCGGGATTGGCTGTCTCCGGAGACGGAAATCCCTGGTTCGGTGAGCTTGATCCATTTCTTGCAGGAGCCCACGCCGTAGGCGAGGCCGTCAGAAACGTTGTGGCAACCGGTGCAACACCTATTGCGGCCACGGATTGCCTGAATTACGGAAATCCTGAGAAAGCCGATGTCTTCTGGCAATTCCGCCGGGGAGTGGAAGGAATCGCAGCCGCCTGCATGGAACTCGGTCTTGAAGGCGAGGATCCCCTTCCTATCGTTTCTGGTAACGTCAGTTTTTACAATCAGTCATCGCAGGGCGGCGCAATTCCCCCCTCTCCCATAGTAGCTGTCTTCGGCAGAATAGATGATTTTACGAAATCCACCGATATATCACTCAAAACACCCGGAAACCTTGTCATTCTTGTGGGTGACAGAATGGATGAGCTCGGGGGCAGCCTTTACTACAGAACCTGTATTGATCACAGGGGAGGCAGAGTCCCCGCTTTCAGGGGGAAACTCGAACGGGAAATGGCCCGCTTCGTACTAGAATGCTGTGAGGCAGGTAAATCAAAAGCCGTGCACGATATATCGGACGGGGGAATGATACTGGCTGCAGCGGAAATGGCCATTGCTTCCCGTCCTGATGCCAGAAGAGGAATTCTTTTTAATACCGATGAACTGAACCCTGTTCTCCTCTATTCTGAGACACCGGGTTATCTCATTGAAATGTCACAGGAATCCTGGGATGCAATCGAAAACAAGCCGGAATTTCTCTCTATAGCCGGAATAGTGTCGGATGAATTCTCGATCGCTGCGCCCGGATGGAAAATGGACCTTCGGGAGATACTTGAAGACCATGCCAGCAGGCTCGACAGAATTATCTGGAGAGAGGAGATAACGGAATGAAGTCCGCTCCTCTTGTTGCTGTAATTCAGTTCCCCGGATCAAACTGCGAGTACGAAACCGCGCGTGCCGTCAGGAGCAGCGGAATGGACAGCTGTATTTACAGGTGGAATCAATGGCGGGAGCTAAGGGATTCCCAGCCCGACGCATACGTGCTTCCCGGAGGGTTTTCCTTCCAGGACAGGATTCGAGCCGGTGCTGTCGCCGCAAAGGAAAGAATAATGGATCTGGTCTTCAGTGAGGCTGCAGACGGAAAACCTGTTCTGGGTATATGCAATGGTGCCCAGATACTCGTGGAAAGCGGTATGGTCCCCGGATGGGAGAAGGGAAGGATCGAAACCGCCCTTGCGGCGAATCATATCAGCGGTCGCAGCGGTTACCTCAGCGGGTGGATATTCCTTCACACCACTACCAGGGCGCAGCAGATCTGTCCATGGCTTGGAATGACAGGTAACGGTGTAATTCCTCTGCCCATCGCCCATGCCGAGGGAAGGTTTGTCTTTTCAGAAGAGAACCACTACAGAGCCGAGAGCAGTGCGGCACTGAAATACTGTGATGAAAAAGGAATTGAATCGAGTGATTACCCGATTAACCCCAATGGTTCCTTCCTCAACCTGGCTGGTGTAATGAACGAGTACGGGAACGTGCTTGCAATGATGCCTCATCCCGAAAGGGCTTTCTGGATGTGGCAGCTTCCCCCATGGATTCCCGGAGAATGGGGAGACCGCAGAGACGAGTCACTCAGTTCCGGTTCCCATGCAGCGGCAAAAGGTCCCGGATCGGTATTTTTCATGAGCCTGGCAGATTACTTCAGAGGGGAACGCTAGTATGAAAGATGTCTCGATTATCGTCAGTCTGAAATCCCCCGATCCTGCCGCCATGACCGCCATGTCTACTTTCAGGCGGATATATCCCGCGAAGTGTCCAGACAATCTGCTGCGGTACGATCACTGGCGTTTCATGAACCCCGGACAGGGCACGGAGACCGTAAGCGGGATAGTATCGCGCTACCATGATATTGTGAACCCCAACAAGCAGACATGGTCCTACATCGATGAATTCAATAAACCATCTGATCTGTCGGATGACGGAATGGTCTGGATAGATGTCCTTGTAACTGACCGGATCGACAGTGTTTCTGAAAACTGGACAGCGATACTGCGCAGAAGCAGCTGCGAAATTGACGGAGTTCTCTGTTCGGTTCTCTGGCGTTTCGGTTTCGCATCAGGGATCTCCTGCGATGATGCCAGAAACAGAGTTCTGGATCTGACTGCTTCCACTTACAGAGATCATGGCCTTCTGGCAAACCCGGTTTCCCAGAAGATCGATCTGCCCGCACCTTTACGAATTTGATCTGCACAGACCATCCCTACGAGCGATTCCTTCAAAAGGTACAGAGGCCCCAGCAGTATACCGGGGGAGAATGGAACCTTAGTGCCGGTTTAAGTGGAAAACCAAGGGTCACACTTGTATATCCCGATATCTACGAACTGGGTATGTCAAATTTCGGACTTGTGATTCTCCGGCATATTCTGCTTTCGAGCGGTCAATTCGATGTTCGGCGTGCTTTCTGTCCTTCTCCGGATTTGGATGAGATCATAGGCAGTGAGAGTCTGGACTGGGTCGATCTTGAAGGATACGATCCTGTCCGCCAGAGTAGAGTTGTGGGTTTCGGCATTTCTTCAGAGGTTCTGTATACGAATGTGCTTCATCTGATAACCAGGATGGGATTACCCCTTCGCAGCGCTGACCGTGATGGCGGGGCTCCCATTATCATCTTCGGTGGCGGCGGTCTTGGTAATCCGCTCCCTCTTGCTCCATTTGCGGATATTTTCTTTCTCGGTGAGGTTGAGGAGAAGGGGGTGGATCTGTTCAGAATCCTTGCGGGTGACGGTTCCCGAAGTGAACGTCTTGCAGAAGCTTCTGAAATTCCGGGCGTTTATGTTCCGGCTCTCGGCAAAAAGCCAGTGGAGATTCAGAGGATAGAAAGCCTCCGGATGGAAAACGCACCGCTCGCGCAGCTGGTTCCGAATTCCAGGGTTTCGCAGGACAGGGCAGTTATTGAAATTGCCAGGGGCTGCTCAAGGGGGTGCAGATTCTGCCAGGCTTCACAGCTCTACAGGCCAGTCCGGGAGAGACCGCCTGATGAGGCAGTGGATCTTCTTGACAGGGTCCTCACGTCCACGGGGTGGGAGAAAGCCGGGCTTCTGACTCTTTCATTCTCCGATTATTCTAATCTGCCTGAGCTCCTCCGCGGGATAGATGCTCTGAGTGAAAAACATCATGTATCCATAGGCAGACCATCGATGAGACCGGATACGATAAGCCGTCTTGAAGATGGCCGCGGCATTACCGGCAGGGTCACTATTGCACCTGAAGCGGGGACGGAATCACTGAGGCAGAAGATAAACAAACCCATATCCGATGAGGTTATCCTGAAGGCGGTCGACACTCTTTTCAGACTGGGAGCAAAAGGGATAAAACTCTATTTCATGGTTGGGCTGCCTGAGGAAACTGATGAGGATGTCACAGGAATAGGCAAACTGGTATTGAAGATAGCGGATATTACGCGAAAACATGGCCGTAATCCGAGGAAGAGCATTACAGCAGCTATTTCTCCATTCGTACCGAAAGCCCATACACCGTTGCAGTGGTCCCCCCAGATGGATGAGGACGAATTATGGCGAAGAATACGCATGGTGAGGAGGATCTGCGGAAAGAAAGTTTCTCTGAGCTGGAACAGCCCCAGGATGGCTGTTCTGGAGGGACTGCTTTCGCTCGGTGATGATGAAGATACCGCCGATATGCTGGAGAAAGCTGTGCTGCAGGGTGCGAAATTCGATGCATGGACCGACAGATTCAGATGGGATATCTGGAAAGATCTGATCGAAACAAACGCTCACCTCCGAGCTCGGCTGCAGAGCGGCACTCAGCCGGGAGATGACCTTCCATGGAACTTCATTTCCACGGGTGTTTCGGAGAGGTTTCTTGAAGCGGAGAGCAAACGCTATTCCGAAAGCCGGGACACTCCCGATTGCAGGGAGGAGGGATGTCGCGGATGTGGAGCATGTTCAGGAACAGCAGGTGACAGTAAAGCTTCCCCTCTGCACCTCACTTCCGTTCATCCCGGATCTACGGCGGAATGTACCGCAGTGTTGAGAGTGAGATATTCAAAGACAGATTGTGCGGCACTCACTTCCCATCTTGATATGGTGCGGATGTGGGGAAGAGTACTTAGACGTTCAGATTTGCCTGTATCGTGGTCTGATGGTTATGTTACAAGGCCTAGAGTGCATTTTGGCCCTCCTCTTCCACTTGGTATTGAGAGTATTGCAGAGTATATAGATATAGATTTAAATTTAAATGCAATAACTGCCAGCGGGGCAGAAGAGCTTCTCAACCGATTCCTGCCTGCAGGTCTTGCGGTTGAGGAAACCTGGATACTTGCCCCGGATACTCATCCCCCTGACGGAGGCTCGATGGCGGCAGGATACATCGTATCGTCAGATTGCGAAAAATGGACACTGGAGGAAGCCGTAAGGATTGCTGAGTTCCTTGGTAGAAGTGAGTATGTACTCAGCGTGAACGAAAAAGATGGTTGTGTCGCATTTATGACACTTACGGATAGCAGAAAATCCCGTCCGGATCTGCTTTTATCCGAAATTCTGGATTACCCAGTAAATATTAAACGGACGGATATATATACTTGTTACGACAGTAGTTGCTGGAGATCATTCAGATCTCACAGCGGAGATATGGAGAAGAAGTTCTTTGAAAGTTGATTTTATAATAAACTCCCATCCGGAAGTCACAAGAATTGGAATTCTTGAAGACAACAGGTTGATGGAGATAATAGTTGAAGATGGTAACGAGAAAAGACAGGTGGGAAATATTTACCTGGGGAAAGTGAATGCCGTTTTGCCCGGTATGCAGGCAGCCTTTGTGGATATTGGCCTTGAAAGAAGCGCCTTTTTGCATGTAAGTGATACCCGTTCCGGCGCAGTGGACACGGAGATGTTTGCTAAATCCCTTGCCAGCGGTTTACCCGCAAGCACAAAAGAGGTACACGATCCCATAGAGAAAGTCCTGAAAAAAGGACAGGATATCCTTGTGCAGGTCACAAAGGAACCAATCGGGACCAAAGGTGCGAGGGTCAGCACCAGGATATCAATTGCCGGCCGATACATCGTCAGTATGCCCGGTGAATCAGTCACCGGTATATCCAGGAAGATCAGTGACAGGACGGAAAGAACGAGGCTGAGGAAGATCCTCTCATCAGTAAAGACGCCCGGATACGGCATTATCGCCAGGACTGCAGGAATCTCGCAGGATGAGAAGTCTTTCAAGGTTGATATGGATACGATTGTGACCAAGTGGAAGGAAGTCGGGCAAATCACCCTCAAGAGAAAAGCCCCTTCTCTTCTTCACCAGGAACAGGATATCGTGACAATAACCATGAGGGATCTGGTTACCCTGGACACCAATTCCATTGTTACCGATTCAAAAACTGTTGCAAGGGAAGCTAAGAAATATCTGAAGACCTATGCCAGCGGTATGACAGGCAAAGTGAAGTATTACAGAGGAAAAACCCCGATATTCGACCATTTCGGAATAGAGCAGGAAATAACGGGGATAATGGACAGAGAAGTTCTCCTGAAGAGTGGTGGGTCAATTGTCATCGAGCATACAGAAGCTCTCGTGGCAATAGATGTTAACACAAAAAGATATGTGGGCAGGAAGAAACAGGAAAACACTATCCTAAAAACCAATTTGGAGGCGGCGAAGGAAGTTGCGCGGCAGCTCCGTCTGCGCGACCTCGGGGGTATTATCGTCATCGATTTTATCGATATGGATTACCCTGACCACAAAGAAAAGGTTCTCAATACCCTCAGGAGCGAACTGGGCCGGGACCGGTCGCCAACTAAAACATGTCAGGTCAGTCCCCTCGGGTTGGTTGAGATGACAAGAAAAAGGGTTCGTCCAAGTGTTTTTCAGGCCCTATCTCAACCCTGTACGTGCTGCGGTGGTTCTGGCAGGGTGATGTCCACTGTCTCGACAGCTACAAGGCTGGGGCGGTTTATTGAAAGAGCATCCCTTGATAAGATGCACAGGAATCTTGTGATTTCCGTTCATCCGCTACTTGCCGAGTACCTGCATGAAGAGGATGGAAAGAGGATGGATCATATTGCGTCTATTTCCAATCTCAGTATTGATATTCGTGAGGATGACCAGCTCAGAGTTGATGAATTTAAAGTATATTCTTTGAATGTGCATGAAGAGATAACGAGTCTCTACAGTCGTTCGGGAAAATCCTGATCTGCGACTGACCAGAATTGAATGTTAAAGCGGAGGTGAACAGTTGTACGCAATAATCGAGACCGGTGGATTCCAGTTCAGAGTGGAACCCGGTATGAAACTGAATGTACCCACTATCGTATCCGGAGAAGGTGATTCTATCAACCTTGATAAGGTTCTCCTGATCGGTGATGGTGACGATGTTGAAGTTGGAACCCCTCTTCTCGCGGGCGCTTCAGTTGAAGCGGAAGTGATCGAGCACGGCAGGGGAAAGAAAATCATTGTCTACAAACGGAAACGTCGCAAAGGATATGAAAGAACACAGGGGCATCGTCAGGATTACACAAGAATAGAGATCAAATCCATCAGCAAGGGATAAGGATCCGCAATGGCAGAGTTATCGGTACTGTCCGGAAGGAAATTCGCGAAGGAAGTACGGCGGAACCTCGCAGAGGAGATTGAAAAGATCAGCGGCCGGCCCCCAGGGCTGGCCGTTGTTATTGTTGGAGACGATCCGGCAAGCCGCGTATACGTTTCCATGAAGGAGAAAGCCTGCGGCAGAGTCGGAATAGTCAGTACTGCTGTCAATCTCGATGAATCAGTCTCGCAGGAGGAACTTCTTCAGGAAATAAACAAGCTTAACGAAAACCCCACCGTCGACGGTATACTGTGTCAGTTGCCTCTTCCCGCTCATATATCTGCCGATGTCGTAGCTTCTGCGATACTGCCGGAAAAAGATGTAGATGGATTTCATCCCGTTAATGTGGGCAGACTGTGGAGGGGAGAAGATGGTCTTTTTCCATGTACTCCCGTAGGGATAATTGCTCTGCTGGAACACCACAATATCAAAATTGACGGCGCTGATGCCGTTATAGTTGGAAGAAGCAATATTGTAGGCAAGCCCATGGCTGCGCTTCTTCTCCGAGAGAGCGCAACAGTGTCAATTGCTCATTCCCACACATCTGATCTCCAGGGTCTCTGCAGAAAAGCGGACATACTGATAGCTGCGGTAGGTCGCCCCCGTTTCATAACGAGGGAGTTCGTTAAACCCGGAGCAACGGTTATCGATGTTGGAATCAACCGGACCGATGATGGTCTTGTCGGTGATGTCGATTTCGATAATGTTGCCCCGATCTGCGGAGCAATAACTCCGGTCCCTGGAGGTGTAGGACCGCTCACCATCGCCTTTCTTCTCTCCAACACAGTGAAATCCCGAACTATTGGGGTCGTATCTTGAATTTTGGTGTTTTTTCTCTTTAGTTATTATTCCCAAGATACGACCCCAATGACCTCAATAGAAATGTCAAAATTCAAGATACGACCCCAATAACTTTTGACCTTGGAAGATTTACATTATGAAGGTTGACATTAACTATGATATTCTTGTATGCCTATAATACAGGTTATGATCGGTTAGCTTTCCAGAAACCTCTTCAGGGTTTATGGATCGTGCAGTCAAAAGTGGATATTAAAAAATTCAGGGGTCATCAGTAGAAACATTGATTCCTGACACAGAATAGAATGGGAGTATTCAATGGAAGGATTGTTCATTGTTCAGCTTGTAGGCGCTGTAGGCCTTTTCATTGGTCTGGGTTTCTTCATTTCAATAGTATTGAAAATGCACAGAACTCTGACTGAAATGGAGAGTACGATTGCGTCACTCGGCAGGGAAATAGAAGACCTGACCCCGCGTATTTCATCGGCTCTTCAGGAAATAGAAAAAACCGGAGAGGACATAGGTATAACTGCGAATGCTACGACGGCTCTCCTGAACAGGATCAACGGAAAAGCAGGTTCATCCCAGATGCTGGACGGAGCAGCCCGTTTCATGCCTGCGGCTGTTACTCTGATCCGCTACATCGCACCGCTATTCTCCTCCAGGAAGAAAAGCAAATGAAACAGTTATTAGTCATAATAACCCTCCTGACTCTGCTGGTTGCCTGTACCGGGCCTGCAATAGGCCCTGTAAAGGGAGTTCTTATAGTCTACGAACCTGGTGTCGATCTGGAGAAACTGGACACTCTGCTTGAAGATATTCAGCTTCATGTAACAACTGTTGATACCGAGAATGTATTTGATTTCTCCACCTGCTCTGCTGAGGATTTCAGGGATGATCTCAAGACAAGGCGTACGATTCTATTCGTAACTGAAAACAGTCTTCAGCTCCCCGAGGAACTCCAGTTGCGCGACGGCATCTATCGCGGAGAGGATTTATGGGCTGAGGATCAGGTAATTCTTGGGATAGTACTGCCCGGCTATACCGATACAGATGCACTCTCGAATCTGCTTGAACAGACTTATAATCATCACCTTGAATCGTATATCTACGGCAGTTTTGTAGCAACCCAGATGAGCAGCCCCGAGAGGATAGACAGTCTTCTTACGCTCGGTTTCAGTATGGATATTCCTAAATCTTACCATCTCGAGGAGTGGAATCTTGAATCCGGGTTCATCCAGTATCAGCGGTACGTATCGGATGAGTGCCTCATACTCCTGAGTATCAGATGGATCGATGATTCAATAGTACTGTCTCCGGATGATGCAATACTCTGGAGGGAGGCGGTTGCAAGGAATTACTTCTACGATTCTGCGGCTGATTCTGTGGACAGATCATCGGTAGAGGTACAACCAATTAACCTCAGAGGTCTTCATGGTCTCCGGCTTCTAGGTATGTGGAGAAATCCGGATCACCTGAATGCGGGTGCGTTTACAAGTTATGTTCTCAGAAGCAACGGCAGAAGGTACCTGCTGGATACGGTAGTTTTCCATGAACACCGGGAGAAGGAACCATACATTCGTGAAGGATGGATTATTATGAATACATTCATACTGGGGGAAGATTATGACCGGTAAACTATCCAAACATGAGCTCGAGGCACTTGAAGATGATTGGGTCAATAAACCTTCTGCCATTATCTGTGCAAGGCTTGCAGAAACTCTGCGTCAGATGGGGAAGCTCGATGAATCCAGGGAAGTGGCGGATATCGGATTAAGACGATGGAAGAACAATATTTCCATAACTATTGTTCTCGGAAAATGTCATCGGGATGCAGGTCTTCTCGAGAAGGCCATGGAAAGTTTTACAGTTGTTAATTCCGCACAGCCGCAGAACCTTGTCGCTCTGAAAAATCTTGCAGAGATACATTTTCAGAAGGAAAACTGGACTGAAGCTGTTAGCTTTTTTGAGGAGTATCTGTTTGAGCAACCGGGGGACGATGAGGTCAGGGATAAACTGGAAGAAGCCAGATCCTGGAAGAATTCCCCTGATCAGATGCCATTTGAGACCGGGGAAGATGAACCCGCGGATGATACTGATGCTTTTCCGAAAACAGAAAGAATGAATAAAGTTCTGGAGTCTCAGGGCATTCTTAAAGAAGTATTCTCTAATTCAGAAGAAGAAGATGAGGATGAGGATGAGGATGACGGGTCGGATGAAATAACTCAGGAGGAAGAAGCATTTGACGCAGAAGTCTCACCGGACAGTCTGCTTGCATTTTTCTCAGACAAGGAAAAGAAGGATCTGAAACTGAAACCTTACGATGGTGATGGTGAATGAAAGCTTCCCGCATCATTACTGTCATAAACGGACCAAGTCTCTCCCGGCTCGGAAGCCGTGAGACCGAACACTACGGAACCTCTAACCAGGATGAATTATTGAAGATGATCGAGGAAAGAGCTTCCATGCATGGTTTTACGGTGGTTTTTATCCAGTCCGATATCGAGGGTGAGCTTGTCCGGGCAGTTAACAGCGCTTCAGGCGGATCACTTGGCATAATTATAAACCCTGCGGCTTACTCTCATTATTCAATAGCAATCATGGACGCGATGACGGCATTTGACGGTCCTGTGGTTGAAGTGCATATAAGCCGGGTGTTTTCAAGAGAATCCTTTAGAAACAACCTCGTGACCGCTCAGGCTGCGGACGCGTTTATAGCAGGTGCGGGAATCAGAGGCTATCTTCACGCCATGGATATCCTGCAGGAATTAGCAGAAAAGACGGAGGTGTGATCAGTGCCCACCACTAACGATTTCAGGCGTGGTATGGTTATTGATGTAGGTGGAGTACTCTGCCAGATCGTGGAATTTCAGCATGTCAATCCTGGAAAAGGGGCTGCATTCGTAAGGTCGAGAATGAAGGAGATTCTCTCGGGCAAGGTACTCGACCGTACATGGAGAGCCGGAGAGAAAGTTACGGAAGTACGGGTTGAACACAGGGTCTGGGAACTGCTTTATATGACCGATCTCGAATTCGTCCTCATGAATCCCGATACTTACGATCAGATACACATTGATCTGGATCTGGTAGGAGATGCATCCAAGTACCTGGTTGAGAACTCCGCTGTAAAGATCGCATTCGTTGATGACAAGCCGATTATGGTCGATCCTCCGGATACGGTTGAACTTGAAGTAGTTGAAACGGATCCCGGCTTGAGGGGAGATACTGCAAGCGGTGGTACAAAACCTGCAGTTCTTGAGACCGGCCTCAAGGTTCAGGTACCGCTCTTCATTCAGGAAAAAGATGTCATAAAAATTGATACCCGGAATGACAGCTACATGGAAAGAGTTTAACACTGAAGCCCCGTCGGATCATACTCATTCCCACATTCAACGAAGTACAGAATATCCAGCCCCTTTACGATTCTATCCGCAGTGAATGCAGCTACGATATGATGTTCATAGATGACAATTCACCTGACGGCACCGCGCTGCGGATACAGAACCTGATGGAAACGGATCCGGGGGTCCAGCTCCTGAAAAGGAAGACCAAGGAGGGCCTCGGACAGGCATACAGAGAAGCCTTCGGGATGGTTCATGAGTCGGGGCGGTGGGACAGAATATTCATGATGGATGCTGATCTGTCCCATCAGCCCATCCATATCAAAGAAATAGACAGTGCGCTTGATGATCATGCTTTTGTTGTGGGCTCTCGGTATCTGCGGGGTGTCAGCGTACTGAACTGGTCCATCATAAGGCTTAACCTCAGTTATGGAGCGAACCGGTATATCAGGTTGATAACCGGAATGCCTTTCAGCGATTGCACAAGCGGTTTTCGAGGTTTTCATGCTGATCTGCTCCCGTTGCTGTTGTCAACGGATATCAAATCCTCAGGGTATGCATTTCTTGTTGAGACACTTTACGATGTCTGGAAGAACGGCACCGATATCTGTGAGGTACCCATAGTTTTCGTAGAGCGGACAAGCGGGGACTCCAAAGTTTCGATGCAGGTGTTCGCTGAATCCCTGCTCACTCCCCTCCGGCTAAGAATCAAATCCCTTTTTGTTTAGTAGTTCTCCCAGAACCATGATATCAGGCTGTCCTGCAGCCCCCGCGCAGTCCAGGTATTCCCGTTGGGTACTTCAAGCATAATAACCAGTATTATCCTTCTGCCGGACGAAGATGTGAGAAGACCAGCAATCGTTGATGTATCGCTTAAAGTGCCCGTTTTGCCGCGGAATGCACCCGGTGGCAGATCGGTCATTCTTGATCTCAGAGTTCCATCAACACCGTTAACAGGTAATGTGGCGAGATATTCCACTCCCCAGGCCGGTGAACCGATTCCTTCTGAGAGTATTGCCGCGAGATGGATAGGCGTCAGGCTGTTGAACCTGGAAAGTCCCGACCCGTCTGCTATCTGAAATTCAGTGAGAGACGGGACAAGTTCCCTCAGCAGCTGGCCTGCAACATCACATCCCGCTCCGGTTGAAGCGAGGTCAGATCCTGTTTCAAGGCTTGCTGTCCGGAGAACCATCTCGGCAACCATATTCCTGCTCCACTTGTTCATAGAGGCCAGAAGAACGAACATCGGATCGGAAAACATTACCGATGTCTGTATCATTGAGTTCCAATCAGGCGCTTCTCCCTGTGATACCTGATCGATATACAGACCGGTCGCTTCCAGTTCAAATGCAAGCATTCCGGCAAATTCAGCTGGAGGTCCTGCAAAGGGCATGTAGAGAACCAGATGGGTATCCGGAAGCACAGTTCCTTCCAGTGTTAGTGCCGGTCTATTCTCACTCCAGCCTTCTACAGTTGTCCTTACTGATTCTATCGGACCTGTAACAAGGTTGTTTGTAACTGACAGACCGGGCAGCGGAGGATAGCTGAAGACTCTTGTCGTGTCGCCTCTGGTGGATATTATCAGCTGAAGGATATTATCTCCTACAGATAGACCCTCAATAGGGGGACAATAAGTTCTGCTCCAGTCGGAAGTATCCCATCCGGGGCAATGTGATTCGCTTGCGAATTTTGCTGTATCCCAGAGAAGGTCCCAGGAGGAACCCGGATCGAGTGAAGCTGCGGTCTCGAGGGCGACTACTCTGATGTGTTCCGCACTGAGGAGAGGCGCTCCTGCTCCTACAATGAAAAGCCTGCGACCGGCAGTATCGGCCATTACCCTGGTTTCATATATGTACGAAGGACCAAGTTCCTTCAGAGCTACCAGTGTTGTAAGCAGCTTAACGGTCGATGCCGGTCTGAAGTAAGAAGCTCCGTTGTGATTGTAGAGTATCTCTCCGGTATCTGCATCTGCAGCGTAAATACCTGCTCTCCATGAGGATGGTATTGAAGGTATATTCAGCGATATCGACAGAATCAACACTTGAATAATCAGGGTCAATCGGGTCTCCAATCTTTCGACTTGATACAAGAAGAAACTAGGCTTAGATTTCGTAAATATAACTGACTGACATGACACTGGAGTAACTGGAGGTTACCATGGTTCGGCAAATCGCAGGACTCACTTTATTGATCATTCTTCTCGGGTGTGGTGAACAACCAGAGGGCGGCACCACTCATGGAACTAATGGAGCAGTCGACCTTGCGACGGAATACGATGACAGTGTTGTGCTTACAGTGGGCGATAAAACTTTCGATGCCAGCATACTCGCACCTGTCCTCAGCCGATTGAATGGTGATTCTGTGCTGGTTCACCTGAAGATCGAATCGCTTATAAACAGATCTCTGATAATGCAGGATGCATACGAAAGAGGATTTGCTTCAACCAGCGCCATGGAGTTTTCGTTTGCCGAGTGGGAGAGGGAAAAGCTGCAGAATGTATGGCTTACCTGGATACTTGACCAGAAGGTGCAGCTGCCCCCTGATACCATTGAACAGTACTATTCACAGATGGGCACAATTCTGATATACAGTGAGATCGTCGTTCCCGACAGTGTTCAATGCGACAGTCTGAGGCAGCTTGTTCAGGGCGGTGCTGATATGGGTGATCTTGCCCAGGAGCACTCAATCATTCCCTACGGTGTATCCCCCAGAGGAGTTCATATGCCTGTAGACATGATGGAAGTATATCATGAGGACTACTCGCTCATTCAGAATCTCGAAAACGGTGAGTTATCCTCAATTGATCTATCAGATTACGGCTGGAGATTTCTCAGAGTCGACAGTACTTATCAGGACACGATACCTTCATTTGAAGACCTCAGAGACGTGATATCAGCCAAGATAACCGGAAGGCTGAAATTGCTGTATCAGGAGGATCTCTTTGACAGTCTGAGAACAGTCAACGATTTTCAGATAGCACAGGGTATACCTGAGTTGATATCCAGTCATTTCCTGCAGGATGACCGGGATCATGAGCCTTTCTCAGCCGAGCAGGAAAGCATGGCTGCATATACGTTCATCGATGGTGAAAGAACACTTCATTCTCTCGTTGAGAATATCAGGCAACTTCCTCCTATGAGTTCCAATTCGCCCGATGATCCCGAATGGATCAGAGAGCATTGCTTGCTCCTGGGTCTTTACGATATCATGGCGATGGAGGCAAGGAAACTAAGTATGGATACACTGCCTGATGTTGTTTCATATATGGATCAGCGTTTTGGCAATCACGTCCTTGATTTCTATTATTCGGAAATTATAGAACCGAGGTTGATTCCCACCGAAGAAAAACTGCTGGAGATCTACGAAGCCCATCGCGATTCATTTATTGTTCCCGAAGGCAGGATATTCAATACCGTATGCGCTGCCGGAGAAGAACAACTGGATCTGCTGGAGCAGCTTCTGGAGTCCGGGGACGACCCTTTTTCAATGATCGATCAGTTTACACCCGTAACCAGTATCCTCGCCCCGGGAGAGTCCTCAATAACCAGAGTCATGACCGCAGCGGAGATTCCGCCTCCATGGGACGATATGCTTTTCAGCTCTGAGATGCATCTGGCTTTTAACTGTTCTATAGGGGTTGATAGAGTAATGCTCTTCGAGTTGACGGAAATCATACCGGAACACATAGCGACCTTTTCCGAATCACAGGATCAGGTGCTGACAATCTTCCTGGCAATGGAGGAGGAAGACGTAATATCCGTACTGGTAGACAGCCTTAGTTCTGTATATCATATTGACATTGACTGGGAATTTGTCGACAGGTTTATTTTCGCTGATTCATCATCGACAGACCAGCTCTAGATCGATGTTCTTTGAAAGCAGGCTTCAATATGTATCTGATGTGTTTCTGGAGGTGTATCAATGATCTGTAGATGCTGCGGACACGATAACAACGGGCGGGATAGAGGGAAGTGCGATAATTGCGGTTTTGAGCTTGCAACTCAGAACGATTCCCTTGAAGTAAAGCGCAGCGCCCTTCAGAGTAAGCTTGAAAAACCCGTGCATTTCCAGGAAAGAACCGAGTTCAGAACTCCTCCATCAAGGGGGCACAGCGCTGTGATAGGTATTATTATAGCCATTGCCGGAGTAGCTGCGGCATTTGTCATCACACATATATTTGAGCGGGCTGAGTATACTCCAGTACTTCCGGAGCGGGATCAATTTGAGGAAGTTGTTGAGGAAACTCATATTGATCCCATTGCAGCTCTTATTGCCTCGGATATTGTCTACGTTATGAACGACAGCGCTTCACGAGCCCTGCCAAGAGCAAATGTCGATATGACACTTATTCCCGAAGGCTCTACAGTATCATTTCTCGGAAACTGGCCTGTTCCTCTGAGACCTGCGGCTGCATTTGTTCTTCAGAAAATCAGTCAGCGTGAATTCAACGCTCTGACGATAGACAGGATTTGCGTCTGGACCGATACCACTGAAACCGAATTCATCTCAGCACCACTGATCAGGATAGAACAGTCAAGCGTGGACACCATAATCTCTCCGGTACTCGTAAAACTCTACTTCACACCCGAGATGATGAGAGGCAGTATAGAGGAATTCAGTATCCAGTTCGATAGAGCTATAACCACATCTGAGTTCTCCGATAGCCAGCTGAACGACCTGGTTCTTACAGTATCCCGAAGGTTACAAAGCAAGGATTATGAAGGACGAAGAGTTCAGGTTGCCGTCCTGTTCGATTACAATGCGTACGACCTTGGTGATGCTGTCGATATTATGAGAAGAATTGCTCCCATGACTATCGACAGTCTTGGTTATGAAGCATTCTCTCTCAGTGTTTTCGCACTTACTGACTGAACACAGCCTCAGCGTATCAGCACAAGCTTAACGGATGATACGTTCTGCCCGGATCTATACACAGCAGTGTACAATCCCGAAGGTATATCATCATTCACAGGCCAGTGGAGGATTTCCTCCGGTGAGCCTGCCTGAATCTCTTTCCTGAAAACCAGCCTCCCTGCAGAATCGTATATCATGACCGTCCCGGCCCGGGAAGCACATAGTGTCTTCAGCAGAAAAGCTGATGATGGATTTGCTGAAAGCAGGAGAAGAGGGAACGGGTCAGTAGATTCAGCATTCTCCTCAATGCCGGTGGGAGGTGAGAATCGTACAGCGTCAGCCACGATCATGTCTCCTGATACACCGGTGTTATCCCCGATGATAACCGATAACCCTTCTGAAGCATCCCAGAACCCGCCAAGGGTGACCCACTCGTCTGCATATAGAGATTGATCCACCGTTACCGTATCTTCGGTACCGCTGTGAAGAATTCGGTAATCAACAACGGCATTACCTCCTTCAGGGAGCCATGTGTCAAGCATCCATGACCGGTTACTGTCGGGCAGTTCAAATGTCCATTCGGCCCAGTTTACATCCGGTCCTGAAGATATGGAATAGGTATAGAAGTATCCGTAGAACAACCCTCCTACGGTCACGTTTCTCCAGTACTGCTGCGGACCGTGAACGGTGAATCTGCTTTCAAGATTATCCGTAATACTGTCTATCCATACTTCTCCGCTGAATGCGTCTTCAAGGCAGTTCCACAATTCATCTCTTGAACCGTCGTAGCCCAGCGCCCAGATACCAACCCCCTGCAGGTCCGCTTCTCTTACGATGTCATATTTCAGCTCGAGGCTCTCTTCGTCATCGTACCAGCCCTGGTTCCAGGAGCCGCTGTAGTATGCGTACCATGGGGTCAGGGATTCATCATCCCATAGCCTGCCGTATGCGGCTGCACGGTCAGCCAGAGCTGTATAAAACAGGGTCAGGTATCCACCGGTTACGGATGAATGCGAAGAACTACCTGCTGTTTCCCATTCATGACCGTAGTAGGGGAGACCGACAACTATCTTGTCGTGCTGTCCCGGTGCATAAGTTGCGTAATCCCCGAGGCACCAGATCATATTTGCCGATGATTCCGGGGTTGAACCCCATCCGGTCAGGGGGCAGCACGGGCCGGCTACAGTTGACCAGGATCCATGAAATGGGTAACACATTATGAACAGCGCGTCGCAAATATCAGCAAGTTCGACGTAATCAAAGGCGCCGCTCCAGTCCACGGCAGGTGTGCAGATGGAGAGGTGGCTTCCCGGAACAGCTGCTTGGAGTTCAGATCTCAGTTCAAGCATGAAATCTGTCAGATTGTCCCTGTCCCCTGAGTCGACATTCTCGAAATCGATCGAGACACCATCCACAGGATTGTCATCTATAAGATCAACGATAGTGGCTATTGCAGCGTCTCTGTTGGTGGTTAGAATCGAATGTATACCTGCCGAAGAGAAATTAACAACTGTCACGATAGCGATTCCTCCGGCTGCATTCGTGCTGTCAATTGCATCTGAGAACAGGGATGGAAAACCGTTCCATGCACTTATCGTTCCAGAGCTGTTCATGTCCACGCAGAAGCAGGCCAGAATGCTTATAAGATCGTATCTCAGCCATGTATCGTTTCCCCAGTAAGGAAGGAATCCGTAAACCGTTCTGTTGAGGGATCTGCCCATGTTCAAACCAGTGACGGAAAGGGTTTCCGTTCCCTGGTGTAATTCATGCTCTATCATGTGCATGGAGGGAAGCTGACTTCTCCCGCATGGTTCAGTCGGACCCGGGCCGGACAGTAGTATCGATAGTACAGCTATCTGCCACATATTAACTCCCTTTGAATTGTTGTATTATTACCTATACAAATATCTTCCAGAGCGGTCAATCATCGGGCTGACTGCAGCGGAAACGAAACAGATTTAACAGGGGATTCCCCGGGAAGGCTCCCGAATGACCGACAGGCAGAAAATTGAAATATTCTCCGGAACACTGCGATACAGGACCGTATCCCGTCAGACCGGAGAAGTTTTTGATATGAAACCCTTCACGGAGATTGCTGAATATCTGGAAAAGGTTTTCCCGCAGGTACACAGAAATTTCAGAAAAGAAACCGTTGGCGGGGGAAGCCTTCTATTCACGCTTCAGGGCGCAGATCCATCCCTGAAACCCATTATGCTTACAGCCCATCTGGATGTAGTTCCGGCCGAAGATGGTGAAAACTGGCTTGAACCTCCTTTCTCCGGCAAGCTTCGGGATGGAAGAATCTGGGGAAGGGGAGCCATCGATTACAAGGTTGGTGTCTCAGGGATGCTTCAGGCCTGTGAGGATATCCTTGAGGGAGGGTTCACACCGGACCGGACAGTAATCCTCGCCTTCGGGCATGATGAGGAAGTAGGCGGGGAGAGCGGCGCTGCTGAGATAGTCAGGATTCTTGCGGATAGAGATGTATCACTCAGCTCTGTACTGGACGAAGGAGGTTACATATACAGCTTTCCCTGGATGAAGAGTGATGCTGCTGTTATCGGATTGGCTGAGAAAGGGTACCTTACGCTGAGGCTGACAGCACACGGGGTTCAGGGACACGCTTCCGTGCCGGAACTCAATACCGCTGCAGGCAACCTCTGCAGGTGTCTGGCTGAACTCGAAAAGAACCAGTTCGAAGCGAAGCTCTGCACTCCTGTGGAAATGATGCTTGGGGCAACATCGGACATGCTCGAGGAATCACTGATCACCGGTGATCACTCTCCAGCTCCCGCGGAGATGATGCATATCATTGAGAAATGGCCTTCGGGAAATGCTCTTGTAAGAACTACCACTGCTATAACCATGATCCGGGGCAGCAGCAAAGAGAATATCATACCCGCATCCCCCTATGCTCTCGTAAATTTCAGGGCTGTTCCCGGTGATAGTTCACTGGACATTCTTAATCATGTCCTGAGTGTAGCTGAAACGCTTGGGGTAGATGTGCAGTATGAGGATAAGAATCAGATACACGAACCCTCAGGTATAGCTTCGATGGAAACGGTTGAATACGGAGCCATAGAAGCATCAGTACGGGGAATCTGGCCTGGTATCCCGGTTGTGCCGGGCATTTTCCCGGCAGCTACCGATTCGCGGCATTACTGCAGAATTGCTGATAATATCTACAGGTTTGAGCCTGTTCACCTCGGAAAAGATGGTCTCGGAGCGCTTCATTCCGAAGGTGAATCCATTTCAGTGGAGGATTATCTCAACGCTATCAGCTTCTATACCGATTACGTAAGGAGAGTCAGTTCAGTATGACTGGATCAGGGGAGAAGGAAACCCTCAGAAGAACGACAAGGATTACATTGGCAGGCTTTATCCTTAACATCCTGCTGTCCAGCTTCAAGCTTGCAGGAGGTATACTGAGCAACAGTAATGCCCTGGTTGCAGATGGCGTGCATAGCCTCTCTGACTGTATCACAGATGTAGCGATACTGATCGGAGCGAAGTTCTGGACAAGACCATCCGATGTGAATCATCCGCACGGTCATTCCAGAATAGAGACACTTATATCGGGATTCATCGGTTTCTTTGTAGTTATTACGAGTGTTTACATTGCCTGGAAATCTTTCGGAGCAATAATGAATCCGGCTGAAACTCCACCGGGATGGCCAGCATTTGCGGTTGCAGTGATTGCGATTCTGGCCAAAGGAATTCTCTCCAGATGGACGTTTAGGATAAGCAGAGAGCTCAAATCCGCTGCTCTCGCTGCCAACGCAATGCATCAGCGATCCGATGCTCTCAGTTCGATTCCGGTAGCTGTAGTTGTGCTCGCCGCAAGGATAGAACCTTCGCTCATAGTGATGGACGGCATCGGTTGGGTGATTGTATCCCTGTTCATTTTCAAACTGGGAATCGATATTATCAGACCAGCTCTATGGCAGCTTTCGGATACGGCTGCCCCTCCTGAGATAATAGAAGAACTGAGGAGAATTGCCTTATCGGTAGAAGGTGTGAAGAATGTTCACAACCTCAGAACGAGATATCAGGGGGATGGTGTTCAGGCTGACATGCATATTGTTGTCGATGGCAGTATGCCGCTTGAAGAGGCATTCTTCATACTCAAGAAGGTTGAGCAGGACCTGTATTTAATGGGGCCCGGTGTTGTTGATGTCATGGTGAGACTTGAACCGGGGTAATTTCATCAGGCAGAAATGCTGCTTTCTCAGCCCTTGCGTCATACCTGCGGAACTGTATAATTATTAGGAGTGTGCATTCCCTGGAGGGAGGCGATAATGGCTTTCAGGATTGTAAGCAGTGCTTTCAAGAATAACGATTTCATTCCCCCCTGGTATTCCAGATCCCAGGGTGATTCATCTCCTCCTATCGGCTGGACAAAACCTCCAAGAAGAACCGTAAGCCTTACCCTTATAGTTACCTGCACAGACGCTGATAACGGCAGAGTGTACTGCCACTGGGTAATGTACAACATTCCCCCCAGGGCAGACACGATCTACGGAAACCAGCCGCACAAGAACGTTTCGCATGACGGTACGCTGCAGGGGGTTAATAGCTTCGGAGGAGTTGGCTGGGATGGTCCTGCTGATGATATCTGGGAGCAGGAACTGCACTTCAACCTCTACGCTTTGAATTCCAAACTGGACCTGCCGGGCGGATCTTCGTACCATGATGTCCAGGATGCCATGGAGGGTCACATACTGGAAAAAGCAGAGCTTATCGGAAGGTACTCACCAAACTGAAACCTGAAGAACTGAGAAGCCGATTCGCAGCTTTCTGGAACATCTCCAGGGACACCGTTTTTCTTAATCACGGATCCTTCGGAGCATGTCCGGTCGAAGTCAGCAATTACCGTAAATCCCTTCTTGATGAATTCGATAAGCAGCCAGTGCGTTTCCTGCTCAGAAAATACATGCCTGCGCTTCCTGGAATCCTGGAGAGACTGGAGATATTTACCGGAGCATCTCCCGCTTCTGTAGTGCTTGTACCCAACGCGACCACAGGTGTGAATACCGTTCTTTCAAACCTGCAGCTGAATCCCGGAGACGAACTCCTGACAACAGGTCAGGAGTATTTTGCATCAAGGAACGCCCTTGAGTTCTATGCCCACCGGAATAGCGCGGAGATAGTAGAGGTTCCTATTGATGTTCCGGTATCCGGCCCCGATCAGGTTATTGATTCTATCATGTCACGAATAACAAGCAGAACCGTTCTTGTACTTGTTGATCATATTTCAAGCGCAACCGGTATGATCTATCCAATTGAAGAACTCATTCAGAAACTGGATAAACTCGGGATAGATGTCCTTGTGGACGGAGCGCACGGCCCCGGTATGGTTCCTCTGAACCTGGCGGAACTGGGCGCTGCCTATTACACCGGCAACTGTCACAAGTGGATGTGCACACCCGGAACTGCCGCGATACTTTATGTCAGACCTGACAGACAGAATGGTTTCCGGCCTGCAGTTATGAGCCATTTCGCTTCTGATTTCAAAACTGAACTATCCGAATTCCAGGTTGAGTTTTCCTGGAACGGGACGATCGACCCTACTCCCAGAATGACCATTCCCTTCACAATAGATTATCTAGAAAAACTGCATCCGGGAGGTTGGTGCGGGATCATGAAGGACAATCATGAGAAGATGGCCCGAGCGAGTGAATTGATCTCAGAGAAACTTGGATTACAGCTTACATGTCCTCCGGGCATGCTCGGTTCCATGGGTGCTGTGATACTTTCGTACAAAGCTCCTTCCGGATTACCTCACCCCGAAGGTATCGATCCGCTCTGGACCTGGCTGCTGCGGGAAAAACAGATAGAGATACCTGTGATTTATACATCCGATCCTCCCGGAAGATTCCTCCGGTTCTCAGCACAGCTGTACAACGGTGATGCCGAGTACGAATATCTCGCCGAAGCCCTCAATGATTCTCCATATCTGTAGTCGGGATCGATGCAATGGTTGAATTATATGAGATTCTCAAAATGACGAACCTGAAAACATGTAACAACAGCAATATCACCGTCTGGAGGCCGGTATTCCTGCTCCTCTGTGCAGCTGTTGCAGTGCTCATCAGCTGCGGAAATGATCCTGCCGGTCCGGAAGTCGCAGACATGCCAGAGCACGATAAAAGGTTTGGTCTTTATTCGCTGGATCTTACCACAGGAGAAGTTGAGTTGATATACAGTTCGGATAACTCACTTCACAAGATACACGAAAATTCTGAAGGAACAATGCTTGTATTGCAGGAAAATTTCGGAGACAACACCTTCGTTGACAGCGAGATATGCCTGATCAACTCCGACGGTTCGGGATACCAGCGGATCACGGACAATACATGGCTGGATGCATACCCCTCCTGGTCGCCTGATGGAACGCAGATACTCTTCCTTTCCTGGCCGGATTATCCGGACAATACACTGGATATTTTTGTAATGGATGCCGACGGTACAAACCCGGTGGAACTCTACGATTCAGGATACCATGATGCCGACTGTCACTGGGTTGGCTCAAAGATCGTATTTACAAGAGAAAGCCAGATCTGGATTATGGATGAAAACGGCACCAATGCAGAACAGGTGACTGATTATGCACTCGCAGGTCAATGGGGAAACGCTGATCTTCCTTTTGGAGATTACGATCCCCGGCTGAACCCCTCCGGCACTCTGATCAGTTTTGACAGGATGGTTGATGATCAGAACCCGAGCGGGAACTGGGATTTCTACACTATAAGTCCTGACGGCACCGGTGAGACAGCCATTACCAGCACCGGCTGGCAGCAGTTCATTGCGGAATGGTCACATGCGGGTGATCGCCTTCTATTTCTGGTGGCCGGTATGGGTGGTGGCGGCATCTACGATCTGTATACGATGAACCCCGACGGCTCGGATTTGACGAACATCACACCCCAGGACTGGCCTGCGGAGTTTCTCTGCACTCTCGGGATCTATTCACTTGGCGACATGAAGATCTACTTTGTGGGTGAGTGGTGGGAATAAGAAATGTCACGAATCGTTATCGACTGTAATAGTCTTCAGGCAATGCCTTCGCCAGGGCACGGGAAACTCAGGATGGATACTATTAGAGCTCTTACAGCTACTCTATAACTACGAATCGTTCTAAGGCTGTGAAGTCTCCCGATGTCATCCTGCAGAAGTAGATTCCAGGATATAGATCCCCAAGCAGAACTTCATGGTACCCTTGGAAATACACATCTCCATAATTTTCACTGACCAGTCGACCTGACATGTCGAAGATGGAAACATTAACGTAAGCCGGTTCGAGCAGCCCGAATCTCACGGAAGGGGCTGAAGCCGGATTCGGTGAGAAGGGTAGAAGCACGGTTCCTGCGGGGATCGCATCAGGAGATTCACCGATACCCAGAGGGTCCCATGAAAGGGTAACATCATGCAGGGAAGGAGTAGTATCTGAATCTGCTGTTTCAAGAAGGATCCTGTACTGGAAATAGCTGTCGTAGTCGTTGAGAACAGCATCGAGAGCGCAGGGAGCTGTAATTGTATCGGACCAGACACCCATATCAGCGTAATCATCTGATGCTCTGACAAATATCGCTACCGAAGTACCAGGCGGAGTAGTTGCGTTCCAATCTATGTATCCCCAGCCGGGATCATTGCCCAGATACAGAATGCTGGATACCATGTCACCAGAAGCTGAATAATCGGAATAATCCCACCAGGATATGTCATCGTCATCGTTGGCTGCGCCAAGGATGTCCATTCTGCCGTCACTGTTTATGTCTTCTGAATAAACGGATACAGCAAGAGGGAAGTCCAGGTCAATACTGTGTTCGGTCCAGGAGGTACCCGAACCGTCTTCGTTCTCCCACCAGATGATCTCCGAAGCGTACCAGGCAGCTCCAAGCACATCCATATCACCGTCGCCATCCATATCCTCTGAATATACGGACCCGGCACCATCGAAGTTTCCATCAACGGTGTGCTCCGTCCATGATGTGCCCGAGCCATCTGTATTTTCCCACCATGCTATGTCGTCTAC
>Ga0164313_10000751_pt1 | contig 27202 bp, 30 predicted proteins | sample GuaBasSedimGuay4_FD_113735 | JGI IMG/M metagenome (GOLD analysis project Ga0164313, IMG submission 113735) | Subseafloor sediment microbial communities from Guaymas Basin, Gulf of California, Mexico - Guay4, Core 4569-4, 0-3 cm | ecosystem: Environmental > Aquatic > Marine > Hydrothermal vents... | reverse complement strand
CATCCGTCATCCGTCATCTGTCATCCGCTCACCGCCATCAGTACTCGATTCCCGACTGGGTTACCATCTGTTCGGCACCCAACTGGAGGTTTCCTTGCCCACGTCCCCACTGCATCTCGTCCACGAACGTGCGGGAGCGAGGTTCACCGACTTCGGTGGCTGGACCATGCCGGTCCAATACGACAGCGTTCTGGCTGAGCACGAAGCCGTTCGTACGGACGCAGGCGTGTTCGACGTATCGCATCTTGGCCGATTCGAAGTCGTAGGCGTCGGTTCAACCGATCTCCTTCTTGCACAGCTCTGCAACGACATTGCCAGGGTTGAGCCCGGTCGTGCCCAGTACACAATGGCCCTCAACAGCGATGGCGGGATCGAGGATGACATCATCGTCTGGCGACTCGGCGATGAGCATTACTGGGTGATGCCAAACGGCACCAACTTCAACGGGATCATCGAACGATTCACCGCAGCGGCCCCGGACACGGTCGAGATCGCGGAGATCCGGTCCGAGTCCGTACTCCTGGCAGTGCAGGGGCCCAACGCCCCCGACGTCATCGAACGCACCATCGGATTCGTGCCTGGTCGTTTCCGGGTCGCGTCTGGCACGTTCGAAGGCTTCGACATCACCGCTGCGGGCACGGGGTACACGGGGGAAAAGGGGGCCGAGATCTTCATAGATGCCCTGGGCGCTGAAGCCCTCTGGGCTCGTCTTGTCGCAGAAGGAGCCAAGGAGTGCGCTCTTGGCGCACGAGACACGCTGCGTCTCGAGATGGGCTACCCACTGTGGGGCCACGATCTCGATGCAGGGACAACACCTCTCGAGGCAGGACTCGGATGGGTGATCTCGTGGGAACACGAATTCGTCGGAAGGTCCGCCCTCATCGCCCAGAAAGACAATCTCGAAAGAAGGCTCGTCGCCTTCACAACGCAGGGTCGCGCAATTGCGCGTGAGGGATATGAGGTAACTACCGAGACCGGTTCGGGTGAGGTGTCGTCAGGGAATTTCTCTCCGACGCTGCGTCACGGGATCGCGATGGCCTATGTGTCGCCTCCTCCCGGTCCCGACGAGGCACTTACCGTTGAGATCCGTGGCAAGCCTGTGCCTGGTGAGTTCACAACTCTCCCGTTCATCGATCGGTGACCGGAGTGAACAACACCGAAGCCATGGGTATCGACATTGGCGGTTCCGGCATCAAGGGTGCGCCTGTGGACACCATCACGGGCGACCTCACCGGTCCTCGCCTGCGTAGCAAGACACCTCGCCCGTCAACGCCAGACAACGTCATTTCTGCCGTAGTCGAACTCGTTGCCCTCCACGATTGGAACGGGCCCGTCGGCATAACGATTCCTGGCGTCGTGATCGATGGCACTGTCATCACGGCAGCCAACATCGACGACGAGTGGATCAATTGCGATGCTCGTGATCGATTTTCGCAGGCCCTCGGCTTGCCTGTGGCGGTCCTGAACGATGCTGATGCTGCGGGACTCGCTGAGGCTCGCTTCGGTGGGGATGGATCCGGGGTTGTCATCCTGCTGACGTTCGGAACCGGGATCGGTTCGGCTCTGATCCAGGACGGAAAGCTCGTTCCGAATACTGAGTTCGGCCATCTCGAATTTCACGGTGGGAAAGCCGAAACCTATGCCGCTGCGAGACTTGTGAAACGCGAGAGCATGCGGATCTCGTGGTGGGCGGAGAGAGTGAACGAGTTCCTCGCCTACATTGAGACCCTGTTCTCGCCCGATCGCATCATCATCGGCGGAGGCATTTCGAAACGGTTCGATGAATTCTCGCCGTACCTCTCGACTCGTTGCGAGGTCCAGCCAGCACGGCTGAGGAACAACGCCGGCATCGTCGGCGCAGCGCTATTCGCCACGGAGGAAACACTATGACCGAAACGATAGGAACATACACCACAGCTGACGGCGCCGAACTCTTCACGAGATCATGGATGATCGATGATCCCCGCTATGACGTCCTGATCGTGCACGGACTTGGTGAGCACTCTGGCCGATGGGCCGTGCCTGCTGAGTACCTCAACGACCACGGAGCGAACGTGTACAGCTACGACCTTCGGGGCCACGGCCGAAGCAGCGGCGAGCGCGGCGATATCGAAGACTTCGGGCTGTTCTATAGCGACATTTCAGAGATGGCGACGCATACGGCTGCGAGCACGGGCAGGCCCTGGGTCCTCTACGGACACTCGCTTGGCGGCCTCGAGTGCGCTGGCTACCTGATCAACGACATCGAGCCATTTCCAAATCTTGCAGTGTTGTCGGCTCCCGCCATGGCTGCAACCCGTGGCATAGATGCCGTACTCAAGGTCGCTGCGTCCATCCTCGGTACTATCGCCCCGAAGATGAGCATCGGCTCTGGCATCACAGGGGCTCAACTGTCACGAGATGCCGCAGTCGGTGAAGCGTACTTCGCGGACGAGCTGGTCGATACCAAGGCGACGACACGATTCGGGAAGACGGTGTTCGCCGAGCAGGCACGTCTCGCAGAACACCACGGCGATATCACGATCCAGACACTCGTCATCCACGGTGCAGACGACGAACTCGTTCAACCCTCCGCAAGCGCGGGCCTCGCAGCCTCTGGCGCTGTCGAACGGAAGGTCTACCCCGGCCTTCGCCATGAAATGCACAACGAACCCGAGTCGACCCAGGTTCTCGGAGACATCACCGACTGGATCGACCGAAAACTGTTTGGGTAGTCAGCCAGAGGAAGCCGCCAGCTCTCAGCTCTCAGCTCTCAGCCTTCAGAAAGAACGCTGGCTCGCCGTGTGCCGCCCCGTGCTCCGTGCTCTTGAAAAGTGCCGAATTCACGGCGCACAGCCAGCAGCAAGCATTCTGATTTGCGCTTTCGCGTATCAGAATCTGTGTTCCGTACTGATAGCTGATGGCTAATAGCTGATGGCTGCTTCGGTATATGCCCTTTGCACCCGTTCTATCAGCTGTCTCCGCTCAGGCCAATCGCCAAATCCAGCTTCAAGTGCGTTGACCGTGATCGAGGCAAGATCCTCGCTGCCAAGGTCGAACGTTGACGAGGCGAGACAGTACTCATCGGATACCGATACCTGTGACATGAGCCGGTTGTCCGTGTTGATGCTCAGATTGAATCCCTGAGCAAAAAGCGCTCCAAAGGGATGCTCCGATGCGCTCGGGAAAGAAGCCGTGTGGAGATTCGACGTCATTGCGACCTCCAATGGAACCCTGTGATCACGAACGGACCGTGCGAATGCGCCCAGTCTCGTGATCGAGGATCCGTCGAAGTCCGTGTCGTCGACAATATGGACTCCATGGCCGATCCGTTGGGCACCGCACAATGCAAGAGCTCGCCAGATCGAATGGGCGTCATCACCCTCTCCTGCGTGCAACGTCAGGCCAAGACCACTTTCGCGTGCGAGCATGCACGCGTCGAGGTGCATGTCCGGCGGATACCCCTTCTCAGGACCAGCCAGATCGAACGCAACGACACCCTGGCCGAGAAACGGGATCGCAGCCTTGACGACATCAAGGGAATCGGTCTGATGCCGCAGCGCGGTGGCTATTGCATAGATCACGATTCCCGTGTCACGCGACGCCCTTGCGAAACCGTCGAGCATCGCCTCGATGACGTCCTCTCTGCACAGGCCTCGTGTTGTCGAGAGGCCTGGGTCGTATCGAACCTCAGCGTACACGACGCCATCGTTCGCAAGATCCTCACCAGACTCGTAGGCAACGCGTGCTATCGCATCTGGAGTCTGCATCACGGCGGTCGTGTGGGCGAATGCCTCGAGATATCGCTCCAACGAACCTGACTCGCCCTGGAAGAACCAGGACGCAAGCTCGATCGGGTCCATGGATGGGAGTTCGCCGTACCCCTCATCATCCGCGATCTCTAGGATCGTGTCGATCCGCAATCCGCCGTCGAGATGCTCGTGGAGTACCGCCTTGGGCAGCTCCCGAATGACCTGGCGAGGTACCGCGTTCAATGAAGCCTCGGGTTCAATGCGTAGAGACCCGTGATCGATGCAGAGTCGAGCACGTGGCCTTCCATCGACACCACGAGTTCATCCCTCGTGAAGCCCGGTTCGAGGTCGAGGTCGCCCACGTCGATTGCGTATACGGTGAATTCGTAATGGTGGAGGATCGAATCGTTCCACGGTGGCGCAGAACCATCGTATCCGTTCCATTGTCCACCAAGGTCGGGATCGCCAGCGAACCATGACGTGTAGTCGTTGAGACCGTGGACGCCGACCTTGGCGTCAGCGGCTGCCTTGCCCCTGGGCGTCACTCCCTGGGAATGCGACCCCTCTTCGATGCTGGTCACATCAGCTGGCAGATTCGCGAGAAGCCAGTGGGTGAAGTCGACTCTCGGCAAGGAGGAGGGAACCTCTCTGTCTGTCTGGTTGACGTCGTCGGGGGCACTCGGGCAGTCGTGGTCGATGCAAGTGATGACATAGGACCGCGTTGCCCCGGGTCCATCCGACCACGACAGGTTCGGATTCCTGTTTCCCGCGAATTCGACCGGCCCGGGATCGGCTGGTATTGCAAGGGCACAAGCGGTCGGTACCTTGCCCCCGTCAACGAACGATGTGCTGAACAACTCCACGGTGAACCTCCGTTGCGTATATGCGCGACAATAGCGTCATGACGCACACGCTCCTCATTCTCGGATCCGGTCAAGACGCTGGATCGCCACAGGTCGGCACCGATGGTGCGGGCGGTCCTGACCGTTCAGCCTCATCGATCGCGGTCATATCTGACGACGGCACCGTGCTGGTGTTCGACGTGTCCCCGGATCTGCGTGTTCAATATCAGCGCCTCTCGACGTACTGCGGCTACTCGCCATCCCTCGATGGCGTATTCATCACGCACGCACATATGGGCCACTACGCCGGACTGCTCCACTTCGGCAAGGAGGCCGCCGCCACCGAAGGATTGCCCTTGTTTGCTCAAGAGTCCGTGCTGGGTTTCCTCGGAGAGAACGAACCGTGGGCAACGCTGTTCACGAACGGAAACCTCGTTCCCGTAGCCCTCGATGACGCAGCAGCGACGCTCGGCGAGGTCACGGTATCAACGGTTCCCGTCCCTCACCGGGCCGAGTTCACTGAGACTGTGGGGTACTCGATCGCCATCGATAGCATCCCGTGGGTCTTCTACGTTCCAGACATCGATGGCTGGGGTGAGTGGCCTGAAGCTGAGGAAGTGCTTGCTCGACACAAGGTCTGCCTCCTCGATGCTACGTTCTCGACACCCGATGAGCTGCCAGGCCGTGACATCGCAGCCATCAAGCATCCCCTCGTGAGCGACACGATCGAACGCTTTCGCCATCTCACACCAGGACGAACAATGATCCTGACACACATCAACCATTCGAACCCTCTCGGACAGGCAGATGCCGACATCACTATCCGGGCCCGCGAACTCGGATTCACCATTGCCTACGATGGCCTCGTGGTCGACCATGGTTGAACGAACGCTCGCGGGGCAGTTCCTTTCCGCAACCCCGCTGATAGCCACGCCACCATTCGCGCGAAGTGTGATCCTCCTCCTCGAACATGACGACACCGGAGCGATCGGAATCATCCTCAACCGCGACAGCGGATTACCTCTCGACGAGATACTCCCCGAGGCAGCTGCATACGTTGTCGACCCTCCGCACGTTTTCCTGGGCGGCCCCGTCAGCACGGAAACGGCGCTCGCGTTGGCCAAGGCTCCATCTGACTCGTTTCTTCGCCCGGCAGCCCTCGGCACCATCGGCCTCGTCGACCCCCTCAGTCCACCCTCAGGCGTGTCGGCGATGCGCATCTTCGCCGGATACGCTGGGTGGGACCCTGGCCAACTCGAAGCAGAGATCGACGAACAAGCATGGTGGGCAACGCTTGCAGATGTCCAAGCCATCTTCGGCGATACCACGAACCTGTGGCGTGAAACGATCCGTAGTGCACCAGGTCGTATCCCGCTGTTCGAGACGTACACAGACAACCCGATGACGAACTGAGTCTCAGCAATCCGCAATCCGCAATCCGCCAACCGGCATCCGATAACCGCCAACCGCAATCCGACATCCGACATCCGTCATCCGTCATCCGATATCCGTCATCCGGCATCTGATGAGAGATAGGATGCCGACTGTGAACCGTCAACCGTCAACCGTGAATTCCCTGCCGTGGTACGTCCATCGTCAAGACTGAGACCGTCGCTGCGGGGGCGCGCACCCGGTGTGACATTCGAGCAGGAACGGTGGAACCTGGGCGATCGAGTGGTGGTCGGGATCGATGAGGTCGGCAAAGGCGCCTGGGCCGGACCGCTCAGCGTTGGCGCCGTCGTCATCCCCATGGACAAGCGGATCTACAAGGTCAGGGACTCGAAGCAACTCACCGCAACGGAGCGTGAAGCCATGGCCTCACGGATCAAGGACTGGGCTCTGCACTGGTCGGTCGGGCATGCCACCGCGCAGGAGTGCGACGCGCTCGGCATGTCAGATGCTCAGCGCCTGGCAACGAACAGGGCGCTCGACGCGCTCGACGTCGCACCGGACCACGCGCTTGTGGACGGAAAATGGGATTTCGTGGAGAAGATCGGCGTCACGACAATCGTCAAGGGCGATACGCTATCACTCTCGATCGCTGCTGCGTCGATTCTGGCGAAAGTGACCCGAGACGCCATGATGCGTCAAGCCGCGCAAACCTACCCGTGGTACGCCTTCGAGTCGAACAAGGGGTATCCGTGTCACCGCCAGCGTGCTGCACTTCAACTGCTGGGCCCGTCAACGATCCACCGCAGGTCCTGGGTGTACATGGAGAACCTGGTGTGGGACGGGATTGCTGCGTGTCGCACCGAACCGCGGCCCATGTCGCTCTGGTGACACAGGCGACCGCGTGACCTAGCATGTCGACGAACACCCGACCAGCGACAAGCAGGTGCCGTGACCGACCTACTCGCCCCAGGAAATACTGATCCTCATGATTTTCTCGAGATCGATGCGTTGATCTCGCCTGAGGAACGCCTTGTGAGAGACACTGTTCGCCAATTCGTTTCCAAGAAGATCACTCCGTACGCGGGGGAGTGGTTCGCACAAGGTGACTTCCCCCGCGACCTGATACGTCAGATGGGAGATCTCGGGTTGTTCGGCATGCATCTGGAGGGCTACGGATGTGCTGGAACGAGCGCCATGGCCTACGGCCTTGCGTGTACCGAACTCGAAGCAGGAGACTCGGGCATCCGCAGCATCGTCTCGGTGCAGGGATCACTTGCCATGTACCCGATCTGGGCATTCGGGTCAGAGGAACAGAAGGAGACGTGGCTTCCGGGTATGGCCAAAGGGCGAACGATCGGATGTTTCGGCCTCACGGAACCCGATTCAGGCTCGGACCCTGGTTCGATGCGCACCACAGCTCGACTCGATGGAGACCGATGGATTCTCAACGGCACAAAGATGTGGATCACGAACGGATCGATCGCCGATGTTGCCATTATCTGGGCGGTGACTGACGATGGAGTGAGGGGCTTCATCGTTCCCACGGACACGCCGGGGTTCAGCGCAACCAACATCACGGGCAAGATGTCGTTGCGAGTCTCAATCACCAGCGAAATCGTCCTCTCCAACGTCGAGCTGCCCATCAATGCTGTGCTCCCAGGTGTCACAGGCCTCAAGGGACCGCTCTCATGCCTGAATGAGGCCAGGTTCGGGATCATTTTCGGCGCTGTCGGAGCCGCTCGTTCCTGCTACGAGGCTGCCCTCAAGTATTCGACTGAACGCATCCAGTTCGACAAGCCGATCGCTGCATTCCAGCTGACCCAACGGAAACTCGTCGAGATGCTGGTCGGCGTCAACATGGGCATGCTCCTCGCTGTGCATCTCGGACAGATGCGCGATGCTGGGACGCTCGCCCCCGAACATGTGAATTTCGGGAAACTGTCCAACGTGGACATGGCGCTGGCAACTGCCCGCGAAGCACGTAGCATCCTCGGTGCAAATGGGATCACGCTCGACTACCCGGTTATCAGGCACATGAACAACCTCGAGTCCGTGTACACCTACGAGGGCACGAACGAGATCCACACCCTGGTCCTCGGTCAGGCGATTACCGGGATATCCGCGTTCGGCTGACCGACAACCGCTATCCGCTATCAGCCAACCGCCAGCATCCACAGGTGATTAGAGCGGCGAGATAGTGAATACTTCTTCGCGGAATGCGGTTGACGGATAGCGGTTGGCGGTTGTTCGTTACCATGTCCAGTACTCGATAAGGGAGAACAGCATCAGATTCGAAATCGCCCATCAGCCTTCATTCGCCATCACGACCGCATATCTCGACCCGGGCGAATCACTGGTCACAGAGGGAGGCGCGATGGTGTTCAAGGACACGGACATCACCCTTGAGACGAAGGCACGGGGAGGCTTCATGAAGTCTCTGGGACGCTCGATGCTCGGAAACGAGTCGTTCTTCATGAATACATGGCACTCCGAGGCTGGTGGCAAGATCGGTTTGGCCCAGTCGCTGCCAGGTGACATGAAAGTGCTCGATATCACTCCAGACACACCAGTGAAGGTGCAAAGCGGTGGCTACATAGCCTCGACGGAGGGCATCGAGATCGAGACCAAGTGGAGTGGGGCCAAGACGTTCTTCGCCAAAGAGGGTGCAATCATGCTCCGCATCTCAGGCAGGGGCCAGTTGGTGATCGCCAGCTACGGTGCTCTCGACGAGTGGACACTCGGACCGGGTGAGACCTTCACTGTTGACACGGGGCATCTCGTAACAATGTCTGAAGACATCGGCTTCGACGTGAAGAAGGTCGGCAATTGGAAGAGCACGATGCTCTCGGGCGAAGGCCTCGTCTCCACGCTCACGGGTCCGGGAACATTCACAACCCAGAGCAGGAGCCAGGAATCGTTGCTGCAATGGCTCATCCCGAAACTTCCCTCGAAGACATCTTCGGCTTGATCGACCGCACCGTCGAGTGTGGTTGATCCATGGGATTGATACTTGCATCGGGATCGCCACGCAGGGCTTTGCTCCTGAGTCTCGCCGGGATCACGTTCACAACGGTCGTGCCCGACGTCGACGAGACACCTCTCCCTGACGAGCCACCTGCTGAGTATGTACTGCGCGTGAGTGAGTTGAAAGCGCACTCCGTTCCTCGATCCGACGATGACGTTGTCCTGGCTGGGGATACGACCGTCGTGCTCAAGGGCACCATCATCGGCAAGCCCTCCACAGCGGCGGACGCGGTATCGATCCTGTCCCGGCTCTCCGGCGAGACGCATTCCGTTCTCACTGGGTGGACCATCACAGATGGCGATGCCCACAGGTTCGGTGTTGATGAGTCGCTGGTCACGTTCAACGAACGTACCAGCGACGAACTGGCTGACTACGTCGAGCGAACGCAACCGTTCGATAAGGCCGGTGCCTATGCGCTCCAGGGGGATGACGGCTGGCTCGTTTCGAACGTCAACGGCTCACGTGCCAACGTCATGGGACTCCCGATCAAAGAAGTCGTCGGGGCCTTGAATGGCTTCGGGATCGACCGTTCAATCGGGTAACACCGCTTAGCCAACCGTTCTGGCGTCCACGAGAGCGATATGTCGCTCTCGTGGACGCCAGAACGGGTCAGCCGCGCATGGCAGCGCCGACAACCTTGAGCATGTCGGTCGTAGAGCCAGAGACGGCATAGTCGACGAGGTACTCGCCGACCTTGTGCATCTGGGCGTTCGACACGAAGAACACGGGCTTGGGTGCGAGATGGAACTCGCCCTTGCCGAATGTCCTGTGGCTTGGAGCGAAGGGTCCCCTGGCAACTGCTTTCTGTGCCCTTGAGAACATGAGAGCATTGTGCACGGCACCTGCGCCACTCCCGATATCAGATGGTGAATTGCCGGGAAACGCACCCCAGGGGCAACGGGCGAGCAGATACACAGAGGCACTCCACGTGTTGACGCCGATTCCCCCGTATCTGAGATTGGCGATCATCTCTCCAACTCCGCCGTGAGCCTTCTCAGTCCTGGGATGCACGATGACATTGGCTCCAAGGGTCCCAGCGAGCACTCCGTTCGCAAAGTCAGTTGCGCCTGAGCAGTACTCGTCCACAGAAGGGCTTGGGAGTGTGACCACGGCAAGTGCAGGTGCGAAGTACTCCGTCGTGAAGGCAGGATCGTCCGTGACGGAGGGATCGATGCCGGTAACCAGAATTCGCTGTTCACTCGCCCCGAACACTTCGACGGTCCCGGAACCCTTGATCACTGCGTCGCACCGGTCCTGTACTCCTGGGTAGTAGGCATCTCTCTCAGGGAGGTCACGCAGTTGCGAACGTATCTCGTCGATGAATGCGTCTGTGAGATCCCAGGATTCAGGCAGGATGAGCACCTGGGCTGCCACGCAATTGAAGCCCGAGTTGTTCATCTTCTGTGTGACGATGTGATCAGCCTGGAACGCAAGATCAGCTCGCGACCAATCACCTGGCACAACGATCGTGGGGGAGACGCCACCGAGTTCAGCGGAGATCGGCCTGCTGTTGACCGGTACATCGGCGACACGATTGGCCTCGCCCTCATCACCGGTCCCGTACCGGATGATGTTGTACGTGCGATCGCTCCCGGTGATGTGGATCGTCTCGATACCAGGATGAGATGTCAGGTAGGCGCCGACATCGCCCGCCCCGTACACGAACCGCATGAAGCCCGCAGCGATGAACTCCCCGAATATCTCTTCAAAGATCTCACCGAGATACTCATTCACGGGGTTCATCTTCAACAGCACTACCTGTCGCTCGTTGTAGAGCTTGTAGATGGCGTCGAGTGGGGGGATGGATGCCACATTTCCTGCACCAAGGATGAGACATACGGACCCGTGGTCAGGCGGATCACGATAGAGCGTGGCGATGGTATCGGAGAGAGTATCGACCGTGACATCAGGCTCCATCCACACCTGGGCAGATGAACCTGAAAAGAGGATACGATCGCTCGCCGATGCGGGGAGCACATCGACCAGGACCTGGCCCCCGGCGCTCGTGGAAACTCTGAACCCATCAAGCACGTCGCTGCCAGCTGAGAGCCTCTTCATCGTCGTTTCCAGCGCGTTGATCGCGTCGATCATGCCATACGGTCCCGCAAGCCACTCCTCGCCGACAATGGGAGAATCGAGTGAGAGACCCTTCGCCTTCGCTGCAGCCTCCACCCAACGTCGAGCGTTGGCCGCGGTCTTGGTTCGCAGATCACCCAACATCGCGATCTGATCCTCGATGCCCATGTCCAGCCAGCTGCTCTTGCTGGATTCGAGTGCGGCTACTGATTGATCAAGGTGTGCTGTATCCATCTTCAGAATCTAACGCGACGACAACATTGCGGGGAGGAAACGGAGCGGCATGTGCCAAGATGGCTCCTACCCATCTGAACGCTGGCCTGGCAAGAGACGAGTCGTATCTACCCACAATGACCGATTCGGGCCTGCTGATGCAGCCGCGGCCGTGGCCCTATCCGATGATCCACCCGATGCCAGCCACGCAAGGGGAGTCGTCGTACTCAGGTCAGGATGTGGCCGCACCAACCAGTCTGCGATGGCCTCATCATCGAAGACACGTCGGAGATGCGCCACAACGGTGCCGAGTGACTGCCGAACGCCGGACGTATCCAGCTGGAACGCGAAGTAGACCTCTTCGAGCCACGTGCCACCGATGCGCAGAAGATCGGGACGGTCGACAACCTCCGTTGTTGCAATGCCGACACGCCGTGCGACCTGGGTCCGAGTCAGGAAGTGGCCGACCAGGACAGGACCAGGCATGAGACCGTTGTCGCTCACGATTGCTACGCCGCAACCCGGCTGCGAACGAGCTCTGTGACTGCACATGCAACCTCAACATGGGTGGTCGTTCCCACGTTCCATGTGACGTCGTATTCGCTGGGATCCGCGATGTCGACCCCAAATCGGTCCTTGATCATCCGCTGGCGGCTCGCATCTCTTCGCTTGATGTCTCCCTTTGCATCACGTTCACTCATGCCGAATCGGTCTCTCGCCGCCAAGACTCGTTCCGCTTGGCTGGCGACAAGGCGCATAGACATGCCCCGTGGCATGCCCCGTGTCACCTGGGACCCGCCTCGACGGATGATGATCGCCTTCCCCATCCCAGCAATTGCCCTCACGACCAGGAATGTCCGGTCCATGGCTGCGCTTTGGTCAGCAGATGCATTCACCAGCTGGTGGAACATGTGGGTCGTCTTCGACCTGTACTCCTCCTCGAGAAGCGCATCGAGCGAACGTGAGAACTTCGGGTCGCGGACCACGAGATCACAGATCGTCCTGTCGTAGACCCGCCAGCCCCCGAAGACCACGGAGTCCTCCTGGGCATCGAATGCCGACACGATGGAATCGGCGAGCGCATGTGCACCTGTGCCAGATTGACGAGATATCGTAATGAAGCCACGACTCGACGGGCGAACTCCAGAGGAATCGCCTGCACGTTCCATCGCCAGGTGGGTACGCAGATAGCGCTCGATGTTCTCGACTCTGTCCATGATCCTCTCACTACAAAGTGTACCAGTGAATCCATGGACGGAGCCGGCCACACCGACGAATCGCCGAGCGCAGGGCGTGTCGGTACAATCGGTGTATGGATATCTCAGGCTGTGCAGCACTCGTGACCGGTGGCGCTTCGGGACTGGGGGAGGCCACGGCCCGAGCCCTGGCATCTCACGGGGCAGACGTCACGATCATCGATCTCAATCAAGAAGCAGGCGAACGACTCGTCGACGATACAGAGGGTGCGATCAAGTTCGTCGCTGCAGACGTAACGGATCCTGAAGCCATCGCCGACGCAGTGAAGCTTGCGTCATCGCGCGAACCGTTGCGCGTTGCCGTCAACTGTGCCGGAATCGCGATCGGGGAACGAACTCTCGATCGGAACGGGGGTCCCGCCGACCTCGGCAGATTCACCCGCGTGCTCCAGGTCAATCTGGTCGGTACGTACAACGTTGCCGCCCAGGCAGCCACAGAGATGGCAAGGGCAGAGCCACTCGCCCATGGTGAACGTGGTGTGATCGTCAACACCGCGTCGATAGCAGCCTTCGACGGGCAGATAGGCCAAACCGCCTACGCCGCATCGAAAGGCGGGATCGTGGGGATGACACTTCCGATGGCTCGTGATCTGTCTACCATCGGAATTCGAGTGAACACGATCGCGCCGGGAATCATCGATACCAGCCTGCTTGCCGGACTCAACGACGAGATGCGTGAAGCTCTGGCCGCCAACGTCCCGTTTCCAAAACGGCTTGGCGAACCAGAGGACTTCGCCAAACTCGTGTTGGCCATCATCGACAACGGATATCTCAACGGTGAGACGATCCGGATGGACGGGGCGCTCAGAATGGGACCCAGGTAATCCGATTCTTCGGAAATGGGCGGGTTCGGTGGATGCTGGTGAGGTGCCGGGTGTGGGAACGTAGCACGTAGTACGAAGTATGAAGTACGACTCAGCACCTGCCGAGCAGTGATTGTCAGCGTCAGCGTCGCCCCAGTACACCCCATGGCGATGCCCCCGGTCCAGGTGCGTGCGATGCAGGATCCAGCTGAGAAATCTTCGACGGGGTAGTGAGGTTCTGCTGTGCACCGAGGGACCATCGCCCCGCAACCAGACCGATGACAGGAGGGACGCTGCTCGTGTCGTACTACCTGGTACGTACTTCGTACTACTGCTTGGCACCACCCCACCCCGCCGAAATCCGAAGTGCCGGTAGGGCGGATCGAGCAGGACAGCGTCGCTCAGTACCGGTAGAACGTGACGATGTTCCCGTTCGGATCCAGGAGAAACGCCGTGTCACCCGTGTTGTTCCACACGGCTGAACCATTGCACCAAAAGAGCGTCTCATCATCATCTGGCCCACAACCAGTGAAGATCCGTACGACCGAGTGTGGGGCGATGACGAAGTCGTCAGCGAAGAAGAACCTGTGGCGGGACGATTCATCCTTGAGAACCCATCCCCGCATCGAGACCTCGGTGGAACCGGCGTTCACGATATCCACCCACTCGCCCTCCAGGCTATCCGTGTCCGAGCCAGGGGGATCTGCAAGCACCTCGATAACTCGCAGATCTACACCTGTGGCGGGCCCGCATGCATCCCTGGCCCAGATGCCGATCGCGTCGGCCTGGGCCGATTCCTGGGCACTGGCGATGTCCGCCGCGTACAGGGAGTCAGGCGGATAGTCACGCGCCTGTGCGAAGCCGCCACGCACCATGATCTCGTTGACGAAGACCCCCCGATCGAGCCACAGATACCGCAGCAGTCGACCGTATTGATCCCTGTCAGAGACGTCCGTGGTCATGGTGATCACTTCGTCTGACAGCAGGGCTGCGAGGGCTACCGTCGCCTCCTGCGAGAAGCACTCGCCAGATTCGGAAGTGTTGATCCCTATGAGTCGCACAGTTTCAAGAACACCGGAGAGCATCTCAATCTCGATCGTGTCTCCATCTTTGATCCTGGTAACGGTTGCTCGTTCAGATCCGTCGGGGGGCGCCAGCGTCACCGACGGATCAGGAACAGTGCTAGCCGGTGCCGTCGTGGATAGTGGCTGTGCTGAGATTGATGTCGTCGTTGGGGAAGTTTCGTCGCCCGCCACAACGGCGATAACAATAGACACCATCATCCCGGCCACACCAACAACGACCCAGTACCACCGCTTCACCGACTATGCCCTTCCATCCGCTCATTCGACGCTGTCAATCACGTCACGGTACTCCGGAACTCGCTCAACCAATCAGCGCAGAACCTGCAAACAACCGCAGTAGCTCCGCGTACCTCCCGTAACATGGTCTAATGCCACGAACCCGACGACAGTCCCAAGCGAGCAAGCAAGCCGGGGTCGGCGGATTCGCTCTTCTGATGGCGATCGTCGTCCTGATCATCGGCCTCCTCGGATTGATCGGATTGCCCACCGAATCCGATGACACCGGAACGCTGATGCGCATTGTGCTGACGATCCTTGCAGGTGGCGCCCTGATCGCCTCACTTCGCATCGCTCGGGTATCGCGCCAACACCAGCGGTGGTTCGGATGGGCTGTAATTGCCCTGCTCGTGGTATCGATCAGCGGAGGCGTGTTCACCTCGCTTCCCTTCCTCGGACAGATTGTCTCCTTCTTGTGGGTGGCGCTCGTCATCACGACTCCTGTCCTCGTCCTGCGACAGGTTCTCTCGGCAGACACCGTCACGGCCCAGACCATTCTCGGGGCCATCACTGTGTATCTGCTCATCGGTGTGTCGCTGGCTCTGATCGCCATCGCCATGCAACAATCGGTCGGGTTCTTCGAGGAGGCTCCGCGTTCCACCGCCTACGTCTATTTCGCGTTCGTCACCATCACAACCATCGGATACGGGGACCTTTCCCCGTACACGGACGGCGCCCGGATGGTCTCCGTGGCATTTGCCGTTGCCGCCCAGATGTATCTCGTCATCGTCGTGGCACGCCTTGTGACCATCTGGAGACCTGGCGTGATCGAGCAAGACCCGGACTCCAACCAATGATCCCTTTCGATGACCCTGCGTTCCTCCAGGACCCCTACCCCGTCCTCAACGCTGTCCGGGAGGAGACGCCCATCTTCAGACAGGCCGCGGCGGCGACAGGCCGCGAGACCTGGTTCCTGACGCGCCACGACGACGTCCAGAAAGCACTGCGTGATCGCAGACTCGGAAGGGTCTTCGACCATGTTCTGACGTACGACGAAGTGGGCGTGGCCAGGCCAGATCCGACACTCCAGCCGTATCTCGACATCGAACGATGGTCCCTCCTCCAGATGGAACCACCAGACCACACGAGAATCCGCTCACTCCTGTCACGAGAATTCACACCGCGTCGTGTTGCAGCGCTCGAACCCAGGATGCATGAGATCGTCATGACCCTTCTCGACGGTGTGTCCTGGGACGGGTTCGACGTGATCTCGGAGCTTGCGCAACCCTTCTCGCTCCTCGTGATGTGCGAATTGATCGGCGCACCCTTCGAGGACCAGGAACTGCTTCTCGACTGGTCACATCGGATCGTCAAGATGTACGAACTGGATACAACACCCGACCAGGCGCAATCTGCCGTTGCAGCCTCCGCTGAGTTCGCGGCGTGGGCGAAGGACCTTATCGCAACCCGTAGGGCTGAGCCAGCAGATGACCTGATCTCTGGTCTGTGCGCGGTGGAAACGGATGACGGGATGCTGACCACGGATGAGATCGTTTCCACGGTCATTCTGCTGCTCAACGCGGGCCACGAAGCAACGGTCAACACACTGGGCAACGGACTCGTTTCATTGTTGGACCATCGAGACCAATGGGACCGCCTAACGAGTGGTGAAGTGCCGTTCACAGTCGCGCCCGAAGAGCTGTTCCGGTTCGATTCGCCTCTGCAACTCTTCGAACGGTGGGTCCTCGTCGATGACTACGAAATCGCCGGAACACACATTCCGAAGGGGCACAAGATCGCGATGCTCTTCGGGTCTGCGAATCGTGATCCCCGCAAGTGGGAGAACCCGGACATGCTCGACATCGGCCGGGGCGATCCGACTCATGTCACGTTCGGGTGGGGCCTCCACCACTGCATCGGGGCGCCGCTCGCTCGTCTCGAGGTCGCTTCAGTGCTCGAGGGACTTGTGACCCGGTACCCAGATGCCCATCTTGTTTCTCAACCCGTACGACATCCGGCATTCGTCATACACGGTTTCGAGAGCGTAGATATTTCGCTGAGGTAGTCAGGCGTGCTGAAGTGCCCACGAGTACATGGCAATGCCGGAGGCGACCCCAACGTTGATCGACCTGGTCGATCCGTACTGCGTCACGTGCAGGATCCGCTCGCACAGTTCCTGCATCTCATCAGACAGCCCCGGCCCTTCCTGGCCTAGCGCGAGAACGCAACGCCTTGGAAGTATCGCGGACTCGATCGGTGAAGACCCTGCAAGGATGTCGATACCCATGACGGGCAGTCGCTCTAGAGCCACGTAGTCGGCGAAGTCCTCAACTGTGGGATGGTGCTCGATGTGCTGGTACCGGTCTGTCACCATTGCACCCCTGCGATTCCAGCGACGTTTCCCAACGATGTGGACAGTGTGGGCAAGAAACGCGTTTGCATTGCGAACGATGGTGCCGATGTTGAAGTCGTGTTGCCAGTTCTCGATTACGACGTGGAAGCTGTGGCGGCGCGTGTCGAGGTCTGCGATGATGGCGTCCTTACGCCAGTATCGGTATTCATCGACCACGTTGCGCGCATCGCCGTTGGCAAGCAGCTCCTCATCGAGGCGGGAGTCTTCAGGCCAGGGGAGCGGGTGGGGACCGACTCCGATCGCTCGTTCGTCACTCATCTGATCCGACTTCGACTCCAGACATCATCTCGAGCGCCTTCACCAGAGCGTGATTCCCTTCCGAACCGAGACCCTGGTTCTGAAGTGCCCTGTACATCTGATAGACAAGTGCCGTTCCGGGGATCGGCACACCGAGGTCATTCGCAGCATCCAGTACCAATCGCAGGTCCTTCTGCTGGAGATCGATCGTGAACCCCGGAGCCCAGTCACGTTCGATCATCTGGGGACCGCGATTAGACAACATCCACGAACCTGCGGCTCCGCCTGTGACGGCAGACAACGTAGCTTCGAGGTCAAGCCCGCCCGCTTCGGCTAGCAGTAATGCTTCAGATACTGCCAGTTGATTGACGACGACGAGGATCTGGTTCACTGCTTTCACAAGCTGACCCGCTCCTTGTGGGCCAACGTGGGTGATCGTTGCACCAACCACCTCGAGATAGGGCATCGAACGTTCGATCTGTGAGGCATCGCCACCGATCATGATGCTCAATGTGCCATTCACGGCACCCTCTGATCCACCAGAGATGGGGGCATCGAGCCAGTACCCACCCCGATCTTGGATCCGGGAAGCGAAGTCCTTCGACATGGCGGGGCTGATCGTGGAGTGGTCGATGATCAGCGACCCTTGCGAGATACCTTCGCTGATACCGTCGGGACCAAACACCACTGCCTCCACATCGGGAGTGTCCGAGACGCATACCATCACGATGTCTGCGGATCTGGCGACATCGCGGGGCGAGGACGCCACTGTGGCACCGAGCGCCACGAGGTCGTCAGCTTTCGATGCTGTCCGGTTCCACACGACCGTGTCGAAACCTGCTCGTATAAGGTTCTCAGCCATTGCGTGGCCCATGATGCCGAGCCCAACGAATCCAATATCTGCCATTGTGTGTCTCCTCTCAATGCTGGGAGGTTACCTGCCGATGCATCCGGTGAGAAATCGCGAATGCAGGGATGAGCGAGCCAACGGCTACACCGAATGACACGATGTTCGGCACGTATGGGCCAATGGCGAACAGGAGACCACCGATGGCTGTGCTGATGATGATCGACAGGCTCTGGGATGCGTTCACGAGACCCAGAACCCCTCCACGTACCGAATCGTCTGCGGTTCGAGTCGTGAGAGACTGGATCGCGGGCATCGTGAGGCCTCCTCCCACAGCGAAGAAGACACTGCCGAGAGCCGCTTGCCAGGGATCGACCATCACCGCGTAGATGCCGAGCCCAACGGCTCGGATCACGATGCCGACCACGACAAGACGCGACTCGCCGAAGTAGGACAGGAATCGCGGGAGCAAGCCGACCTGGGCAACGATCTGTGCCAAACCGAGGATGGCCAACAGCACGCCAACACCGAGTTCGACATTCGCCTCGAACAGAACCTCCTGGCCGAAGAGAGCGAAGGTTGCCATCAGAAGGCCCAGAGAGAACTGCACCATGAACGCAATGGACAGCATGTACAGCAGCGGCCTATTGGCCAAAGCAGCCTTGAAGGACAGACGGATACCACCGGTTTTGGGGCTCTCTCTGGTCTCAGGTGGGTGAGACTCGTCAAGCGTGAACACCGTCAGGAGCACAACGATCGCCGCGGCACCAGCAGCGACGAAGTAGGGGACTCGAGGACCCCATAGTTCAACGAGTATCCCACCGACAACCGGTCCGATGATGAACCCGAGTCCGAACATCGCCCCGATCAAGCCCAGCGCCTGGGCGCGTTTGCTCTGTGGGGTGATATCGGTGATGTAGGCCTGGGCAACCACCAAGTTGCCTCCAGTCAGGCCATCGAAGATGCGGGCAGCGAAGAGAACCCAGACTGCGCCCGCAAGACCGAAGGCGACGAACGCCAGCACGGTGCCTATCTGTGACACGATGAGCACGGGAACCCGTCCGATCCGATCACTCCATCGCCCCAGGATGGGGCCCGCAACGAACTGGGCAGCGAAGAAGGACGACACGAGCAGCGATATCTCCGTTGGGGACATCCCGAACTCGGCTTGGGCGTATAGGGGCAACAGCGGCAGAATCATGCCCGAACCGACCATCTGGACAAAGACGATGAGAAGGATCGTCACCAACCGTTTGTCCATAGTTCGGAGGCTCATCGTGGCATCCCTTTCAGCGTCACGAGGGTAGAGCAACGCTGTCAGCCATCAGCCATCAGCCGTGCGCTCTGACCTCTGGACTCCCTTCTCTCGCCCGCTCCGTGGCGGGGGAGGTGCCGAGGCACGAAAGAGAGGGGGAACCCGAAGCGTCCCACTCAGATCGCGACGTTCTTGGCGATGACTGCGAGCGCTCTTGCCCTAGCTGAAATCAGTGATCACGGCGAAACCCGTTCCAGGGAAAGTGTGCATCGCAACCAGGTGGTCGATGCCAGCTTGGAGATCGAACGTCTTCGTCACCAGGGACGCTGGGTCGAGTCGTCCGTCAGCGATCATCTCGAGCATCTGAGGATACCGCCAGGCTTGCATCCCGTGGCTCCCGAACAACTCGATCTCGTATGTGTGCAAGCGCCACATAGGGATCACCGGCCCGACATCGTCCCCGATCATCAAGCCGACCTGGACATGTCGCCCCCTTCGCCTGAGCGATCGTATCGACTGCACCGCCGTGGTTGTCGACCCCAGTGTGTCAAAGGACACGTCGACACCGCCCGCTGAGAGGCTCCTCACTGCCATCACAGGGTCCATATCCGGGCCTATGAGCACAGTGGACGTGGCACCGTTGGCGCGGGCGAGGGACAACGCATCGGGATCGACGTCGATCGCGATCACCGAGGCGCCCATCGCATTTGCGATCATGGACACCGACAGTCCTACACCCCCCGAACCCCACACGGCAACCCGCGTGCCATCGGTGACCTGCCCCTGGTCCACAACAGCTCGAAACGCCGTGGCGAACCGACATCCAAGCCCTGCGGCTGTCGTGAACGACACCTCGTCTGGCAACGACACGACGTTGCCAGACGCGTACGGAAGCGCCACGTACTTGGCGAACGACCCCCACCCGGTAAACCCGGGTTGGTACTGACGCTCACACACCTGCTGAGCGCCCTGAGCACACATAGCGCATGTCCCGCACCCGAGCACGAAAGGAACGGTGACTCGTTGGCCCATCAGCGATGCGTCCACTCCGTCTCCGACATCTGCGACGATCCCGGCCATTTCATGCCCCGGAACGTGCGGAAGGATGATGTCAGGGTCGTGACCCATCCACCCGTGCCAGTCGCTGCGACACACACCGTTGGCGTGCACCTCCACGACGATTCCTCCAGGTGGCGCGCTCGGATCATCTACAGTCTCGATCTCGATCGGACCCTGGAACTCTTCGAATACAGCTGCTTTCACCAGACGTCCTTCGGCAGCCGAACGAGCCCCGGATGCAGCTCGGCGATGGAGCGGACACCGAGAAGCTGCATCGTGCGCCCGATATCTCCAGCGAAAATGTCGACCATGCGCTGGACTCCAGCCTGACCGCCAGCCATCAATCCGTACAGATAGGCACGCCCCACGAATGCTCCCTGTGCCCCGAGCGCTACAGCGGCAACGACGTCGGCACCGTTCATGATCCCTCCGTCGATGTACACCTCAGCATCCTGGCCGATCGCTGCCACAGTGGGCTCGATGAGACGCAAGGGCGTCGGTGACCTATCGAGTTGCCTGCCGCCGTGGTTCGACAGGATGACCGCCGCGGCACCGAGATCAACCACCTTTCTCGCATCCTCTATGTTCTGGATTCCCTTTACGACAATGGGGCCGTCCCACTGGCTACGGAGCCAGGTGAGATCCTCGAAATTCAGCGATGCGTCGAAAATGCTCGTCACCGAGTCCGCCACGTTGCCTCCCAGCGTTTCGAGGGTCGCGAACGTCAATGGCTCGGTAGTGAGGAAGTTGAACCACCAGTTGGGATGCATTGCGCCGTCGATGAATGTACGGAGTGTCAGCTCAGGGGGGACGGTCATGCCGTTACGAACGTCTCGCAAACGCGCTCCACCGACCGGGAGGTCGACCGTGAGTACCAGAGCGCGATAGCCAGCATCTCGAGCCTGCTGGATCAGGCCCTCTGAGAACGCTCTGTCCTTCCACACATACAGTTGGAACCACAGATTCGCCTGAGGAGCGGCATCTGCGAGGTCGATGGGAGTAGTGGTTCCCATGGTCGAAAGCACATACGGGACCGATGCCAACTCCGCGACGCGCCCGATAGCCGGCTCTCCTTCGTGGTGCATCATCCGCGTGAAACCCGTGGGTGCGAACCCAAACGGATACCCGACGCGATCGCCGAGCATCGTCGTTGATGTGTCGCACTGGGATACATCCCGCAACACGGAGGGGAGGAACTCGATATTCCCGAACAGGTCCTTGGACCGTGTGAGGCTTATCTCGGCATCTGCTGCTCCATCAACGTAGTCGAACGCCGCTCTTGGTGTACGCCGCCTTGCTCTGCGGCGAAGATCCTCCACGCTGGCCATTCGCCTCATCACTCGTTCTGTGTGTGTGCCCGTACGCGGAGCGGTCCGCAGGAGGGGAGCAAGTTCGCTCCAGCGGGGTGTGCGTCTTTGTGTCATGGGCTTAGGTTGCCACACCCACGCGGACTGCACCACCTGTGCACCGGAGTCACGGCCCAGACATGCACAATCCCGAGACACGTACTAAGGTATTTATGAATAGTCAAGGTGACGATGCAGCCGCCGAAGAGTTCAAGGTCTATAGACCCCGGGTGCCGCAGTTGGGGCGATGCCCGGGGTCACCCCTTGCTCCGTTCCCGTTCGGTGGTAGCCTCTCGACCACACGACAGGAGGACCAGTTGACCGAAGCGCCGATGGAAACCGAGAGCATCGAACTCACCAGGGATGACCTGGTCGGCCAACTCGAACAGCTTCGCCACGAACTCGGCAACGCGGGCGGACCCACCGACAAGGATGCCCCGCTTCGCCCGTACCAGATCGAGCTTCTGAAGCTCCAACGCTACCTTGAACGCGACAAGATCCCGATGATCGTGATCTTTGAGGGCAGGGACGCTTCAGGCAAAGGTGGGACGATTCGTCGTATCACGCGCTACATGAACGAGAAACGCTACAAGGTCGTCGCACTCGGCAAGCCAACAAACGAGCAGCGGACTCAGTGGTACTTCCAGCGGTACATCGAGAACTTCCCTGCCGGAGGCGAGATGGTTCTGTTCGACCGCTCATGGTACAACCGCGCCATGGTGGAGCCGGTCTTTGGGTTCTGCACGAAAACCCAGTACAGGGACTTCCTTCGGGGTGTCGTGGGGTTCGAGAAGGATCTTGTTCGCCAGGGTTTCGTCCTGGTGAAGCTCTACTTCAGCGTCGAAAAGGACGTCCAGGCAGAACGTTTTGCACGACGGCGCACTGATCCGCTGCGACAATGGAAACTCAGCGAAATCGATGTGCAGGCCCAGGAGTACTGGGATGACTTCACCGAGATGAAGCACCGCATGCTCGAGCGCACCTCTACTGGATCTGCGCCGTGGACCATCATCAGGTCCAACAGCAAGAAGAAGGCACGGCTCAACGCGATGAAGGTGATCCTCAACGCCGTGGACTACGACGACAGGAACCCCGAACTGGACTACACGCCTGATCCTGAGATCGTCATCTCAGGCAAGCGTGAGCTTCAGCGGATGGACACTGAACGAGACACGCTCGGCCGCCCTCGCGGCTGACGTCGCGACCGCCATACGTTGCCACACGCGAGAGAAGGGTCGCTCGTAGAACGTCGTATGTATGACGTACTACGACTCGGAGGTCAGAGAGCCAATGTCGTACGTCGGGGCTGCGCTGATAGCTGGAGTGTTGCGGACGGTTCGCAGTTCTGAGTCGGTCGGAAGAACCGCTTGTCGAGCGCAGCGCTTGAGGGTTCTGACGATGTGAACGTGCGATTTCTTGCGGACGGCCGAAAGCGGGAAGCGGAAAGCGTGCAGAACCCTGGACCCATTCGTTCAGCCTCGTTCGACGTACTACTGCGCTCTGCCTCCCCGGTGCGGTCAGCCCCGCCTCCTCCGAAGTGCCCGACCACCACACGCGCAGAAAGGGAGGATGGCATCTCGTGCCACCCTCCCTTTCTGCTTGGATCGGGTTACTCGGTGTGGGCAACCTGACGGATACGGAAGCTCTGGAACTGGATCACCTTGACGATGGTGATCAGGCCAAGCATGATCGAGAACAGGTACAGGACCGTTCCGAACCGGCGTGCAGCCTCGAGCCAGATGGTCCACTGCTCTGCCAGGATCGCGTCGACCCCGCCGCCTGCGATCGCGACGCCTGCGAAGATGTGGAGCACGACCGCCGTGAGGATGATCATCATCGCCATCATCATCCCGATAAGGAAGCCCTTCGCCGTGCCTGGCATCTTGAGCGTCTTGACGTCGGAGTGAGCGGCCTCTTGCACCGAACCTCCGCCGACCCGGAACTCGCCCAAGATCTTCGCGATGGCGAATGAGATCGCTGCGAACACCATGGCGAAGCCGAAGAACATCGCTGCGGAGATGTACTGGCCGTACGCTGCGATCTGGAGGACGTCATCGCCACTCGAGATCATGTTCGACCTTGCAATAGCCAGGCCCATGCCGACTGCGAAGCCGACCAGGGACATTGCGAACATCGGAGCCCAGAGTGCCTTCCCTGCCTTCTGGGGCAGGATCCTGTCGGGAGCTTGGGCCGTGGTTTCAGTCGTGAAGTCGTCGATAGTAAGTGTTGTCATGTTGATGCCTCCTATTCGCCTGTTGCGGCGATCGAGCGGATGCGGGAGAACTGGAATCCCAGGACGTTAGCGATGGTCGCCAGGGCGAGGACGATGCCTGCGAGCAGCAGAGCGAGTCCAAGCTCACGCAGCGGTCCCATCCATGCCCACCACGGTGCGATTTCGGCGAAGGAATCGGCGTTGAGGCCGATTACCGTGTACACGTACAGTCCGAACTGCACCATCGACACCATCAATCCGGCAGCCATCAAGGCAACGAACGCCTTAGCTGTTGCTGGCATCTTGAGCGTGATTACGTTCAATCCGAGTGCCTTCTGGACTTCCGCTCCGCCCTCACGCAACGATCCGAGGATCGAGCCAAGAAGGAAGGAGATGCCTGCGAGCACAAGGCCCTCACCGAGGAATTGCAGTCCTTGTGTCCATCCGGATGCGCCAATACCTGTACTTGTTCCGACGTTGTTCGCCCAGACGATCGATGTGACGAGGCCCGCAATGACGAACATCGGCCCCATCGCGACCATCGGGAACCACATGGTGCGGGCCATCTTATGGATGGGCAACGTTGCTGGAACGTTCTTGGTGACAGTTGCATCACCGTACTGCGTGTGGACGTCTCCGAGGGTGGGTCCTACGCCATGTTCTGTGGGCTGGAGCGCACCCAGTGCCACCTTGACGCTCTCGATCCGGAGCCAGAGGCGCACCAGGATACCGACCAAAGCCGCTGCGATCGCGACCTTGACCGTTACCAGAGCAGTTGTCTGGAGCCCGAATGCGATCGCCAGCAATTGTGCTGAGTTCCCGCTTTCGAGGTCGTTGGCTGCGACCAAAGCGATCACTGCCACTGCCATCGCGATCATGAGTCCGACGATGCCGAGTCCGACCGCGATCTTCGGGTGTGGCGTCACCGCCTTGTAGTCGCTGTTCGTTGGAGTAACCAACTTGTCTATTGCTACTGCCATGAGGTCTCCTCTCGTAGTTCGATACTGACCTTCATGAGCGGCAACCCGACTCGGGGAGCCAACGACACTGCATTGTCGAACAGGCGACACTTTCTTGTCACTTAGACGACAATTGTGGCGACACGACGGCTCCTGGCATGAATTCACATCCGGGGCTGGACGTACCTGGCATCGATCTGCTTGATCGTTGAGACACCGCGGCGCGTCATCTTCATGTCGAGGATCCTCATTGAGGTCGATTCCTTGTGGATCGTCGCTACACCACGACCCAGGCCTCTGAGGAAGAAGACCTCCCGGCCGGCCACGACGAGCACCTCTGGTTCAGTAGCTGTTGCCTCAAGCGCTCTGGCCTGTGCGCTTTGCGGTTCACGCTCGAGGAACGACACCTCAACGACATCATCGTCACCCGTCCACGGGACCGCTTCGACGATAGAACGGATATCGAAAGCCGTGCGCAGAAATACCTCGGATGCGAACCCGAACCGCTCAAGAAATCGATCCTCGAGTTCGGCTACCAGGGGAGGGGAGGGGGCATCGAAGATGACATTCCCCGTTGCGATGTAGGTCGCGACGTCTGCATACCCCATGCTCTCATAGATAGCACGCAGGTCCACCATCTTGATTCGCCGGTTACCTGTGTTGATCGCCCGCAACAACGCAACGTACAGCACTGTGACCGACCTCCCAATCCAACGTACGGGATGATTCGAACACTAGTCATCAGAGTTCATGGCACGAGCACCAGCGGGTCATGCCTCGCATCGCGTTGTGTGTCTGGCTTTCCAACATCTGAACAAAGCAGGAACACAGAGCACACGGGGATTCCGCCCCGATAGGTTCGGGTTGACACCCTGATACCGACCTGGAGTGAAGACCATGGAATTCTTGAAGCGATACCGTTGGATCATCATCGGCGCAGGAGCAGTGATCGTCATGGTCGCGTTCCTTGCCTTCCGTCCCGACAAACTGTTCGTCGATGACGCTGTGGACGAGTCGCTCTCGGATGCATTCGTGACCGAGACGGTCGCAACGACACTGCCTCCGCTGGTGACAGATTCCACGAGCAACGCACCAGATCAGGGAGAGCCGACGACCACCACAACCTTGCAACCCCCAACGACCACCAAGCCAGCGCCATCAGATCCGAGCGTTATCGCAGGCGGCGAGTTCGTCGGTATCGACCATTCCGCCGAGGGCACAGCTGCGGTATACGAACAGGATGGGCAGTACGTCCTGCGTTTCGAGGACGACACCGACATCCAGAACGGTCCCGATCTCTTTGTGTGGCTTCTCGAGAGCGAGGATTACGAGAGCGGGACACCGCCGCGGTACATCGACCTTGGAAAGATCAAGGGAAACATCGGTGGCCAGAACTACGAGCTACCACCAGAGTACGACCCTGAGTTGCATCAGTTCGTGCTCATCTGGTGTCTCCGATTCGCAACCCCATTCGCCGCCGCACCCCTCACGTAGGTCTCACGAGACCATTGACGCATCACGCCGAATGCCATATGATATTCATATGGCACGAGTCCAAACGATCGTTCAACTCAATTCCGACCTAATCGATGCACTCGATCGAGAGGCAGAAGCGGCAGGAATGTCGCGGTCAGCTGTGATTCGTCAGGCTATCGAGAACCATCTCGTCTCGACCAGAAGGGCCCTTGTCGACAAGGCTCTGGTCGACGGATACACGCTCGTCCCGCAGGGCGCCAGGGACGAATGGGGTGTCACGTTGGAGCAATCCAGGCAGAACACGCGCCGAACCCTCGAACGTCTTGATGCCGAAGAAGAGGCTGCAGGCCTCACATGGTGAGACGCGGAGAGATCTGGTGGTACGAACCTCCTGATACGAAACGTCGCCCACACCTCATCCTCACGAGAGACAGCGTGATTCCATACCTCAGCGATGTTCTTGCAATACCGGCAACTCGGACACGCCGCGGTATACCAACGGAGATCGAACTCGACACACATGATGGCATGCCGGTCGACTGCGTCCTCACCACGGACAATCTGACGCTCATCACAACGTCCTATCTGACGGAGCGCATCACCGAGTTGAACGCCGCCACGATGGCCGCTGTCTGCGATGCGATCACCGTCACCACCGGTTGCTAGGGGATTACCACGCTTCTGGCGTCCACAGGAGCGACATATGGCGCTCCTGGACGCTAGAAGTCTAAATGTTACATAACGTGGATTATGGGCGTT
>Ga0164313_10000750_pt1 | contig 27213 bp, 24 predicted proteins | sample GuaBasSedimGuay4_FD_113735 | JGI IMG/M metagenome (GOLD analysis project Ga0164313, IMG submission 113735) | Subseafloor sediment microbial communities from Guaymas Basin, Gulf of California, Mexico - Guay4, Core 4569-4, 0-3 cm | ecosystem: Environmental > Aquatic > Marine > Hydrothermal vents... | reverse complement strand
ATCTTGATGTCCATTTGCAGTGCAGTAATACCGGCGGACGTACCCGCTACTTTAAAGTCCATATCGCCGAGATGATCTTCGTCGCCCAATATATCCGTCAATACAGCAAATCCGCTTTCTTCTTTTACCAGACCCATGGCGATACCGGCGACGGGTGCTTTAAGCGGCACGCCGGCGTCCATCAATGCCAGACTGGAGCCACAAACCGAAGCCATAGAGCTGGAACCGTTTGATTCGGTAATCTCGGACACGACGCGGATGGTGTAAGGAAAGGCATCCTGATCAGGCAGCACTGCCGCAATACCACGACGGGCGAGTCGGCCATGACCAGTTTCTCGTCGACTGGTGCCACCCATACGACCGGCTTCACCTACTGAATAAGGAGGGAAGTTGTAATGCAGCATAAAGCCGTCTTCTTTGCTGCCCTGCAGTGTTTCAAGCCGCTGAGCATCACGCAATGAACCCAGTGTAGTGACCACGATGGCCTGAGTTTCACCACGGGTAAACAGAGCCGAACCATGGGTGCTGGGCAACAAACCAACTTCTACCGCTACCGGTCGAACAGTTGTGCTATCGCGCCCATCTATACGCGGCTCGCCGCGAATAATACGGCCACGAACAATTTTCTTTTCAAGCTTTTTGAAAGCTTCACGGACATCGTCTTCGTTAATATCTCCGCCTTCTACCACCAGCGTTGCAATCGCCCCGGCGCGCAAGTCTCCCAGGCGAACAGTGCGTTCCTGCTTATCGGTAACAAGATAGGCTTCTTCTATACCAGCACCGATTTCCGTTTGCAAGCGATCTGCAACAGCAATATTTTCTGGCTCTGCCTGCCAGTCCCATTTGGGTTTGCCAGCTTCGCTGGCCAATTCTTCAATGACCTGGATAACGGCCTGCATTTCCTGATGAGCGTAAAGCACAGCACCAAGCATCAGGTCTTCGGACAGTTCACTGGCCTCCGACTCAACCATCAATACAGCATCTTTAGTGCCCGCTACAACCATATCCAGCCGAGAATCTTTCAAGGCCGCAAAGCCGGGGTTTAACAAATAGCCGTCTGCCTCAGTAAAGCCTACACGCGCAGCACCAACTGGGCCATTAAACGGTAGACCAGATATCGCCAGAGCAGCGGATGCACCGATCAATGCGGGTATATCTGGATCAATGTCTTTATTTGACGACATAACCGTGAGTACGACCTGTACTTCATTTTTAAAACCATCGGGAAACAGGGGGCGAATCGGTCGATCAATCAATCGACAGGTCAGGGTTTCTTTCTCGTTTGGACGCCCTTCACGTTTGAAAAACCCGGCGGGGATTTTTCCTGCTGCGTAGGTCTTTTCCTGATAGTTAACAGTCAGCGGGAAGAAATCCTGTCCGGCACGAACATTTTTCGCGCCTACCACCGTACATAGGACAACGGTATCGTCCATACTACACACCACCGCACCGCTCGCCTGTCTGGCAATGCGCCCAGTTTCCAGAGTCACGGTGTGCTTACCATATTGAAATGTTTTACTTATGGGGTTCACAATTTTCACCTTTTAAATAACTTCAATGGCCCCAAATCGGAGCCATTGTTTTCGAATTATTATCGACGTAAGCCCAGCTTTTTAATCAACTGGCTGTAACGATCGACATCCTTGCTCTTCAGATAATCGAGCAGCTTTCTACGCTGATTAACCATACGGATCAAGCCACGACGACTATGATGATCCTTTTTAAAGGCTGCAAAATGCTCCTGCAATTTGTTAACATTTGCCGTTAACAGAGCCACCTGTACCTCAGGGGAACCGGTATCTCCCTCACCACGGGCATTATCTTTTACAATTGTTGCTTTATCTTCTGCACTCAGTGCCATTTTCTTCTCTCCAATATGCCAGTTAATTCAGGTTCGTCCACGCATATTTATAGACGACCCAATTTATGCCGATACTGCTAAATCAGCACCTGCAAAACAGGCAATGTTATAGCTCGGCTATCTTTAAAGCTGGGAAATTATTGCCCAGCCACCAAACGGCGCGGCGTAACTCGTCCATCATCAAGGACTTCACCAACACCTAAAAAATCACCATCATCGCGAAAAATGCGCACTATATCGCCTTCTTCCGCATCACGGTAGGCCACCGGAGTCATCACCGGCTGACCACGACGAAAGTACCACGCTGAACTTTCTGGCAGCTCAACAGCCAGGCGATCTGCCACTGCAGCGTCCAGCGGCCGCAACAGAAAATCGAGGTCTTCTCCGCGCTTGCCTTCACGTAGGGCTTCGAGTTGCTCAAGCGTAACTGCTTCGTCAAGCCCAAATGGCCCAGCAGCACTACGGCATAAACTAGATACGTGCGCGCCAACGCCCAGCGCCTTACCCATATCTTCAGAGATGGTTCGAATATATGTGCCTTTGCTGCAATGTATTTCGACGTCCGCTTCTGCCACTTCACCAGGCCTGAAAGCTAACAATTCAAAGCGATATATCATTGCAGATCGAGCCTTTCGCTCTACTTCAATACCTTGCCTGGCAAGTTTATATAAAGGTTGTCCCTTGTGTTTAAGCGCTGAATACATAGACGGAATCTGTTCTATCTCACCACGAAAAGCTGGCAAGGCCGCCTCTATTTTTTCAGCAGTCAATCCGCTAGCATCACTACAGCTGACTATATCGCCATCTGCATCCCCAGTTTCAGTTGCCACACCAAAGCTAAAGGTGCTGCGGTAGACTTTATCGGCCTCTAGCAAGAATTGAGTAAACTTGGTCGCCTCACCAAGGCAGATAGGCAACACGCCAGTCGCCAATGGATCCAGGCTCCCAGTATGTCCAGCTTTGGCCGCATAAAACAGGTGTTTAACTTTTTGCAGGGCTTCGTTTGAAGTCAGGCCAGCTGGCTTGTCCAATATTAGAATACCGTCTACCGGTCGGCCCTTTTGACGACGTTTTGCCAAACTACTTATCCTCGCCTTCAGCATCGGATTGATGATCCTGAGCGACGGCGTAATCTATCAAAGCCGACAAATGTCGACCGCGATCGCCGGTATCATCATAAAAAAAAGTCAATCGCGGTGTTACTCGCAAACGCATACGCCGCATCAATAGTGAGCGTAAAAACCCTGCTGCCTTATTGAGCACGGCAATACGCAGAGTATGCTCATCGTCATCGAGTTCTTCAATAAAATTCACGAACACTTTAGCAGCGGTAATATCTCGACTGACATCGACCCCAGTCACATTAATCATCGACAAACGTGGATCGCGAAGTTCCTGGCGAATCATATCCGCCAGCTCGCGCTGCACGGCATCGGCCACCCGGTCACTACGGCTGAACTCTCTAGGCATAGTTCAATGCCTACTACAGCTCTCGGGCTATGTGCTGGATATCATAGACTTCAATCTGATCACCCGCCTTGACATCGTTATAATCCTTGACGCCGATACCACATTCCATGCCATTGCGCACATCATTAACATCGTCCTTAAAGCGACGCAAAGACTCCAGCTCCCCCTGATAAATGACCACATTATCGCGAAGTACACGAATAGGTTTATTGCGATGTAAAGTACCTTCGATAACCATACAGCCAGCAATTTGACCAAACTTTGGTGACCTGAATACATCGCGAACCTCGGCAATTCCGACGATTTCCTCGCGGATCTCAGGGTCGAGCATACCGGAAAGTCCCTGTTTAACTTCATCGAGCAAGTTGTAAATAACGCTGTAATAGCGAATTTCGACGCTTTCCTCTTCCGCTCGACGTCGCGCAGGGGTGTCGGCCCTGACATTAAAGCCCATCACCACTGCGCCAGTAGTGAAAGCCAGGTCTATATCGGATTCATTGAGTCCACCGACTCCGGAGGAAACTACTTTCACCTCCACCTCATCGGTCGCAAAATCTGCCAATGCTGACAGGATAGCCTCCAGGGAGCCTCTGACATCCGCTTTGATAAGTACTGGCAATACTTTCTTACCGCTACCCTCAAAGGTTGCAAACATGTTTTCAAGCTGTGAGGCTTGCTGACGCGCGACCTTTTCTTCCCGGGCTTTTTGCTGGCGATGCTCAGCGACTTCCCGTGCTTTGCGCTCATCACTGATCACAGCAAATTCATCACCGGCATCTGGTGGTGTATCTAAACCGAGTATTTCCACAGGAATCGATGGCCCGGCCTCAGCAATTGCTGCCCCTGACTCATCCATCATCGCACGAATTTTGCCTACGCTTTCTCCTGCCAGGATAAAATCGCCTTTGCTCAAGGTGCCCGCCAACACCAATGCTGTGGCAACAACGCCACGACCTTTGTCCACTCGCGCCTCTACAATGACACCCTGAGCTGGCACATTGGTTGGTGCAGCAAGCTCTAATAATTCGGCCTGCAAGAGAATGGCCTCCAGCAACTCATCTATGCCTTCCCCGGTGTGGGCAGAAACTTTCACGAACTGGGTGTCACCCCCCCAATCTTCGGGAATCACATCCTTTGCCGCCAGCTCGTTTATGACTCGGTCGGGATCCGCACCATCCTTATCAATCTTGTTAATAGCCACCACTATGGGTACACCGGCTGCTCGTGAATGCTGAATAGCCTCTTCCGTTTGAGGCATTACACCATCATCAGCGGCGACAACCAAAATAACCACATCTGTCGCCCTGGCACCACGAGCACGCATAGCAGTGAAGGCCGCGTGACCAGGAGTATCAAGAAAAGTAACCATGCCATGTGGCGTTTCCACGTGATAGGCACCTATGTGCTGAGTGATGCCACCCGCCTCTCCCAGAGCAACACGACTATCACGGATGTGATCAAGCAATGAAGTCTTACCGTGGTCTACATGCCCCATTACTGTTACCACGGGGGCCCGCTTCTCAGCAGTTCCGTCTACAGCCAGCTCCTGACGCAACTGTTCTTCAACTGCATCGGCCACGTCTTTAACCACTTTCGGGCGGTGACCCAACTCTTCGGTCACCAGTACGGCTGTATCCTGATCAATACTGTCATTAATGGTTACCATCGCGCCCATTTTCATCAGTTCTTTGATAACAGCAGCAGCTTTCACTGACATTTGCCGCGCCAGATCAGCGACAACGATGGTCTCGCCGATTTCCACGTCGTGTACTATTTTATCAGTGGGTTTCTGGAAAACGTGGACATTTTCCATTTTCACTATAGGTACAGAAGACTTTAAACGGGTGCTTTTCGGTTTCTCGTCATCATTAAGATCGCCGTCATCGATAAGATCGCCAGCTTTTCGTTTGCGAGTACCTTTGACCAGCTTTTTCTTCTTCGGCCGGTCTTCAAGGTCGTCGGGCTTATCCCGCCTTTTTGACAGCTTGCCACTGGGCTCCCCAGTAACTCCAGGCTCTGGAACAGCAGACGCCGGCGAGGGCATCACTGACTCTGGCTTCTTCACTTCTGCACTTTGTTTTTGTTGCGCCGCCTGTTCAACAGCTAGCTTAGCTGCCTCATCCTCTTTATTGCGCGCATCAACCGCCGCCAGGCGTTTTGCCTCTGCACTCGCCAGTGTGGATTGAAAACTATCAGCAGTTTGCTCCGTGGATCCACTCTCCGCCGCTTCACCCGTCACAGATCCTGGAACTGATTCTGGAGCAACAGCGTCACGTTTTACGTAGGTGCGTTTTTTTCGCACCACAACATTGACAGTTTTCCTTCCCGCACCTGCTTTCAATGTGCTTGTGCTTTTACGCCGTAAAGTGATTTTTTTAGGCTCACTTGCCTGTTCACCGTGCAGGCTCTTCAGATGAACCAGCAATTTTTGCTTTTCTTCATCTGTAACTGTTGTTTCACTAGTTTTATCTGCCAGGCCCGCCTCATGCATTTGCTCCAGCAAACGCTCTATCGAAGTTCCCACTGTTTCGGCCAGTTCACTAACAGTAACTTCAGCCATCAGATTTCCTCACTAATTACCTTATAGCACTACTAAAAAAGCGATTGTCTACTGCGCTTCTTCCTCAAACCACGGCGCACGAGCAGTCAAGATCAACTGTACAGCGCGGTCGTGATCAATATTTTCAATATCCTGCAAGTCATCGATGGACAATTCCGCCAGGTCTTCCATGGTGACAATACTGCTGGCCGCCAACTTATATGCGAGGGTCTGGTCCATACCTTCCATAGTTAACAAATCCTCAGCGGGCTCAGCATTTGCCAGCTCTTCCTCCGATGTCAGGGCTGCAGTCAACAATGCATCCTTGGCGCGCGCCCGTAATTCTTCAGCGATCTCCTGATCAAAACCTTCTGTCATCGCTAACTCTTCAAGGGGCACATAGGCCACCTCTTCTACCGAGGTAAATCCTTCCTCGACCAGAACGATAGCAACATCTTCATCGATGTCGAATTTCCGCATAAACTCTTCGACGATAGTGCCGGCTTCTTCGTTTTGTTTATCTTCGAGCTCTTCCACGGTCATGATATTGACATGCCAGCCGGTCAGCTCAGAAGCCAGGCGAACATTTTGACCACTTTTACCGATAGCCTGGGCCAGGTTGTCCTGGGCCACCGCTACGTCCATAGTGTTGTTGTCTTCATCCACGACAATCGACTCAACCTCCGCCGGCGCCATGGCATTAACCATCAATTTCGCTTGATTATCGTCCCACAGCACGATATCGATACGCTCACCATCAAGCTCATTGGACACCGCCTGTACCCTGGCGCCTCTCATACCGACACAGGCACCCACCGGGTCGATACGTCCATCGTTGGTTTTGACCGCAATCTTGGCGCGTGAACCAGTGTCTCGTGCTGCCGCTCGAATCTCAATGACCTGTTCCGCAATTTCCGGCACTTCAACACGAAATAACTCAATCAACATTTCGTTACAGGCGCGACTAAGCAATAACTGTGGGCCACGGCCCTCTGTGCGAATATCGAACAGTATCGCGCGGGCTCGGTCATTAACACGAAACACTTCACGACCGACAAGTTCCTCACGCGGTAACAGGCCTTCTGCATTGTTACCGAGATCAACAATAATATGTTCACGCGTCACCTTTTTAACAGTGCCGCCAATCAATTCGCCGACTCTGTCACGATATTTTTCAACCACCAGCTCTCGTTCTGCTTCGCGAACTTTCTGAACGATGACCTGTTTGGCCGTCTGCGCCGCAATACGGCCAAACTTGATATTGTCAATCTTCTCCTCGTAGGTATCACCTGCCACCAACGCGGGATTTTTCTCGTGAGCTTCTTCGAGAGTGAACTGGGTACCAAGTTCGGCCAGTGTTTCATCATCAACAACGTCCCACCAACGAAAGCTATCGTAATCGCCAGTTTCATAATCGATAACTACTCTAATATTGGATTGTTCGTCATAGCGTTTTTTTGTCGCTATGGCCAGGGCTTCTTCGATCGCTTCGAAAATGACGCCTTTGGCAACACCTTTTTCGTTAGAAACCGCTTCAGCAACTAGCAATATTTCTTTGTCCATCCGTAAGCCCTATATAGTTACCGCTAAATAGTTACCGCTAAAAATGGGGAATCACTCTCGCTTTCTCAACACTTTCAAACGGAAACGAGTACTCATGTTGATCAACATTCAAGACAATGTCCCCTGCCTCGATCGCTTCCAGTTTGCCCTTAAAACTACGCCTCCCTTCAAACGGGAAACGCAACTTCACATTTATTGTTTCACCGATGAAGCCGCGATATTGCGCGGGTGTAAATAGCGGCCTGTCCAGTCCTGGCGAAGAAACCTCAAGCGTATATTCACCATGAATGGGATCCTCAACATCGAATACTGAGCTGAGTTGGCGACTTACCCGCTCACAGTCACCAACTCCCACACCATCTTCATGATCTATATAGACTCGAAGCATACTGGTTTTACCGCGGACAAAAAACTCTACACCCCATAGGGTGAGCCCCATTGCCTCGACAACAGGCTCAACCAGCAACACTAATTTATCCCGTGAAATGGCCATTCACCTGCCTATACATAGCGGAGCAATAAATACCAGGGCAATACTCCGTAAACCCATGCTTACAAAGCCAATAACAAAAAGCCCCTGTAAACAGGGGCTTTACGCACTGCGCACCTAAGCTGCGCAATATTGGTAGCGGGGGCAGGATTCGAACCTACGACCTTCGGGTTATGAGCCCGACGAGCTACCAGGCTGCTCCACCCCGCAATCAATTCTGTATTACATTAGCGCATTCATAGCCCGCTACTACGCCATATCCACAACAGCCAGACCTGGTAAACTGGCTGCCTTAAGGGCGAGGGATTATAGGCCCGAGGTGTATCGCGGTCAAGCGCCTGACCGCTTGTAGTTTGGCAATCACATTTGGCCAGCGCGCTGTATACAAAAGCGCATTATATGACCCACGAAATATGACCCACGAAACTTGTTGAATATCATCTCCTTGGCTACTATGTGCGGCCTTGTTTGGCATCCACCTCGGTATCTTTATGTCCCTTTTCGATTTTGCCAATAGCCGTGAAGGCTACTACGGCAACTACGGCGGTACTTTTTTACCCGAAATTCTTACTGCAACCATTGAAGAATTGCAGGACTGTTTTCGAACTTGCAAGAATGATCCTTCATTCTGGAATGAATTTGTCGATTTGATGCGCACCTACTCGGGTCGACCAACCCCGGTCACCTATCTTGAGAACCTTTCCAGGCAACTGGGTGGCGCGCGAATCTTTGTCAAACGAGAAGATCTTGGCCACACTGGATCTCACAAAATCAATAACGTCATGGGCCAGGGCCTGATATGTAAACGGCTCGGTAAAAAACGCGTTATTGCGGAAACCGGCGCGGGTCAACACGGTTTTGCCACAGCGACCATGGCCGCCCGTTTTGGTTTCGACTGTAAAATCTATATGGGCGCCATCGATATTGCTCGTCAACGTCCCAACGTCTTCTGGATGGAAAGCCTTGGCGCCGAAGTGGTGTCCGTGGAAGATGGCCAGCGCACTTTGAAAGACGCCATCAACGAGTGCTTACGTGACTGGGTGACCAATATGGCTGACACCCACTATGTATTGGGCACGGCCTGTGGTCCTCATCCGTTCCCGGAGATGGTCAGCTTCTTTCAGTCGGTCATAGGTAAGGAGGCCCGCGAGCAAATCATTGACGAGGCCGGCAGATTACCTGACCGGGTATTTGCCTGTGTCGGCGGCGGCTCTAACGCCATCGGTATTTTTCAGGGTTTTATGGATGACAACGTCGAACTGGTGGGCGTTGAAGCAGGTGGGCATGGCCCCGGTTCTGGCTTGCATGCCTCACGGCTTGCCTACCATGACGCCTCAGTGGGTGTAGCGCAGGGCTACAAGACATATTTCCTACAGAATGATGACGGCAATATGCTCGAAACTCATTCTATCGCCGCTGGACTGGACTACATTGGCATCAACCCCATTCTCGCAGATCTCTGGGAGAAAAAGCGGGTACGCTTTGAAGCCGCCACTGACGAGATGGTGCGCGAAACACTCACACTAGTCATGCGTACTGAAGGGCTGATCCCCGCACTGGAAAGCTGTCACGCCTTTGCCCAGGCAATACTGGAAGCGCCGAAGATGGCAAAGAATGAAATCATCCTTATCAATCAGTCTGGTCGCGGCGATAAGGATATTTTCACTGTCGCCGATACTATTGAAGACGAACACTGGAAACAATTTATTAAAGACAAGGCGGTAGAATATGGCTCCTGATACTGTAACGTCGGCAGCATCCCCACTGGAGCTCTATCTTCGCGAACGCCTGGAGCATAAAAAATTACTGTTAATGACCCATGTGGTTTGCGGCTACCCGTCCTTTGAGGATAACTGGCGTGAACTGGAAATTATGGCCGAGTTTGGCGTAGATATGGTCGAACTGCAGTTTCCATTTTCCGAACCCTCCGCCGACGGGCCGCTATTTGTACGCGCCAACCAGGAGGCGATCAACAATGGCACTTCTCCCGCCGACTGTTTTGCGTTTATGGAAAAAGTCAGTGCGCACTTTCCTTTCAAAGTATTAATGATGGGTTACTACAATACAGTTTTCAAAATGGGTGAAGCTACTTTTGTAAACAAACTGGCCGCCGCCGGTGGGTGTGGCTATATTGTGCCTGACCTGCCTGTCGAAGAAGCTGGTGAACTACATGGCCTGTCCGCTAGCAAAGGGCTTGCGCCAATTGTGCTGATGACGCCAACTAATACGGAAGCCCGCCTGCAGTTGTTGGGTGATGCCTCGCAGGGCTTTATTTATGCAGTCGCCCGCAAAGGTGTGACCGGCAACAAGACGGAAATGGGTGACGATCTGGACGCTTTTATCCGCCGTTGTCGAGCTCATACAACTTTGCCTATTGGTGTGGGTTTTGGCGTGAAGCAAAAAGCGGATCTAGATTTTTTACGCGGCAGGGCAGATATTGCCATTATCGGCACCGCTGCCCTAAGCGCCTGGGAAGAAGGTGGTGAAAATGCGCTTAGGACTTTCTTTGCAAGCCTGACGGCATAGAGAGCACCACAAGAACTATTGCCCTGAGGTAAGTTCTGACCGTGCAATCAGTAAGGCTGATAGTCGTTCATCATATTAAGACTCTCGGCAACGGCCTGACAGGTGATATGCCCTTTGTATGTATTTACCCCTCTGGCAAAACCCCGATCTGTTGCTAAAGCGTTTTCGCTCTGGTTGGCGAGTTTTAGAGCGTAGGGCAAGGTAGCGTTGGTGAGAGCAATTGTGGACAGGCGCGGATAAGCGCCGGGCATATTGGCCACGCAATAGTGGATAACGCCATGCTTCTCAAAGACCGGCTCGGCGTGAGTAGTAGGCCTGGACGTCGCCACACAGCCGCCCTGATCGATGCTCACATCCACAATCACTGAGCCGGGAGGCATCATTTCAACCATGGCTTCGCTGATGACATAGGGCGTCCGCCCACCACGAACCAGCACAGCACCCACAACAAGGTCCACATCACTCAATTCTGCAGCAATATTTTCTTCGTTAGATTGAATAAAACGAATGTTGGTCGATAATGCTTTGGCCAGTTGCCGCGTGTTATCAGGCCGATTACCGGCAACAATAACTTCAGCACCCATGCCGCTAGCCACTTTGGCGCTGTGCTGGCCTACCACCCCGTCACCGACTATCAGCACCTTGCCATAGCTCTGGTCAAACAACTGTGACAGCAACATTCCCTTACCACCGTTGAATCTGGCCAGATAGAAATTACCCATTGTCACGGCCATGCTGCCAGCAACGGCACTCATTGGCGCCAGCAGAGGCAATTTACCCTGCCCGTCCTCGACGGTTTCATAAGCAATGGCCGTAGTTTTGTTGCTAAGCAGCATATGGGTCAGTTCTGGATCGACACCGGCAAGATGGAAGTAGGTGAATACAGTTTGCTGCTGCAGGAAAGGGTATTCAATGGCAACTGGCTCTTTTACTTTGAGCACAAGATCAGCATCCCAGGCGCCGGCCGCGGTGACAATATGTGCGCCAACTTGTTTATACTCAGCATCAACAAAGCCTGAACCCACACCAGCATTCTCCTCCACACACACAGTATGGCCGGCATTTACCAGTGCCTGCGCGCCTGAGCAAGTCAATGCAATCCGGTTTTCACCGGGCTTTATTTCTTTCGGTACACCAATTTTCATGATGGCATCATCCCTGTGAAGTGCAGTGGTAAAAATAGCTCGCAAGCTGTAGCTGAAATCTTTGCCTACGCGACAAACGTGGGAAGTATAAGCTATCTACACATTGTAAATATGGGTGGGCCAAACCTGCCAACTTTCGATTGAGGCGACAAGTCATCACCCGTTATACTGCCGACCTCACAACAGGGCCTCCCACTATGAAATGCACAAGCTCAATTGAACGCGCAGTGCTGGCGGCTTTTTTGCTTTGCTGCCTGGGAGCAATCAATGCCTGCGGTAATAAGGGCCCGCTGTATCTTCCGGAACCACCGGTCCAACAGCAACTTCCCGAACGTGAAGATAATCCGCCTAAAGAATCAGCGCCTGAAAAATCAGCGCCAGAAGAACAAACACCTCAAGAACCAGCACCTGAATAAAAATAAGCGCTCGTGACAATGAACCATTTCGCTTCCCACAAGGGCGAGCTGTATGCCGAGGGTGTACCACTTGCCGACATTGCTTCTCGTTACGGGACGCCAGCCTATGTGTATTCGAAAAAAGCACTCAGCGAACATTTCCTGGCTTATGAGCAGGCTCTGTCCGGCCACTCTCATCTTGTCTGCTACGCAGTTAAAGCGAATTCGAATCTGGCAGTACTAAAGCTATTAGCAGATCTTGGTGCGGGTTTTGATATTGTTTCCGCTGGCGAATTAAAAAGGGTTTTGACCGTCGGCGGCAGTGCTGACAAAACTGTTTTCTCTGGTGTAGGCAAACGCGCTGATGAAATCGAATATGCATTAAAAGCTGGCATTCACTGTTTTAACGTGGAATCTAAAGGTGAACTGGAACAAATCCAGCGTATTGCCCGCAACCTGAATACCACAGCAGCGATTTCGCTGCGCATAAATCCAGACGTTGATGCCTTAACCCACCCTTATATCTCCACTGGGTTAAAAGAGAACAAATTTGGTATCGATATTGATACCGCTTTTACTGTTTACCAGCAGGCCGCAGCGCTGCCCAATGTGAAAATTATCGGCATAGATTGTCATATCGGCTCACAACTTACCGAAATCGAGCCTTTCCTCGATGCACTTGATCGCGCACTAGCACTGGTAGGCAAACTGACCGAGATCGGTATAAATGTCGAACATCTGGATCTGGGTGGCGGTCTCGGCGTCCGCTACAGAGACGAAACCCCGCCCCCCATCAAAGACTATATTGCTGCCGTGTTAGAAAAATTGCAGGAGCGGAACCTGACTCTGATTGTCGAACCAGGACGCTCAATAACTGCCAATGCAGGCATATTGCTGACCCGAGTCGAATACATCAAAAACAACGGCGATAAAAATTTTGTCGTGGTCGACGCTGCCATGAACGACATGATCAGGCCAACACTATACGATGCCTGGCTGAATATAGAACCGGTACACAGCGAAGCCAACCAACTTGAAGAGGTCTGTGATATTGTCGGACCGGTATGTGAGACCGGCGATTTTCTTGGCAAGGATCGTCGACTCGCTGTTAAACAAGGTGATTTACTTTGCGTACATTCAGCGGGTGCTTACGGGTTTACCATGAGTTCTAACTATAATACGCGACCGCGGGCCGCAGAAATCATGGTCGATGAAACTACAATCCATCTGGTGAGAGAGCGGGAAACCATCGATAGTTTGATGCGCGGAGAGCACACGCTACCGGAAACACCATAATGTTGATTCGATTTACAAAAATGCATGGTCTCGGCAATGACTTTGTGGTCATTGATGGCGTATCTCAGGCAATCCATATGACGCCGACACTGGCGCAGAATCTGGCAGATCGCCACCGTGGTGTGGGCTGCGATCAAGTGCTAGTGGTCGAACCTCCGTCAGTGGCCAATGTGGATTTCCGCTACCGTATTTTTAACGCTGATGGCAGCGAAGTGGCACAGTGCGGTAACGGGGCTCGCTGTTTTGCCAAGTTTGTCGTCGATCAAAAACTAACTGGCAAAAAGCATATTCGAGTGCAGACAAATACTGGCATTCTCGAATTGCAATTTGAAAACTCAAAGAGCATTAGCGTAGCGATGGGTATACCTGTATTTGACCCCAAACATATCCCCCTGCTTAGCGACCAACAGGAAACATGCTATCCACTAAAAGTTGATGGCGCTATGTACAGGGTTGCCGCACTATCCCTGGGTAATCCCCACGCGGTGTTGCAGGTAGATAATGTCGATAACGCACCGATTGCTGAACTGGGCCCAAAAATAGAAAGTCACAGCAATTTTCCAGAAAGGGTGAATGCAGGATTTATGGAGGTAGTGTCCCGCCGACAAATCAGGCTAAGGGTCTATGAACGAGGCGTAGGCGAAACACAGGCGTGCGGCTCCGGCGCTTGCGCAGCAGTAGTGGCAGGTATACAGCAAGACCTGTTAGACTCATCGGTATCTGTGGATTTGGTCGGTGGCCGCCTCGATATTTCCTGGCCTGGAGAAAACCAGTCGGTCACCATGACCGGACCAGCAACTACTGTATTTCATGGGCGTATAAAAATATGAGCAATATAGATAAGCCCGGAAAGGAACTTTCCGAACAGCAGGTCAGTGACTTTCTAACCGCCAACCCTGACTTTTTTGACCGGCATCCGCGAGTGATAGAAAACCTCGAATTGCCTCACGAAAGCGGTAAAGCAGTATCACTGATTGAGCGACAAATCAGCGTCCTGCGTGATCGCAATATTGAAATGCGCCGTCGCCTCAATAATTTGCTTGAATCCGCACGAACTAACGACAAACTATTTGAAAAAACCAAACGCCTGGTACTGACAATTCTCGAGTCTCAGGATCTGGACAGTGTTGTATCAGTTTTGTACGACAGCCTGGGCACAGACTTTAAAGTTGAATTTCACAATCTTATCCTGCTCGGTGAAGTCGATAAAATCCCTCACAGCCACGCCAAAGTGGTTGGTTTGGATGAAGCAAACAATGCCATCGGCACGCTGCTGCGTACTAACCGCGCAATCTGCGGTGTACTCAGGCATGACGAACTTGAATTCCTGTTTGGCGAAGATGCTCCTAAAATTGGCTCAGTTGCCGCAGTACCCCTTTGCCACGGTAGCATTTTTGGTATTCTGGCCATTGGTAATAGCGACCCTAATCGTTACCGTAGCAGTATGGGTACACTGTTTTTAAGTTATATCGCCGAAGTTCTCAACCGTGTTGCGCCAAAGTTACTGAACTAACTCAAACGTGTTAACACAGGGCGAGTGACAACCGTGTCCAGTACTGTTCCTGACAGCAACCAGGTCGATAGTTTCAGGCGCTACCTGGCTCACGAACGTGGTTTGTCGCCACATACTGTCACCAATTACCTCCGTGATTTAGGCAAATTCACAAAATGGACTACAGCCCAAAACCTGGATTCGCTAAATCAGATCGATAGCCTCCATGTACGCCAATGCCTGACCGAATTACATAAAGGAGGGCTGGGTAGCGCCAGCCTGCAACGATGGCTATCTTCACTGCGAGCATTTTTTCGTTATGCGCTACGCATGCAATGGCTAAGCCGCAACCCCACCGACGGCATCAACGCGCCGAAAAAATCCCGCCGACTGCCAAAAGTGTTAGACGTCGATCAAGCTGGCCAATTTATGGCCGTGCCAGGTGATAGCTGGCTGGCTCATCGGGATAGAGCAATTATCGAACTGATATATTCTTCCGGACTGCGGCTCGCCGAGCTGGCGAACCTGAATATTGATGATATAGATCTCACCGACCACACTGTCACCGTGCTTGGTAAAGGCAGGAAAACCCGAATAATTCCTATCGGCGCCCAGGCCCTGTCAAGACTTCGCGACTGGTTACCCATTCGCGCACAACGGGCAAGCAGCGATGAGTACGCACTATTTTTGAGTCAACGGGGCAAACGCATCAGCCATCGCGCAATTCAATACAGACTCGCCCAACTGAGCACCACACTTGGCCTTGATAGCCGCGTTAACCCACATATGTTGCGCCATTCCTTTGCCAGTCATCTACTTGAATCTAGCGGCGACCTCCGTGCAGTACAGGAGTTGCTGGGCCATGCGAACCTTTCCACCACGCAAATCTATACCCACCTTGATTTTCAACACCTGGCCAAGGTTTACGATAACGCCCATCCTCGCGCGTCACGTAAACCAAAAACCTCTGATTAGTTATCGACTCTTGCCACCAGGCCTATACCGCCTCTTCACCTGTTTCTCCAGTGCGAATGCGGATAATTTCTTCGAGGGTTGAAATAAAGATCTTGCCATCACCAATTTTACCGGTATTAGCAGCTTTAGTGACCGCTTCAACCACCGCATCAACCATGTCATCCCCCACTGCGATCTCCATTTTCACTTTGGGTAAAAAATCGACTACATATTCCGCACCTCGATAAAGTTCGGTATGACCTTTTTGTCTACCAAAACCCTTGACCTCGGTGACAGTGACACCCTGGACGCCGACATCGGCCAACGCCTGGCGAACGTCATCTAGCTTAAAAGGTTTAATGATGGCGGTGATCAGCTTCATAAGTTATTCCTCGTTATAAAATTCGGAGCTCGGATACATAGATTAGTATCAGGGAGCCAGGCGCTGAAAAAGATACACTTTTCCACACCATAATGCATCTAATCAGCATCACTATTAATCACTAAAATTAGTCACAAAAAAAACGGGGGACTTAAAGTCCCCCGTTTTTAGCGAACTAAATTCACTTTAGTTGGCAGGGGTGAATTCCGGATAGGCTTCCATACCACATTCAGACATATCCACGCCCTCGTATTCTTCCTCCTCACTAACCCGAATTCCAACGGTTACCTTGAGGATGAACCAGACCAGAAGACTGGCACCAAACACCCAGGCAAAAATCACGCCGATGCCCAGCAATTGAGCTGTCAACGAAGCATCTGGATTGGTAAGACACACCGCCAGTAGCCCCCAGATACCCACCACGCCGTGTACAGAAATGGCACCAACCGGATCGTCGATGCGGATCTTATCCATCGCGATGACTGAAAATACTACCAGTACGCCACCGATGCCACCGATCAAGGTAGACCACATCGGTCCCGGTGTTAATGGTTCAGCGGTGATGGCCACTAAACCAGCGAGTGCGCCATTAATGGCCATGGTCAGATCAGCTTTGCCGAACATCAAGCGGGCAGTTATCAGAGCCGCAATCAGGCCAGCGGCCGCAGCTGCATTAGTGTTCACGAAGATATCAGCTACCGCATTAGCTTCGCCAATATCTGAAACCTTGAGCTCAGAACCGCCATTGAAGCCGAACCAGCCCACCCAGAGCACGAACATACCCAGGGCAGCGAGGGGCATATTGGCACCCGGAATGGCTTTTACTGATCCGTCTGCACCGTATTTTCCTTTGCGGGCACCGAGTAACAGCACGCCTGCCAGGGCACCTGCTGCACCGGTCATATGCACCACACCGGAACCTGCAAAATCAAGAAAACCAGCCGTATCGAGGAAGCCGCCGCCCCATTTCCACATGCCCTGCAATGGGTAAATAAAACCTGTCATTACCACTGCAAACGCCAGAAAGGCCCAGAGTTTCATGCGTTCCGCCACCGCGCCAGAGACGATCGACATGGCCGTAGCAACGAAAACCACCTGAAAGAAGAAGTCAGAAGCGCCAGAGTAGTAGGTGTAGTCATCCGCATCAGCAGCATAACCCGCTAACACTTCTTCAGGGGAAGAATTCGCTATGGTATTACCGAACCAGCTATCGGGGAAAAAACCGCCTTCTGAGCCACCATACATAATGGTGTAACCCATAATCAGGTACATAACGCAGGACACCGCATAAAGTGCTACGTTTTTAGTCAGAATTTCAGTGGTATTTTTTGCTCTTACAAGACCGGCTTCCAGCATGGTAAAGCCAGCTGCCATCCACATCACCAAAGCACCGCACACCAGGAAATAGAACGTATCCAGGGCGTACTTAATTTGAACAATATCGCTTTCCATTTTTTATTCCTCTGCAGTAAAAAATAAGTTCAATCAAACGGCATCATCGCCAGTTTCGCCGGTACGAATACGTATGGTTTCCTGAATATTCGTAATAAAAATTTTGCCGTCGCCAATCTTGCCTGTTTGTGCTGCATTGACGATGGCTTCGACAGCGTTGTCTGCCATAGCGTCAGTGACCGCGACTTCCGCCTTTACCTTGGGGAGAAAATCGACCACATACTCGGCACCCCGATACAATTCAGTGTGGCCCTTTTGTCGCCCAAACCCCTTTACCTCGGTAACCGTTAACCCCTGAACGCCGATATTAGCCAGCGCCTCACGAACATCATCGAGCTTAAACGGCTTGATAACCGCTGTGATCATTTTCATTTTGTTCTCCAGTTTGAGGTGTACCTGATATCTTTCAGCACATCACATAAATAACAGCACAAACCATGCCATGTTTTTTTGCGATAAAAATACGCACCTGACCAGAAGCAGCCCGAAGATAGTGCGGAGAAGAATCTCCATACCAGGAAAATGCTCTATATTGGTGCGGTTAATACCCACACACCGCGACACATTAAGTCCAGACACAAGAGTCAGGCGGCCTGGATCAGATCTACTGCGCCACCGCGACACCGGATATAGTGTTTACCATTACAGCTAGAATAAGGTACATTGGAATATCGTTGGGGTTTCTACCAACGAGCATTGCACATCAGGGACGATTGCATGACTCTCGCTATTGTAAAAACGCGTGCTCAATCCGGCATTTATTCCCCGCCGGTATCGGTAGAAGTTCATTTGTCGAATGGCCTGCCGAGCCTGAGCATGGTTGGACTCCCCGAAACCGCGGTCAAAGAGAGCAAGGATCGTGTGCGTAGCGCTCTGCTCAACGCCCATTTTGAATTTCCTCCCCGCCGTATAACCATTAGCCTGGCTCCTGCTGACCTACCCAAAAGTGGTGGACGTTTTGACCTGCCCATCGCACTCGGCATCCTCGCGGCCTCGGGCCAATTGCCTGTGGAATCTCTGCGAGAGTATGAATTTGTCGGCGAACTGGCACTATCCGGGGAGTTGCGACCCATCGATGGCATATTAGCCACAGCACTGGCCTGCGGTGAACAGGAGCGAAAACTTATTGTACCCACTGCCAACGCTGACGAAGGCGCATTAGCCAGGAGTGCACATATTTTTGGCGCCAGCCATTTACTGGAGGTATGTGCGCATTTACGGGGTGCCGAACTATTGGAGAGACAGCACTATAGCCCGCAGGTCAATAAGACTACAGAAGCTGACATTCGCGATATCATCGGCCAGCACCAGGCAAAAAGAGCTCTGGAGATAGCCGCCGCCGGCGCTCATAATCTACTCTTCACCGGCCCACCCGGAACCGGAAAAACAATGCTGGCCAGCCGTTTACCGGGCCTGCTACCAGCTTTAGAAGAATCTGCAGCGCTCCAGGTTGGCATTATCTATTCCGTAGCCGGGCACGGCCTGCGACCAAACTTTTTTGAGCGACCGTTTCGAGCGCCACATCATACTGCTTCAGCAGTGGCTCTAGTGGGCGGCGGTAGTAATCCCCGGCCCGGTGAAATTTCACTGGCCCATCAGGGCGTCCTGTTTCTGGATGAGCTACCAGAGTTTCCCAGAAATGTGCTCGACGTACTGCGCGAACCACTGGAATCTGGAAAAATAATGATTTCCCGCGCGCAAACAAGCGCGGAATACCCCGCAAGATTCATGCTCGTGGCAGCGATGAACCCCTGCCCCTGCGGTTACCTGGGCTCTATTCGGTGCCGATGCACTCCCGACCGAATAAATCGCTACAAGGATAAAATATCTGGACCACTACTTGATCGTATTGATCTGCAAGTTGCTGTTCCACAGGTACCCCACGACCAATTAACAAACCCCCAGGAAACAGGCGAAAGCAGCGCGACAATTGCAGCTCGAGTGGCATGTGCCAGAAACATTCAGATGCAACGCCAGGGCTGTGAGAATAGCAACCTCAGCACACGTCAGTTGCAGGAAGTCTGCAGCCTGACTGCTAGCCAGACAAGCCTGATGAACGCGGCCATAGAACGCCTCGGTCTTTCCGCGCGCGCCTATCATCGCGTACTCAAGGTAGCCAGAACCATCGCTGACCTGGAGGGGACTACCGCACTGGAAGACCACCATTTAACGGAAGCACTGGGTTATCGATTACCCTAAACATTGCCGTAAACATTACCCTAAACATTGCCGCAAATATTGCCATAAACAAAAACGAAAACGAAAAAAAGGGGCGCAATTGCGCCCCTTTTTGCTGCTTCAACACGGACTATAGCAGCGGCGCAATTACCAGACTGACAATAGCCATCACATTAATCAGGATGTTCATCGACGGACCTGAAGTATCCTTGAAAGGGTCGCCAACGGTATCACCAACGACAACCGCGGTATGTACGTCTGAGCCCTTGCCACCCAGATTGCCTTTTTCTACATACTTTTTGGCATTGTCCCAGGCACCACCGGCATTGGCCATCATCAGGGCAAGCAGTACACAACCCAGCAGACCGCCACCAAGCATGCCACCCAGAGATTCAGCACCAAGGCCAAAGCCAACAACAACTGGAGCAGCCACCGCTATAGTGCCGGGCAACAGCATCTTCTTCAAAGCGGCTGTAGTGGCAATATCAACACATCGCGCGGTATCAGGCTCGGCTGTACCTTCCAGCAAACCGGGAATTTCCCTAAACTGGCGACGAATCTCATGGATCATTTCGAAGGCCGCATCACCTACCGCAGTCATGGTGATAGATGCAATCAGGAAGGGGATCGCACCACCGATAAACATACCCACTAACACCATGGGCTCGGAAAGCTCAAGACTAAAATCAGGCTTATTGGCGGAGACCGTTTCTACAAATGCCGCAATAATAGCTAAGGCTGCCAGTGCAGCTGCACCGATAGCAAAGCCCTTGCCGATCGCCGCTGTAGTATTACCCAGTTCATCAAGTGAATCCGTTATCTCACGGGTTGCTTCGCCCATACCCCCCATCTCAGCTATACCACCGGCATTGTCCGCAACCGGGCCATAGGCATCGATAGCCATGGTAATCCCCACTGTTGATAACATGCCAACAGCGGCAATACCCACGCCGTAGAGCCCCGCCTGCTGTGTGGAAAAGAAGATAATGGCACTGATAAACAAAACCGGCAGCACAACAGATTGCATACCAACCGCCAGGCCAGTAATCATGACGGTCGCTGGCCCAGTTTCGCCGGAGTTTGCTATTTTTCTCACTGGTGCACCACCGGTGTAATACTCAGTGATCAAGCCAATAAGAATGCCACCCACAGCGCCACTTAGCACTGCAAACCAGACACCGCGGTCAATGCCCATCCAGTCAACAAGGAAATAAGCCGCAATGACAAATACTACTGGCGCACCGATTGTGCCAGAGCGCAGGGCCTTAGCGGGTTCCGAACTGGAACGCGCGCGCACCACAACAATACCTATTATCGAAGCAATCAGGCCTATAGACGACAGCGCCAGCGGCAAAAACATCAATTGCGACTGCAACGGATTGGCCGTGAAAGTCGCAGCGATGGCAGTGGAAGCGATCATTGCGCCACAATAGGACTCAAATATGTCCGAACCCATACCGGCAACATCACCGACGTTATCACCGACGTTATCCGCGATAACACCAGGGTTACGGGGGTCATCTTCGGGAATACCTGCTTCAATCTTACCGACCAGATCAGCGCCAACATCAGCACTCTTGGTAAAAATTCCCCCGCCAACTCGTGAAAACAGTGCAACAACAGAGCCACCCATCCCAAAACCATGTATTGCATGGGCGGTGTGAGGATCGCCACCAAAATACAGATACAAACTTCCTAAACCTATAAGGCCCAGAGAAGCAACACACAGGCCCATGACCGAACCACCATAAAAAGCGACTGCGAGAGCGGTAGCAGCACCTTCGGTATTGGCCGCCGTGGCAGTACGCACATTGGCTCGCGTTGCCGCGATCATGCCTAACCAGCCCGCTATGGCAGAGCATAAGGCACCCACTAAAAACGCCAGGGCAGTATTTGTGCCCAATGGTGATATGTATATGACTATCAACAAGGCCCCTGCGAACATCGCCAACATGGTGTATTCGCGGCGCATAAACACCATAGCGCCAAGGTGGATCTGATCGGCAATTTTCTTAATCGCGTCTTCCCCAGCCGGATAACGCATGACAAGTCGATAGATGATAAACGCACACACTAAACCTGCGCCGCCCAGAATAGGCGGTAAAAGTTCGTAGTTAACCATGAAGCCCCCAAACAGGTATTTTATAGGAAAATATAATTGTTATTGGCCTACCAAAATATACCCGGACACCTGTGCAAACCGGCACCAGGTAATAACACTGACCAGCACCCATAATATATACAAATGCAGGATTATCAAACCACTGCTGGAGGTATTACAGCGTTTATGTGGCAGAAATACCCCATAGCATGCTGGTAGGGCATATCGCAAAGCGCAAAAAATCACAGATATCACCGCGATATTTTGCTCCGGAAAATATTTTGTTATCCTGTTTAAACCGCTAACAGCTGGAGGCGATAAGGCCGCACTTAACCTTACATTCGCGATCTTACGTTCGAAACCTGGCAATCACGACCCTGCCGTCAAGCCCCATGTAAGCTGGGGTCAGTAATACATACCGTGACTACTCGCCATCAATGATCCAGTCACCATTAGCGATCCAGGCGAAATCCAACCTTTAGTGTTACCTGCCAATGCTTCACCTTGCCATCCTCAATAAAGCCACGACTTTCTATCACTTCGTACCAGTGTAAATGATCCAGGGTTTTTGCCGCCTGGGCTATAGCAGAGCTGATAGCGTCGTCAGAACCCTTGGTTGAACTACCCGTTATTTCAATATGTTTATAAGTATGGCTTGGCATGTAGAAACTCCCGACTAATTTACTTTACTAATCCAGTTAACCGTAACTATTCCTGACTAGACCGCATTAACAAACAATGGTGCCTATCAGAATGGAACCTGTCAGCGCGGTCAAATAAAGTGTAGCTCATATAACGGACAAACTCCCGGTGGAGAAAAAATAAAATTGCTATGATTTGTTTAGGCATTTTTTTGGAGAGAGGGGGGGGGTTAACCATCCATTTAAGATTGGTCACTTCAAGCTCTACCCACTGTCCATGAGTTTACTCACTCTCACGATCGTCCCTTGCGACCATCAAGCAGTCAAGCAAGGCCCTGTCAGACAGCGCCCCATCAGATCGGCGCTTTGAGGAACTATTTCCGACTCGTTTTCCTGTTGAACTTTTCGCTATTCTTATCTTTCTGGGCCTGGCTTTTTCTTAGTAAGACATTCGTTGAACCCGAGCCACCTTGTTGTGGGCGGGCACTGTGGAAAGCCAATACTTCATCCATCTGTTGAAGCCAGTGATTCACACAGCTTTTAAGCAATGCAGGGGGATCTCTGTGCTGCCCTTTGCCGTGAGTAATAGTGGCACAACGAATATCCCTTTCCACACATTCACGCAGGAAATGGAATACCTCCTGTCGAGCTTGTTGAACAGTGCGACCATGCAGGTCAATGGTGGCATCAATAACATACTTACCCTGTTTTAAACTGCGAAAAACGCCATGCTGTACGCCATCTCGTTTAAAAGAAAGTAAATCCCAGGGTTTAACGGGGCTAATGTGTTCCTGCCGCGCCAGGTAGTTGCCCTCCTTGTTACCCAGCTCCTGAGCGGCTCGGCGGCGTTCAATAAGACCTGGAGTATCCTTTGCTGCAGGCCGCTTATCCCCGCGCACTGTTTGCTTTAGCGGCTTCACATCACCGACAAACTGACGAAAAAGATCGCCCTCATTGTGCTCACTCATAGCTTCCGCCCCGCTCACCATCACCACAACGATAAAGCACTTATTAATTCAACAGCAAGCTTATTTCCCAGTTTGCACATTTCACAGTTAGAATGTCGAACTCTAACTTGCCAACCTGCTGTCATAATGCCCAACTCTCCGCACACCATCGATACGCTTTTCGCTTCACTGGTGACAGATATAAACTTCGCGATGCCAACTGCGGATGAATTCCCCATGTCACTGTGGAAAGACATGGCCAACCATGATCTATTAAAAAAATATAGCGCCGATAAAACAGCTTATCGTGACATTGCAGCAGCCGGACTCACACTGACCAGACTGTGTGCTTACCCAGGCCTGACTATGACCTGGCTAGGCCAACTACTTAAAGTGCGCTTCCTGAAGCGCTATGCCGACCACGCACAAGATTGTATTAGCAGCATTTTGTCAGGTGATTCTTTATGTGCAATGGCAATTTCAGAACCGCAAGCCGGTGCCCACCCCAAGCACCTGACCTGTACTGCCGAACAAAGGGATGGGTATTTCATCCTGAATGGCGAAAAAGCCTATGTCAGCCACGGCCCCTATGCCGACTGGTTTATAGTGCTGGCGATTACCAGCGTATTCGCCGACAAAAAGCAATTCTCTGCTTTTCTGATCCATAAAACACAAGCGGGCTTAAGCCTGGGATCAGGTGAGCAGAGCACCCGCCTGGCGCCCAGTAGCCACTGCAATATCACCTTCAATCAATGTCGAGTAGCTGATAAAGCACTGATCGGCACACCGGGGCAGGCTTTTGAAGAAATATCAAAACCCATGCGCACCCTGGAAGATGTACTTATGCTGGCACCCATTGCCGGGGCAATACACATGCAACTTAGTTTGCTCGCCGATTATGGCCGAGATGAAATAGATCTGGACATATTGGGTCGATGTTTATGTCTTGCCGATTCTGCCGCAGAACTGGGCTTGCTCAGTGCCCAGAAGCTGGATCAAAACACTGAGCTGCCCGACTTAACCACACTTATTATTGGCACTCGCACGTTAATTGACGAAGTCCAGACCCATCTCGCGCCCTGGCTGTCATTACAGCCCAGACTCGAAGCGCTGTTTAATGACATTCAGCTGCTGTCCAGTATCGGCCAATCAGCAACGAAGGTACGCATCAGATCGTTGACTGAGCAGTACTTATCCCAACGGCGGCACTTGCCCCAAAAGGGTTTAGCCGACAAGAACTTATCCAGTAATTTATATTCCACAAAATCCAATGACCTCAGGTAATCAAAATCAATGAAAAAATTGTATCAGGACACGTTCCGATCCGTTGAAGAAATACAAAACCGGTTTGAAGAAGCCAAATATATTTGTAGTGATCAAATAGCTACCTGCGTTTATATCGCTCACAATCTGCAAAAACCGATTCTGGTCGAGGGGCCTGCGGGCGTTGGCAAAACCGAACTGGCAAAGACAACTGCCGAAATTCTTGATGTTCCTCTGGTACGCCTACAATGCTACGAAGGGCTTGACGAATCAAAGGCGCTGTATGAGTGGAAATACGCAAAACAGTTACTTTATACGCAACTTCTCAAAGACAAACTGGGGGAACTGCTGGAGGGAGCCAGCGGACTCAGCGAGTCAATGGATAAAATTCATAGTCACGATGACCTGTTCTTTTCGGAAAGTTTCCTCGAGCCACGGCCCTTATATAAGGCTCTACATGAGGAACTCGGCTGCGTACTGCTGATTGATGAAGTCGATAAATCCGACCATGAATTCGAGGCTTTTCTGTTAGAGATACTCTCTGAATTTCAGGTTTCCATACCCGAACTCGGCACCATAAAAGCCAAAATAAAACCTCTGGTATTTCTCACCAGCAATAACAGCCGTGAACTCAGCGATGCACTAAAAAGACGTTGCCTGCACCTGTACATACCCTACCCGGATGAAAAACTGGAAAGCCGAATACTCAGTAGTCGCGTACCGGAGTTATCAGATACCCTACGTAAGGAAGTTGTCAGTTTCGTGCAGAATATCAGGGAGCTCGACCTGAAAAAGGTGCCATCTATCTCGGAAACCATCGACTGGGCGAAAACACTACTTTTGCTCCATAGTGAGCAACTGGATCCGCCGATGGTTAAACAAACTCTCAATGTGTTGTTAAAGTTTGAAACAGATATTGAAGCAATGCGCGACCATACTATGGCCTTTATTAACAAGGCCCATAAGCGCTCTGGCACCTGAACTCCGGTGCATGAACACAGGCTAACATTTTGAAAACCCGACAGGATTTTGACCATGCAGCAGACGCTTGAAGACTTTTACAAGGTAGTCAGGGCAGCTGGCGTTAACATCTCGCCTTCAGACAGCATTGAAACCAGTCGTTCAGTGACCCTGGTAGGTTATAGCAATCGCCAAATTCTAAAAAACGCCTTTCAGGTTAGTTTGGCTAAATCCCTGGCGGAGCAGGATCTGGTCGCTGAATGTTTCGAGCAGTATTTCCGTTTCAATACCTTTGAAACCATAGAACAGCTCGGTCATGAACAAAAGAACTCTGCCGATGCCAATGCTGATGAGGCGATACCTGTACCCACCGATGAATACCAGGGCGATCAACCACTGGCAAAAATGTTACTGGATCGCGATGCTGCCAGCCTTAGCACAGAAATGAAGAAAGCAGCCCGAGAAGTAGGGCTAAGCGATATCTGGTTCTTCACACAAAAAAGCCTTTATACCCAGCAAATTATGCAGAAGATGGGCTTACGCGATTTGCAAAATGAAATTGCCCAGGCTGCCGGAAAGGGCGATTGCCCCGGAGGAACGGGTCTCGCCGAAGAGCTCCGTCAGGCCAAGGACTACCTCGCTGAACAAGTTAAAGACTTTGTCGAGCAACAGTTATCGATGTTCGGAAAAAACGCAGCGAAAAACCTCCGCGAAGAACACCTGCAAAGCGCCAAACTATCAAATATCGAGCAACGTGATTTTCATATCATGCACCACCTGGTGCTGAAAATGGCAAAACGTCTGAGCACTCAGTATTCCAGGAAGAAAAAACGTGAAAATCGCGGGCAACTCGACTTCCGCAAAACCCTCCGTCGCAACGCCGCCTACGATGGAGTGTTGTTTGAAACCTACTGGAAAACCAAATACATCGACAAACCGCGCCTGATGGTGATGTGTGACGTCAGTGGCTCTGTACAGGCTTATGCGCGCTTTTTGCTCCTCTTTGTGTACAGCCTCAACGATGTCATGACCCGCATCGACAGTTACGTTTTCACCGGTAATCTGATCAACGTCAACGATATTTTTGAGGATTATCCTGTCGAACAGGCAATCGACATTATTATGGACAGGCATGGCCTGGGCGGGTCCGATTACGGCACAACACTGCTCGATCTGGAAGATCAGTGCATGGATGATATAGATAATAAAACCACAGTGTTGATACTCGGGGATGCCCGCAACAATTTCCTGGCCCCTCGTAGTGAAGTGATGCAATTGCTATATCAGCGGGCTAAACGGGTGATCTGGCTGAACCCGGAACCCGAGAATTTCTGGAAAACCGGGGATTCTGTTATGTATAAGTACCGCCCCTACTGCCACCTGGCCAGCACCTGCAACACCCTGGAACATCTGGAACGAATGCTCGACAAGCTGCTGAAGGCTGCGACGGGTACTGTATGACGCCTGGGATCTGTTTCTGCCCGAACTGGACTCTGCCCGAGCTAGACATGATGTCGTGACGAGAGTTGCGTTTAGCGTATGTATAGTTAGGGAAGCT